>Ga0073907_1004456_pt1 | contig 9725 bp, 8 predicted proteins | sample GluameincwithD2O_FD_65483 | JGI IMG/M metagenome (GOLD analysis project Ga0073907, IMG submission 65483) | Mouse cecum microbial communities from Vienna, Austria - Glucosamine amended microcosms incubated with D2O | ecosystem: Host-associated > Mammals > Digestive system > Large intestine > Cecum... | reverse complement strand
ATATTCGGACGCCGAAGAATAGGAAAGACATATCTTGTTAGAGAGGTTTTTCATGATAAATTTGCGTTTTCTTACTCCGGAATGGCTAAAGCCACAACGAAGGAACAGTTACAACGATTTTACCTATCTCTGAAAGATCACGGCTATAAGAGAAGTGTAAAGCCAAACAATTGGATCGAGGCTTTCTATATGCTTGAACAGTTTCTTAAGGAACTGCCGGAAGGGAAAAAGGTTGTATTCTTGGATGAATTGCCGTGGATGGATGCTCCTAAATCAAGTTTTATGCCTGCCTTTGAGAACTTCTGGAATGGTTGGGCATCAGCCAGAAAAGATATACTCCTTATCGTTTGTGGTTCAGCGACCTCTTGGATGGTAAAGAAGATACTGAGAAATAGAGGTGGCTTGCATAATAGATTGAACAATCAAATTCACCTACAGCCTTTCAATCTGCATGAGTGTGAGTTATACGCCAAAAGCATAAATCTACCAATAGAACGGCAAGAAATTATGGAGGCTTATATGATTTTGGGAGGCATACCATTCTATTGGTCGCTACTCAACAAATCGTTAAGTCTGCCACAGAATATAGACGCACTGTTCTTTGGGAAGACTCCTAAATTGGGGAATGAGTTTAATGAGCTATATTCATCATTATTCAAACAGCCCGAACCATATCTCGATATCATAACTGCGTTAGCAAAAAAGAAAGTCGGGATGACACGTGATGAAATCATCGAAAACGCAAATATTGCAACCAGTGGACTGCTTACAAAGTATCTGGAGGATTTGGAGAATTGTGGATTTATCCGTAAGTATCAGGCAATAGGCTCTAAAACAAAGAACTCTCTCTATCAGCTTATTGATAATTTCACGCTGTTCTACTTCAAGTTTATGGAGGGTCGAAAGAATACTGATACCAATTACTGGTCTAAGATACAGATGGCTCCTATCTTTAACACATGGAGCGGACTTGCTTTTGAGCGCATATGCCTCTTACACTCAGAGCAGATAAAGAAAGCTCTTGGAATAAGCGGAGTTATCACTAACGAATACTCATGGCGCACCGCTGCCACTGACGAACATCCCGGAGCGCAGATAGACTTGCTGATAGACCGCAGTGACAAGGCAATAAATCTTTGTGAAATAAAATATTCCGATGGTCCATATACCATTGACAAGAAATATATGGAAAATCTGCGCAACAAGGCAGCTCTATTCCGGCAGCTGACAAAGACTCGCAAAGGAATCGCCCTGACCATGATAACAAGTTCCGGACTTGTGAAGAACTCCTATTCAATGAACAGCATCCATTCGCAAATCACAGCCGATGACTTGTTTGTGAACGCATAAATAAACAACAGTTTTCTTTTGCCCAGCTATATATACATCGGTTTATCGGGCATATATAGTGCCCGAACCAAACCTTTTTAGGAGTTGTTCACCACTCCTTATGTGTAAAAAAATAAAGTCGCCACAATCAAATATCCGATTTTGTATATCAGTAAAAGTGTTTTTGAAATAAATCGACGTACTTTTTCATCGAATCAAGTTCGTTAAACTTGCAGACATTTACCGATACTGTATCAAGGTCATAAATTTTGGCATCCTCCATTGAAAGCAGGAATGGTGAATGAGTGGAAATTATCACTTGGCAATTATTGTACCGAACCATGTATTGAATTAATTCCGCAAGTTTCATCTGCAAATCTGCTGACAAGCTGTTCTCAGGTTCATCAAGGATATACAACCCCTCTTCAGAAAACATTTCAGAAATATACATAAATCCGGTCTCTCCATTTGAAAAGCCCCGTTCTTCCTTTCCGAGCTTTTCTCGAATGTATTTTGTGCCAGATAGCCGGTTGATTTCAACCGCATCTTTGAAGCGACTGACATTTTCACCTGTTTCAAAATTCAGATGCTTGGGACGGAATTCGGACCCGCCATGCTTAATAGCATAAATCTTATCTCCGAGCATTTCGGCTTTGAATCGAATTTGGTCATTCTGCATTCTGCCATGCAGCATTGCTTTGAATATGTCATCACTGGTAATGACACGAGTTATTTCGGCAATGTCATATCGGGCGGAGCGTTTCCCTGAATAATCAAATTCTTCGCCCGTCCATCTCATGTCTGTCTGATAATGGCAAAACTGGAGATAAAGATTCATGTATCTCCCGGTATTATAGACACTGTTTCGGGTTGCATGTAGTTTGGCTGCAATAACATCTAGAATTGTGGATTTACCGCTGCCGTTATTACTATGAAGAATGGTGATATCATCAAAATCAAGAACCCGAAAGTCTATTTCAGGAAAAATGCCGAATGGATAACAACTTTCAAAGAACTGTTCGCCGTAACGCCCTTTTTTCAGTCCTTCAAAGATAGTTGCAGGGCTTTCTCTTCTGCCTCTTTAGAAGGAAGTTCAAACTGCTTAAGGTATATCATGATTATATTAATCGAAGTTAATAAATCCTTTAAGGTCGCCATTGACATCTACGGAACTCAAACCGCCATCGGAGACAACAAAATCTTCTATAAACAATGTCTTACAAATTTCAATAACTTTCGGCTCCGTATCCTGATAGGTCGTCCAACGGCAAACCGCAACGGATTTCTGAGGGAAGGAATCGGAAATTTCATAAATAAAATACTCCATCCCATGTTTCTCAAACTCTTCAATTAAAGCTTGCTGTTTATCAGTCGGGACAACCAACCAAAACTCAGGAGGGTAGTTTCGAACAGGAGAATCAAAGTCAACTCTTATTGGTAACTGTGGTTGGCGAGCATCCGGAAGAGCTGACAACGGTATTTTTATGATTTCATTCATTGTAGTCCTAACTATTCTCGTGCTTAATACTTTTAGGGCAATGAACCGCTATTTTAAGAGCTAATCTTGATTTTATCTTTGATGTACTCTTGAAAACCATAATCCCTTCATAACCATACGGCAAAAGGTATATTTGTTTTGGATTCTCATTGTTTGGGAAAACACCTGCCACACACTCTTCTTTGGGACTGGTTGTATTCTTTTTTAAAGCCCCGTTTTTCATATTTTCTCTCCATAATAGTATTGCCTCATTGCCATTAGCCTTTACTTTAAACTCATTCCCATATTTGTCGTAGCCTTTCGATGGATTTTTCAACGCCGAAAAAGGGACACAGATTTTATACATAACGCATTCTTGAATTGTCCATATCGTATTCCAGTCAGGAAGAACGCCTGGAAATCCCCATGATGCAAATGGAGCTTGATGACCTTCGATACGCTCACCAGTGTCAATATCTAAGAAAATATAATCACCAAGATACTTATAGCGGATCTGCGTCGCATCCAGTTCATTTGAGATGACATCGCCTTTAAGAAGATAAAGTCTTGATGGTCCGATACATGGAATAGCCCGAAATTTAAATGCCAACCTCGGAATTCGAAAATTAAAAAGTTTCTCTCCAAACCATTCAAAACTACCGTTAACAGAGATGAGTGGATAATCCGGTGGCAGTATTTGTCCACGAGGAGTTAAGATTGGAGTTTTAAGATAATTGATGGTAACGGAACCCGTGGCAGACTTGTCAATCAAATCCTTGATTGACATAAAGGCAGTACTTTGAGAAAGTAGCAGATAATCACCTCCGTAGTGTTGTTGGTGATAGGCAAGAAGATGATAATTTTCATAAGTGAAAATAGATATGCTACCGAATAAATGTTTTAGACAGTCTTCTTCATACCCTAAGGAAACCCTTTTGGGTATTTTTTTATAAGTATCACAATCTTTTATCGCACGGTAATTCGGGTTCAATAATAATATTGTTATTGTGGGGTGCGGCCCTTTCGTCCATGTATTTCTGAAAAATGAAGCATAGGCTATGCCGAACCCATCGGCAACAATTGCATAGTAATTGCGATAACTTATTTGACTGAACAGTGCTTTGAGTGCCTCAAATTGCTTTTCAAAATCATCCTCAAGGTCAATGGCAACAATCTCAAGCATAGGGAAAGTTTCCTCCAACTGAGGAAGTACGGAAGCCCCCGTTTTAGGGTCATGGAGATATATTATTTTCATAACATTAGTCTAAAGGAAGATTTTACATGGTTTAATTTTTAAGAAATCGGCTTCTGAGATTTGACTTGCACTGAATGTATCAAAATCATCCAATATGCTTGCGTTGAACTTCTCATCATCAAAGCAGAATGTATCATACTTAAACTGAGTGAATTCCATATCAGAAAAATCTATTTCTGATATTTTTGCAATATTATCAATTTCCATTTCAAAACCGGGCTCGCCCATAACAAACCCATCTTTGCGAGGTAGCAAGCCATAAGCATATTCGCCAATACATACAATGGTATGCTCGGTATTAAATCCTAACGACCTATTTACTGAATTACCCGTTCTAATGCGAATTACCGGGTTAACCCTCATACAATTATAGTAAGCGTCCTTTACGGGCACAAAACTTATTGTCGAAGTATTTCCGGTTTGCAAATCGTTAAGATTCAACACCCCCTTGATGTATTCAAAATATTTTTCAATAGCGATACATTGTTCTACTGTTGTATAGGTGAGTATTGGATATATGTCTATGCAAGAGTCATTAAATGCCTCTAAATATTCATTATTACCTTCTCCACGTTCAATCACAGCAATCTTACAGTTATCGATATCGGAAGTTGATATTTTTGCGAATAATTCAAGGCTTTCAACATAGCTTATCGAAAATCGCATTAGACTACGAGGGTATATTACATCACTACGATGCTCATCATACCACTGATTTTTGAATATTCCGTATCCAAAAACTTCTACTCCATAATCTTTGCCGTAGGGCAGAATCATCAGCTGACCACGCCCATATTCACAAAGAACATGAAGAGCTTCCGTGTCAGATGCGAGATTCAATTTTATTGGTTCACCATTTCTGCCAACTGATCTTTTTGAGACCTGCTGGTCAATCCATTCTCTTCCTCTGCCAAAGGCAAATACCTTTGCAATTGTATCAGTACCATCAATCTTAAGTTCTACACAATCTCCGATATTCTTTTCTGTAATCTCTTCTTCCAAGAGTGAAAAAGCATACGTCTGCAGTCTGAATGTTAAATCTTCAGGTTTGCTAAGTATAAAATATAAATCGCGACCATCGTCAGCAGTGATGCCAATGGTATTCTGATTTATAGATAGCCAGTCCCATTTCAGATATGAATTGAAATCCTGGGCAAGTTCTATACAATTAGGGCCAAATGCGACATCAGACACACTTAGAACTCCTAAGCCATCGTAAAGTTCATCACCATCATCTCCAAGCATCTCATCCCTTGAGTCTACAAAATAGTCCGGGAAATAGTTATCATTATTAATTACAGTCACATCGTAACATAAGGCATGAATACGATATAGGAATAATGTTTCATCTTCAAAGGTAGTAGAGCCATCTTCGTCGAAATATAAAATGGTCCCGGCAGCTATAGTTTTATGCCGAGGAGTAATAATTGAGCGCTTAAGGGTTATTTGTCTTGTTTCCATTTTATGATATTTTGTCGCAAAGGTAGAGATGGTGTGGGTAGTATAGTTTCTCAGACATAAGAAACTTTTAAATTTATCACTATGTTATAAACAAATTATTTTTGCGATAAGCCTATCTTGAAGCATACATTCTATTAATGTATCAAACTTCTGCTCTATAAAAATAATATTGGGGTTAAGGGCCAATGTTTTAACTTTATTTGATATGCGATTGAAATCGGTTATTTCATAATAGGAAATGATTGTATCCTTATCATTACGCTTTATGTCGATAATTCTACCGCCATACCCTCTCCAAGAATAAAGGTCTTCAACTTCTTTAATATAGTATGATTTATCAATTTCTAAATTATCATGTGATGTTGCAACTTCATAAGGAACTACGCTGCCTCGGACGCTAGTTATTGGACCAATTAATCCAATTTCCAATTCATCAAGTTTCCTAAAAGCTATAAGGGTTTTTCCCTGTAGGTCTTTATCTATAAGAGATTGAATGGATGTATCCTCTTTAGATATAAGAGCTTCCTTTTTAAGAACGCATTTATCATCATAAAAATCTACGAATGAGCAGCCTGGGAACATCTTAACTTTGTGAAATCCTTGATCTTTGGCAAAACAAGGGAATGGTGCAATGTTATTCTCACCTTCAATGAAATACTCCTTCAAGTCTTTGCTGATTGATTCTATGTTAATGGCTTCGCGTGGTATATTTGTCAACCAAATACATTTTGGATGTTCTGATAGATATTTTAATGGCTTACCTTCAGGAAGCACACCATATAGCACACCATTTATGGTTCTGCATTTAATGACACTTCCGGCTCTAATTACTGTCCAATATGGCTGATCTAAGAATATACGACCATAACGAACGATAATAGTTTTTCTTAATGTAAGAGATTTCATAGATTCTTTAGAATTGAAGTTCAATCAACTTTTTTTGTTTTGCCACAAAGTTATGGCGTGTATGGGAAGTATAATTTCTCACTTATAAAATTCGCTCGATTTTTGCAGAATTTCAGCAACGTGCTGACGTAATGAGAGTGGCGAAACGACTTCAAGCTGTTCACAATGGAGCAATATTTCCTGCACGAAGTCAAACGCGGGGATGAGGTTATAGCTGAAGTCAGTATAGTTTTCTCCTTTATCTGCAATTTCTTGAGAGGGATGAAGTGGTTGAGATTCAATATAGCGCGGAAGTTCATGGTAAGCTCGTAACACTACGCGGCACGGGGTTTCGGTGTAGCCGTCGGTTGACACTCCGAAGTAATTTGCGAAATATACCTCCGGCTCAAAATCTGTAGGATAATCAAAACGTTTGTCAGTCAATTGACAAGAAGCAATACGGTCAAGGGCATATAGTCTAAGGTCGCCGGTTTCAACTTTCTTACTTAACAGATACCAGCGACGTTTGAACATCTTGAGTGCCAAAGGTTCTATTAGTAAAGATTTATGAACAGGGCTACCTATATGGAAACTCTGATAATCAACTTCAAGGATGCGATTGCACTTAAGCGCATCTGTTATGACGTTAAGATGGATAGCTCCTTTGTCAGCCGGTTCGAGCAGTATCCTATCGGACATTGAGCGCGATTGTGTGATCAGATTCTCAGTCGCTATTGTGCTTAATAGCCAGTCTATTATCTGATTATTGCTGAGTGAATCCGTATCAATCTTGTAGCGACTGTATGGACCGGCTTTTATCGTTACAATGTCAATGCCGAACTGTTCTGAAATTGCAATGCGATGATTATAGAAAGTACGTCGGTCAATTTCTGTTTCCCCGCAATCCTTATAGAGCCCCGAATCAGACCACCGGTCGTTTATCTCGGCAAGAGTCAACCCTTCGGGAGATTTCCGAAGGGTATCTACAAGCCAAAGATAGCGTTTAAGCAGTAGTGCTACCATTATTCTTCCGGAAACAGATCGATTTTGTGTTCCCTTGCAAAATCAACCACTCGTTTTGCGATTTGATCAAGATGCCGGTCAGAAATTGCATCAGAAAACTGCGGGGTGTGTATTAAAAGCATAGGATGGGCTTCATCATTTCTAATGCTTACATTCATCCACTCATAGCGCACGGTTTCTTCATTGCCAAGATATTCCACGCCGAACAGATCGCCGAAATAAGAATTTCCGTAGGTCTCTCGTGGAAAGTGGCCAACTGCCGCAATCACTATGGGAAAATTACGGAAGAAATCGCTTGACAGTAGTGATACTCGTTTTATAACAGATTCTGCACCATCCGAATTTTTAGGATTATGCTTCATTGAGACTACAGCACTCATGTCGGAGTGAAACGAAAGGCAATGGAAGTCGATATCATCATCCTTTGTCATCGTCTTTCGTTCTGCCGAAAGGAGTTCGAAGATGCGGTTGATAAGTTTCTGATAGTTATACCATGTTCTTGCCGTGCCTTTTTCACCTTTCAGAGTACCGGCCTCGTCAGAGCCGCTTCTTACCTGAAATTTCTGACCTTTATAGGGGTAGAGCGGATTGTAATTCTTAAGTGTGTCGGGAGTGCAACATTCCGGGAGGTTGTCATATCCTATACCCTCCTGTATATTGCGACTCCAATCTTCGTGATTTGCTTTAATGGATCGCAAATAATCATTGCGTCCGTCTTCCTCTTTGCTTGCCTCCGGGTCACTTGCACCCTCTTGACCAATAAAAAGGATTTTTGCATTAGGATTGCCATGGCCGATATAGGCCTCATTCGTAGAGTCTATCAGTGCCTTGAATTCTTTTGAGTATTTCATGATAAGAATTGTTTGTTGCCTACATTAACGTATTTCGGCACTACGTCCGCAGCTTTATAAAAAGGGCACGGCATTCCTTTTTCACCTTTGATTAGTCCGGTTCTGGTAAACCTTGAAGCTCAAATAATGTAAAAGGCAGACCGTGCCCCTATGACGGGACAATCAGCCTACACGATTCATTATTCGGCGCTTCGTTAAATTTACCAGATTTGACTAAGCCGGATAACTTACGGGTAAGTTGTTTGCGATAATTTCATCCTCTGATGCGTAGTGCAAAATTAGTGAAAATTTCTCACTCCCACAACAATGGATTCTCTATCACACGATTGCTGCCTTATCGGACGCAAAATTAATTATTGTGTGTGAAATACTCTTTCTCATATCATTATTTTCATCTATTCCGACTATACTCTATTTTCGAGGAGTTAATTAGTGCTATTAACATACCACCGGGGGAAGCTTTTGCTTCTCTCGGTGGCGTTGGGATTATTCGTAGCCTTCGGGGAGTTCGGGCTTGGCGTCTTCGGGGATATGGGGGTTCGCCCGCACTTTCTTGATAGCTTCTATTTCGCCCGGAGTCAGGCGGGAACGTTTCTCATGAGGCAATGGCTTCGGCTTTGATTCAGCCTTTGGCTTTGATTGCTCCGTTTCCACGGTTTTGGGTGGCTCCGGAGGTTTCGGTTTCCAGTCATCGACAGGACGGAAGTAGAGGAACTGCGGGGCGTTGCGCTCCATGTTGAAGATTTTGGTCTTCATGCCTTCCCGTTCCTCTTTCTTACCATCGAGCATACGGCGTTCAAAGTCCTGATATTCCTCGGTGTCTGTCCTCCCTATGCGGCTCCATCGGTAGAGCCATTCCACTCGTTTGAGGTGCTCAATCTCGCTGTCTTGATGGAGGAACATGATGCCGAATGCGATGAAAACAACCGCGTTTATTACGAACCCGATTTTGAAAGCATTTAGTTTGTTGCGCAACGTGGTTTCGTTATCAGAGCTGTTCTGCCGGTTCTCAATTCTTTTGAGGATGGCATTGTTCTCTACTGCTTTTTTATCGGTATTCAGGATTCCATCCTTGACCGCCTTTCGGATAGCCTTGTCAAACTCCACTTTTTCAAGTGCGTCCAATGCACTGACAGTCACCGTTACCGGCTGCGGTGTCCGGCTGTCTCCGGCATTACATTTGCGGGTAATCTTAGTCACTGCTTCCTCGATGTCGGACTTTCTGGCAATATCGTCAGGAAGCACAACCTTGACCTCAGACGGCATCGTCTGTGTTTGTGGCGGTGGCGTTGCCTTCGCCTTGGTTTCGAGGGTCTCGATGCGTGTGCCGTGGTTGGTAACTGTCTTTTGCAGGTCGTCAATCTGCTCACCTTGTTTCTTGACGTCATCATATAGCTTTGACATATTCAGATTCTTCTTGATTTGCGTTTACGTTTGGCTTCTT
>Ga0073907_1004455_pt1 | contig 9727 bp, 4 predicted proteins | sample GluameincwithD2O_FD_65483 | JGI IMG/M metagenome (GOLD analysis project Ga0073907, IMG submission 65483) | Mouse cecum microbial communities from Vienna, Austria - Glucosamine amended microcosms incubated with D2O | ecosystem: Host-associated > Mammals > Digestive system > Large intestine > Cecum... | reverse complement strand
ACCGCCGTGCCCACCGAAGCGGCCACCTGATTCAGGGTGTTCGACACGCTCTCGGCATGGTGGATCATGGAGTTGGACAGCGAATTAACGCCCCAGGTGTTAAGCGGCGTCATGGTGAACTGAAGACCGATAGCCAGCGTGGTGTAGGTGAGGGTGACCGCGATGATGGGGCTGTCGATGCCCAGCCGCGCCAGACCCGAGGCCCCCAGTACCGCCACGATGATACCGGGAATGACCACCTTCCGCAGGCCGTAGCGATCGAACAACCGGCCCGAGAGCAGGCCCATCACCGCACCGATGACGGCGCCCGGAAGCATGGCGAAGCCGGAAACGGAGGCAGAGTTGCCCAGCACCCCCTGGATGTAGAGAGGCGTGATTACTTCGCAGCCCATCAGCGCCGCCTGGATGATGACGATCACCACCACCGTGATGGCGTACTTGCGGGTTCTCAAAATATCCACGTGCAGCATGGGCACCGGAAGCTTGGTTTGGCGGCGCACGTACAGGCCGCACACCACCAGGCCAAACGCCATCAGGGCGAAGGTGATAACGAGGTTTTCGCTATGGGCGAAGGTGGACAGGCCGTACAGCAGGCAAACCAGGCCCACCGTGGAGAGCGCCACCGACAGGGCGTCGAAGGGGGCGCGGGTGAAATTGCCATAATTCTTCAGCACAAACACCGCCAGCAGAATAACCGCCACCGACAGCCCGGTTACGACGGCGAAGAGCGCCCGCCAACCCACCGAATCCACCAAAAGGCCTGCCACCGAGGGGCCCACCGCTGGCGCGAAGCCGATGATAAGGCCGATAACCCCCATGGCGGTGCCGCGCTTCTCGCGAGGAAACACCAGCAGGATGACGGTGAACACCATGGGCATGGCCATGCCGGTGCAGGTGGCCTGCAGCACGCGCCCCAGCAGCAGCACCCAAAAGTTAGGGGCCAGCGCCGCCGACAAGCTGCCCACTGTGAACAGGGCAAACGCCGTAATGAATAGCTGGCGGGTGGAAAAACGCCCAATCAGGTAGGCGGAAAGCGGGATGACCACCGCCTCCACCAGCGCATAGCCCGACGTGAGCCACTGCACCGTGGTGGCGTCCACCCCCACATCGACCATGATGGTGGGCAGCGCCGGCGACAGGAACGTCTGGTTCAGCACTGCCAGCAGCACGCCCACCAGCAGTACGGCCACCATCACAAGGTCTTTTCTGGTTACTCCCAAAGTCATTTGCTCGCACCTCTCATTCGCATTTGGCAAAAAAGTCGAATGCTCGAATGTTAGCAAAACAAAGCCGCGTAATGAACCGTACATTCGGCGAAAGACGCATCAGAGGATGCATGCCAGCGGGCGTGTCAAGAGGACGTTATCCCCATCCCCTGTCATGACGCCGCTGCCCCGCACGGGCCGTTCGTTTAGGCAGAGATGGAATCTCTGCCCTACGAATGATGTGTCAAGAGCGCACGTCCCCTTGACACGCTATTGCCTCACGAGCGGTCCACCAGCTGCATGAGCTGTTCGCGGGAAGAGACGCCCAGCTTGCGGTAGATGCTCTTCGCGTGGGTGCGCACGGTGCTTTCGGAAATCACCAGCGTTTTGGCGATGAACGCGGGAGTATGGCCCCGCGCCAGGTACATGAAAATTTTCCCCTCCCGCGGTGACAGACCGCAGGCCTCGGCGTGCTGCCTGCACCGGGCAGCCAGGCCGCCCCGCTCCCCTTCCGCGGTTGGCGCCTCCATGGCGGCAGCGCGCTCTTGCACCTGCCACCCAGCATTGAGCGCCATGGCGATGAGGAAGGCAAAATACAGCGTGCTCACCACCAAAAGCGCCGGTCCCCCGTTGTGCACGGCGAAAGGCGGCAGCGTGCCGCAGAACATGCCCAGAAGCGACACCAGGCAAAACCCCGCCACCGTGGCACCGTAAATGAGGGCCACAGAGAACTCGCCGGCATGAGCCATGGCGCACAGGCTGGCCAGCGCCAAAATGGCGATGAGGCCGAAAAAGCCGTAAGATACCCATGCCGCCAGCCACAGCGGAGGGGTGGACTGGGGGAAGCTGTTCAGCACCACCAGAACCAGCGCGAACAGCGGCAGCACCACCTGGTACACAAAAGGCAGAAGCGGCCGGCGCGTCTTCACCAACGAAAGCGGGATGGCGGCCATAGCCCCCAGCACGATGCCAAGGTCTTCCATGTACACTACGTCGAACAGCATGAACTTGCGCACGCCGGTGATGAAGGCGAACATCAAAAGCCCCACGAAAGGCACGAACAGCACCGTGCCCATACGGCCAAACAGGCGAAACAGCGGCTCCCCTTGGCGACGGGAGAGGTTGTCGATGGAATCGGGGGGAGCCGGCGGCTCGCCGACAGCGGTGCCGCGGGGCCCCGAGGCCTCAACGGCATCGGAATCAGAGACAACCGCGCCCCCGGCGCTGCCGGCCGCAACTTCGCCACGCCCCCGCACGGCCGCGTCGCTCGCGTCCAAAGCAAAAGCCGCCACCGAAGCAACAGCCGGAAAGCCGCCCTCGCCGTCGGGGGCCGTAAAACCGCCCCGCCACGAAGCCCATACGGGCACCGAAACGCCGGCTAACAGCAGCACCGCAAACGCCAGCAGCGCCACCACCTGCCCCACGGACGACAAAATGAGCACCACGAACGCACCGCCAGCCGTGGTGATGCCCACCCAGAAGATGGCCTGCCGCAGACCGAACCGGGCCATGAGGGCGCCCCAAGCGATGCACAGCACCACGCCGCCGGCCGCAGTGGCCACCGCCGCCGCAACCACAAGCGCCACTGGCACCTCCGCCAGAAGCCCCGCGCACAGCGCCCCGTAGCCGACAATGTACAGAACGGCGCTGACGGTCATCACCGGCGGCGACTCCAAAACCTGCGCCCGGCCCCGCGCGGCGGCCACCGTCACGGCCACGCCCGCAACGGCGCCGGCCACCAGCGCCGCCTGGGCAAAGGGGCCCACCGCAACATCGGATAAATCGGAAACCGCGTGGAACACCGTGTAGTTGGGCGAGAAAAAGGGAATGGTGGCGAAGAAAGCCGCGAACAGCAGCAATTCCGGCCGAAAACCCTTGACCGCATCCATAGCCCGTGCTCGCCTCTCTCTTTTATATATACGCGAAACGCAGCAGCGCGCCCTGAGAGCTGCCGCCCCGCGTGCCGCGCGCAACACGAAGGATACCACCCCATAGCCGCCGGAGCGGCCGCACGCCTTCCGCACTTTTCCCCACACATAAGGCTTTACCAGGCGTTTTGGAAAAATACCCCAAAACCGCGATGACAAAAGCGCCCCTTTCCCAGAAACCAGCGATAGCCGCGAAGGGCCGCGGCGCGCCATTATGGGGCCATGGATGCGCCCGGGCCCCATCGGGCGCCAAACCGACAAAGGAGGGAATATGAGTCACATGGAAGAAGCTCCGGCGAAGGGCTTGTCGCGCCGCGCTTTCCTGAGCCTGGGAGCCGCCGCGGCGGCGGTGGCGGCCGGAAGCAGCCTGGCGGGATGCGCCCCCACGCCCCGTTTCATCGAGGGCAATTCGATGACCTACGGCGAAGCGGAGGGCCAGGCGAGCGCCGGAACCAACGTCATCCACAATGTGAAGGACACCTCATGGATGACCCAGCCGGCGGAAGTGACCGACTTCGCTGCCGAGTACGATTGCGACGCCGTGGTGTGCGGCCTGGGTTTCGCCGGCACCACCGCCAGCCGCGAGCTTGCCGAGCAGGGCAAGAAGGTAATCGTCATCGAAAAGCAACCAGAAGACACCTATGCCGCCACCGGCAATGAGTTCGCCTCGCTGAACGCCGCAATCCTGAAAAAACGCGGCGTACCGGCAATCGACCCGGTGGAGTTCTACCAGAACTTCATGAAGATCACCTCCAACATGCCCAACCCCTCGCTGGTAATGAAATTCGCCCAGAATTCTGAAGCGAACTCGAACTGGTATCTGGAGCCGCTGTCCGAAGAGGATTTCGCCACCATGACCACCGCGTTCTTCCCGCCCACCGAACACCAGATGAGCGAGTTGTCCGGCATCAAGTTCTGGCCCAGCGTGTGCAGCTTCTACGGCGGCTGCAATCAGACCAAAATCGTGGGGATGAACCACGACATCGCCAAGCAGCACGGAGCCGAGTTCCTGTACGGCACCACCGGCGAATACCTGATTATGGAAGACGGCAAGGTGGCGGGCATTGTGGCGAAAAGCGATGCGGGCTACATCAAGGTGAACTGCCGCGCGGTAGTGCTGAGCTGTGGCGGCATGGGAGGCAACCCCGAAATGATGGCCTACTTCATGCCCGATATGGCCCAGGCGCTAGTGGAAGGCGAGCAGCTGAGCTCGATGTCGGCCAACGACGGCCGCGGCGTGCAGATGGCCTACTGGGCCGGCGCACACCTGGAGACCACCCCCATCGCCGGCATGAACATGAAAGGCCTCTCTCTGCCAGGCAAGATGAACTGCCTACCGCAGGCAGTATGGGTTGACGAAAACGGCAAGCGCTTCTGCAACGAGTACTACCCCACCTCCGAGCAACGCGGTTACCAGACCACCTTCATGAGCCGCAAGACTAAATTTGCCATCTGCGACAACAACTTTCCCGAGTACCGCCAGTATACGCTGCCCCAGCACGCTGGCTTCACCGCTAGCGAGGAGAACATCGCATCGCTGAGGGAGGCGCTGGACACCGCTTACGCCAAATTCAACGGCACCTACGTGGAGCCGGAATCGAGCGATTCGCAGGCACAGGGCGGCGAAGGCGGAGGTCAGAACGGCGCAGCGCCAGCCGCAGCTGCCGGTGCCGCCGCCGGCGGTGCTCCCGGCGGCGAGGGCGGTGCTCCCGGCGGCGAGGGCGGTGCTCCCGGCGGCGAGGGCGGCGAGCCCAAGGGCGGCCCCATGGGCTCGGTGGACTACATCGCCGACGACACCCTGGAGGGCCTGGCGGGCCAGCTGGGGCTCACCGGAGACGCCGCCACAGCCTTCGTGGAGCAGATCGCCCGCTGGAACGAATACTGCGAATCCGGCGTTGACCTGGAGTTCGGCCGCGACCCGAAGGTGCTGTTCCCGGTGAAGGAACCGCCGTTCTACGCCTGTACCTTCGATCCCGAACTGGGCGAGACCATGGTTACCATGGGCGGCATCATCACCAACGGCGAGCAGAACGCCCTGGACGCCAACTACGAGCCCATCCCTGGCCTGTACGTTTCCGGCAACGACTGCGGCCGCCGCTTCGGCACCGAGTACGTCACCCCCATCCCCGGCGTGTCCATCGCGTTCGCCATGGTGCTGGGCCGCGAATGCGGCAAGTCCGTGGCCGAGTTCCTGGGCTAACCCCCGCACAGATTGGAGAAACCCATGAGCGAAGAGGAGAAGACCCCCGAGGCCGCCCCTAAACAGGTGGCCGTGAAAAAGGGGCGCAAGAAGGGGCCCATCGCCGCCGCCGTAGTGGCCGCCATCGTGGTGGTTGCGGGCGCCGGGCTTTGGGTGTGGCACGAGCAGCCCAGCTTCTGCGCCGCCATCTGCCACATCCCCATGGATCCGTACCTGGAAACCTACGAGGAGCCGGCCGGTGCCGAGGGCGTGGACAAGTGGAACAACGCCGTGTCCAACACCAACGCCATGCTGGCGGTTACCCACCGCGAAGCCGGCGAGGCCTGCATGGACTGCCATGTGCCCACCCTGTCCGAGCAGGTTGGCGAAGCGGTGAGCTGGGTGAGCGGCAACTACGTGTTCCCGCTGATGGAAGGCGATCTGAATTCGCTGACCGAAGCATCGGGCATGGACGCCGACCAGTTCTGCCTGAAGAGCGGCTGCCATGTGACCGCCGACGGCGCCGACCTCACCACGCGCCAACAGCTGATCGAGGCCACGGCCGACCTGAGCTTCAACCCCCACGTGGCCCAGCACGGCCAGCGGGAGTGCAGCGACTGCCACAAAGGGCACCGGGCGTCGGTGCTGGTGTGCGCCGACTGCCACAACGAGGCCCAGCTGCCAGAAGGCTGGATCACCCCCGAAGAGGAAAACCAGCTGATTATCCAGTAGCCCACCCGAACCATCCCCTCCCCTCCGAAGGCCCCGCCCCCCCTCCAACGCGGGGCCTTCGCCATTTCCGGAGCAGGAGCAGGGGGAAGGGCGGGGGCAGCCCAAGTCGCTCAGGCAGTCCTGCTTTGGAAAACGCGCCACTGGCGCGTTTTCGTCGTGCGGAACTCGCTTTGTTGGACCACCGCCGCCCTTCCCCCGCACGGCCGCGACGGGCTCGTTCTGCCGGGCCATTTTCGTAGGGCCGAGATTCGGAGACAAAGAGGCACCACGGGTCCATATCAGCAGCTGAAACATTCCCAGGTGCCCCAGATTGGCCCGAAGCCCGGCTGAGCGCACTGCGGTGCGCGAAGGAAAGGGGTGAGCGCCAAGATGGGGCGCATGAGGATGTTTCAGCGGACGACTGGTTCCGGCTGCCGTCAGGCGGCCGGAACTCAGTGGGCTTGGGCCCAGTTTTCTCCCCAGCTCACATCGGCGATGAGGGGCACGCGCAGATCGGCGACGCCCTCCATAATCTCCTTCACCATGGCCGCCAGCCGCTCCACCTCCCCCTTCGGCACCGAGAAGTCCAGCTCGTCGTGCACCTGGATGAGCAGCTGCGCCTCCATGCCCTCCTCCAGCAGCCGCTGCTGCACCTGGCGCATGGCCAGCTTGATGATGTCGGCGGCAGAGCCCTGCATGGGGTGGTTCATGGCGGTGCGCTCGCCGAAGCTGCGCTGCTGGAAGTTCTTGGCGCGCAGTTCGGGGATGTGGCGCTTGCGGCCGAACATGGTTTGGGCGTAACCCAGCTGCTTGGCGTCGGCCACCGTCTCGTCCAAAAAGCGGCGCACGCCGGGATAGGCGGCGAAGTAGCGGTCGATCATCTCGCGCGCTTCCGTCACCGGAATGTCGAGGGTTTGGGACAGCCCAAAGGCCTGCTGGCCGTACACGATGCCGAAGTTAACCGCCTTCGCACGACTGCGCTGGGCGGGGGTCACGGAGTCGGGGGCAATGTCAAACACCCGCGCGGCAGTGGCGGTGTGGAAATCGGCGCCGGAATTGAAAGCGGCCACCAGGTGCTCGTCTTGGGAAAGATGGGCCAGAAGCCTCAGCTCGATTTGGGAATAGTCCGCCGAGAGGAAAAGACTGCCAGCGTCCAGCGGCACGAAGCACTCGCGGATGCGACGGCCGAAATCGGTACGCACCGGGATATTCTGCAGGTTGGGATCGGAAGAGGACAAACGGCCGGTGGTGGTCACCGTTTCATGGAAGCGGGTGTGGATGCGGCCGTCCCCCGCCCGCTGCGCCAGTTTTGGCAGCGCGTCAAGGTAGGTGCTCTTCAGCTTCGCCATTTCCCGGTAGCGCAGCACTAAATCGGGCACGTCGCTTTGCTTGGCCAGCTCTTTCAGCACGCTGGCGTCGGTGGAATAGCCCCGTTGGTTCTTCTTCAGGGTGGGCAGCCCCAGCACCTCGAACAAGATGCGCCCCAACTGCTTGGGGGAATCGATGTTGAAGCGCTCGCCGGCGGCTTCGAAAATCTGGGCGGAAAGGGTGTCCAGCTGCTGCTGCGCCTCGGCGGCCAATGACGCCAGGCCGGGGCCGTCTATCTCCACGCCGGCCCGTTCCATGAGGGCCAGCACCGCCACCAGCGGCAAATCGATATCGAAGTAAGCGGCGGCGCTGTCATCGCCCGCCAGCCGCTTGTCCAGCACCCCCACCAGCTGCCGCAGTGCCTCGGCGGCAAGCGCCAGCCGCTCGGGCTCCTCTTCCATCTCGGGCAAGGCGCCCAGCTGGCAGTCTTCGCACAGCGCCTCCAGCGTATAGGCGCTGGTGGAAGAGTTCAGCACGTAGGCGGCCAGCCCCGCGTCAAACCCGCGGCACGCCATCACCTGGGCCGGCGTCACCAGCGCCTCCAGCGAGGAGTCGGCCGGCAGCACGCAGTGCAGCAGCTCTTTCAGGCTGAAGGCGGCGAAGGTGCCCCGCGCCACCACTTCCGCCAAAAGCTCGAAGGCCAGCGGCGGCTCGGCCACCACCGTGGCGCCGCCGCAGGCGAACGCCACCAAATCCTGCGGCTCTTCCGAGAACAGCGAGGCCTGGGCCTCCCCTTCCCTATCTTCCGCCGCGATGCGGGCCACCCCCACAAGCGTCCCCTCGTCCAGGGCCTTCGCCACAACGGCGCGGGCTTCATCGGCCTCCTGCACCAGCTGACCGAAATCCAGCTGGGCCGCCGGCCCCTTCGCCGGCGTGGCCCCCACCAGCGAAAGCACGCGGGTCATCTGGCTGTTCAGAGAGAACTTACCGAAGGCCTCCTGCACCGCCTCCGGCTGAAACGACGGGAACCGCAGCTCTTCCAAGTCCAACGGGAAGTCCAAATCGGTGACGATGGTGGCAATTTTGCGGGAAAGGAAGGCGCTGTCGCGGCCGGCTATGATGTTCTCTTTCTGCTTGCCCTTCAGCTTGTCCACGTTCTCGTAAATGCCCTCGATGGAACCGTATTGGGACAGCAGCTTGGCGGCGTTCTTGGGGCCGATGCCGGCCACGCCGGGAATGTTGTCGGAGCTGTCGCCCATGAGCCCCAGGAAGTCGATGAACTGCGCGGGGGTGACACCGTAGCGCTCTTCCACTTCGGCGGGCCCGTACACCTGAACGTCGGTGAGGCCCTTCTTCGTGGTGACAATGGAGGTGGCGTCGGTGGCCAGCTGGTAGGCGTCCTTGTCACCGGTCACCAGCAGGGTGCGGTACCCCAGTGCCTCGTCGCGGGCGGCCACCGTTCCCAGGATGTCGTCCCCTTCCCACCCGGGCACTTTCACCACCGGAATAGCCATGGAGGCCAGCAGTTCTTCGATGATGGGAAATTGAACCCGAAGTTCATCGTCCATCGGTGGACGCTGGGCCTTGTATTGTTCAAGTTGTTCAATTCTAAACTTCGGTTTGCCAGCATCGAAGGCGCATACGATGGCGTCGGGGTTCTCCATTTCAATGAACTTCAAAATCATTTGCAAGAAGCCGAACACCGCGTTGGTGGGAGTACCATCGGCGGCGTTCATAGTGGGAGGCACCCCGTGATAGGCCCGATGCATCAGGGAGTTTCCATCGATTACCGCTACTTTCTTAGGTGCTTCCATAACTGCTCCCTCTTGGCTTTTCTGCCGCTGTGAACCCTACGTTCAACAGTCGCCTTTACTCATTAGTTCAAATTTACTACCGCCATAGTTCAAGTTTGTTTGAGTTCAATTTCAGATGCAAATCGTTCAAAACCACTCCGCAAAATCCTCTTCACACTACCGTCAACAACCGCCCAAGCCTCTTCGTAGGGCCGAAACTACACCTCTGCCTGGCCGGCTGTCACCACTCGCCTGTCCCTTTTCATAGGGCAGAGATTCTATCTCTGCCTGGCCGATAACCCTCACCTGGCTGCAGCATCAGGAAGAGATAGAATCTCTTCCCTACGAATTCAGGCCCGAAGCCCGCAGGGCCAGACCCGGCGCCCACGAGGCCAAACCCGAAGCGCGCGGGGGCAGGACCATGACTTCAGGGGCGCAACACGAAGGCAGGCCCCTCGCCTAGGCGCTCCACAGATACCCTACCCCGCGCACCGTCTCCAGGTGCTGGGCAAGCTCGGGGCCCAGCTTCGCCCTCACGCGGCGCACGTGCACATCCACCGTGCGGCTGCCGCCGTAATAGTCGAACCCCCACACCCGCCGCAG
>Ga0073907_1004433_pt1 | contig 9788 bp, 13 predicted proteins | sample GluameincwithD2O_FD_65483 | JGI IMG/M metagenome (GOLD analysis project Ga0073907, IMG submission 65483) | Mouse cecum microbial communities from Vienna, Austria - Glucosamine amended microcosms incubated with D2O | ecosystem: Host-associated > Mammals > Digestive system > Large intestine > Cecum... | reverse complement strand
CTCCACGGTGATCATCCCCAAGGAGAACCGGCGGGATCTGGCGGAGATCGACCCGGTGGTCCGGGAGAGCCTGCGCTTTGTCCCGGTGGAGACCATCGACGAGGTGCTCACCGAGGCCCTCATCCGGGTGGACGCCGCCGGCGGAGAGAGCCGGCCGGCCGGGGAGGACAAGGAGATCATCACGGCTTTTGTGCCAGTGGAGAAGCCGGTGCAGGACGCCGGGTTGAGACAGTAACCGGTTGCCTCTTTTCCTTTGAAAGGAAAAAGAGGGAAAAAGAAATTTTGCGCGAAGCTCCGCTTCGCTTCAGGAGGCCGCAATGGCAGTGAATTTCAATCAGGTGGAGTTTATCCGCTCCGCTGCGTCGCCGAAGGACTTTCTCCGGGACGGCCTGCCCCAGCTGGCCTTCGCGGGCCGCTCCAACGTGGGCAAGAGCTCGGTCATCAACCGGCTGGTCAACCGGAAGAACTTCGCCCGGGTGGGCGCGTCGCCTGGAAAAACCAGTCAAATCAACTATTTCCGCCTGGACGGCGCGGCCTATCTGGTGGACCTGCCGGGCTACGGCTACGCCAAGGTGTCCAAGGCGGAGCGGGACCGGTGGGGGCGGCTGATGGAGGACTACTTCGCCCGGCCCGACCTGCTCACCCTGGGGGTGATGATCGTGGACTCCCGCCACAAGCCCACCGCCGACGACTGCACCATGTTCCAGTGGTTCCGGGAAACGGGCTGTCCCCTGATTATCGTGGCCAACAAGCTGGATAAGCTGAAAAAGAGCGAGATAGAGCCCAACCTCCAGACCATCCGGGATACCCTGGGGCTGGGGGAGGGGGATATGCTGATTCCCTTCTCCGCCGAGAAGGGGACGGGCCGGGAGGAGCTGCTGTCGGCCATCTTTGCCGGGATAGAAAAATGACCGCATTGTGCTTGACTATATTAAGAGCATAAAAGGACACCGCAGTAAAAGCGGTCAGTCCTTTATGAATGGGTTATTTTAAGTAACAACCGTCACCGGCCAGGGTGGCGGTTGTCCCTTTTTACCTTAATGGTCCAGATAAAGCTGAGCCAGTGCGATTTTATCTTGTCTTTTCCAGGACAAACTGTTATAATAACAAAAAAGATAATCCTAAAATGGGGAGGTGGGCTCTTGGAGGCTCCCATTTACCACCTGGAAGGGGTGGTGAAGGCAAAAGAGGAGAATATGGAGGACTTTGTGGGCCCTCTGGACCTGATCCTCCACCTGCTGAGCAAGAACAAGCTGGAAATCAAGGACATTCAAATTTCCCTCATTCTGGACCAGTACATGGAGTGGATGAACCAGCGGCGGGAGCTGGACCTGGAGGTTGCCAGCGACTTTGTCACCATGGCTTCCCACCTGGTGTATATCAAAACCCGGATGCTGCTGTCCATCCACGACGAGGAGGCCATGAGCGAGATGGAACAGCTCATCGCCACCCTGGAGGCCCATCAGCGCAACGAGAATTATTTGAAGGTCAAAGCGGTGGTCCCCGCCCTGGACAGCCGTTATCAAATTGGCCGGGACTACCTGACCAAGGTGCCCGAGGCGGTCCAGCCCGATAAGGTATACCGCTACGTCCATGACAGAAAGGACCTGCTCCACGCCATGACGGCGGTGCTGAGCCGGCTGGACAACAAGCTGCCGCCGCCGGTGTCCGCCTTCCAGGGCATCGTGGGCCGGGAGCCCTACCCCGTGGCCGACAAGGCGGGGGAGATCATCAAGCGGTTGATTACCTTCGGCGTTACCCGCTTCCGGGCTCTGTTCAAGGGCAGCCGCAGCCGGTCGGAGGTGGTGGCCACCTTCCTGGCTGTGCTGGAGCTGTGCAAGGCCCGCCGCCTGCTGTTGGCGGGCACCGAGTCGGACTGTACCGTTACCTGCACCCGGGAGGAGGGGGCGGTGGAGTTTACCTCGGAGAATTACTGACGGGACCTCATCCGTCACGGCCTGCGGCCGTGCCACCTTCCCCTAAAGGGGAAGGCTTTAGAAGCGTGCCCTTTGCCTTCCCCTTTAGGGGAAGGTGCCCCAGTGCGCACACTGGGGCGGATGAGGCGGACACATCGTGATGCGTCTCTATGAGACGATAGCCCCCTTGCCAAAGGGGGGAGGGCCACGAAGTGGCGGGGGGATTCACAGGAAAGGAGGCACCCCCAAATGGAAGTAAAAGAGTTAGAATCCGCCCTGGAGGGGGTGCTGTTCGCCGCCGGGGAGCCGGTGGCGGTGGAGCGGCTGTGCCTGGGGCTGGAGGTGGACCGGCCTACCCTGGACGCGGTGGCCCAGCGGCTGATGGATAAATACAGCTATGACCGCCGGGGCATCCGCCTGGTCAAGCTGGACACCAGCTATCAGCTGTGTTCCGCCCCGGAGTTTGCCGGCTACATCCGCAAGACGCTGGAGAGCCGCAAGCCTGCCCGGCTGTCCCAGCCGGCGCTGGAGGTGCTGGCCATCATTGCCTACTACCAGCCCGTCACCCGGGCCTATGTGGACCAGGTGCGGGGAGTGGACAGCTCCTACACCATGGGCCTTCTTCTGGAGCGGGAGCTCATCGAGGAGGCGGGCCGTCTGGCTGTCCCCGGCCGGCCGGTGCAGTTAAAACCACTAAAAATTTTCTGCGCTCCTTTGGTCTGTCCAGTCTGGAGGAGCTGCCCGAGCTGCCCAACCAGTCCCAGGAGGGCAGCCAGATGACCCTGGAGCTGGAGGCCAGCCTGGCCCGCCTCCGGGAGGCCGAGGTGCTGGAGGAGTCCGAAGCGCCGCCGGAGCCCCCGGCGGAGGGACCATGAAGGCCCTGTTTGTCCTGGCCGTGCTTGTCCTGATTCTGCTCCTGCTGGGGCAGGTCCGGGTGGGCGGCCGGGCGGAGTTCAGCGCGGAGGGCTTTTTCCTCTGGATACGGCTGGGCAGATTTAAGCTGAAAATTCTCCCTGCCGGGCCGAAGGAAGAAAAAATCGGGAAGCCCAAGAAACCAAAAAAGGAAAAAGAGCCGAAGAAGCCCAAGAAGGAGAAGCCCCCCACTCCGCTCCCGGAAAAAATCGGTGGGGCGCTGGAGTACGCCCAGGCCCTGCTCCCTGTGGCGCTGGAGGCGGCAAAGGGCATGTGGCGGGGCCTGCGGGTGGACGTGCTGGAGCTGGAGCTCACCGCCGGCGGCAGCGACCCGGCGGACGCGGCCATGCTCTACGGTCAGGCCAACGCCGCCCTGGGGGCGCTGTGGCACCCTTTGACCAGGGCCTTCCATGTGAAGGACGGCACCGCCCGGGTGAAGCTGGACTTCGACGCCCCCGGGACGACGCTATACGGTCAGGCCGCCCTGTCCATCAAAATCGGGACGTTGGTGTGGATCGGCCTGGGGGCGGGCTGGAAGGCCCTGTTTGGAGCACTCGCCGCAAGAAAGCGGCTGAAACGAAAACGGAGAAAGGCGGCATGACCTATGGAACAGGAGAAAAAGAACTCCCTCGGCGAGCTGATGAAGATTACCATGGAGCATATCAAAACAATGGCGGACGCCAACACCATTATCGGCGCCCCCATTCAGGCGGAGGGGGTTACGTTGATCCCTGTGTCCCGTATGTCCTTCGGTATGGGGGGCGGCGGGACCGAGTTTACCACCAAGTCAGGAGCCCCCAAGGAGGGTTTCGGCGGCGGCTCCGCCGCCAGCGCCAAGCTGGAGCCGGTGGCCTTCCTGATCGTCCGGGAGGACGGCAGCGTGAAGCTGCTCCCTGTGGCCCCGCCCCCCGCCACCACTGTGGACCGGGTCATTGAGACAGTGCCCGAGGTGGTGGACAAGGTGACCGGGTTTATTGAGAAGCAGCAGGAGAAAAAGGCGCAAAAGGCGGCCGAAGGAGATTTCGCGGAATAAAAAATTTCCTGGAAAAAATGGAGAAAGACCGCTCCATACTAACACCATCGACTGAAAAGAAGGTGGCAATATGAAGCGGCTTTTTTCTGTTCTGCTGGCCGGAATGCTGGTGTGGCATGCCCTGCCCGCTGTCCGGGCGGAGGGGGCCGCCCCTCCCAAAATTTCCGCCGCCAGTGCGGTGCTGATGGACGCCGGTACCGGACGGGTGCTCTGGGAGAAAGACGCCCACACCCCCCGGCTGATCGCCAGCACCACCAAGCTGATGACCGCCCTGGTGGCCCTGGAGTCGGGGCACGGGCTGGAGGAGGTGGTCACCGTGGCCCCGGAGTGGGCGGGGGTGGAGGGCTCCTCCATCTACCTGCGTCCGGGGGAGGAGATCACCCTGGAGGCCCTGCTCTATGGCCTGCTCCTCCGCTCGGGCAACGACGCCGCCCTGGCCATCGCCGGCCACTGCGGGGGCACGGTGGAGGAGTTTGTCTCCCAAATGAATGAAAAAGCCCGGGTGCTGGGCATGACCGACACCGGCTTTGCCAACCCCAACGGCCTGGACGCCGAAGGCCACCGCTCCAGTGCCCGGGACATGGCCATTCTCGCCCGGGCCTGCCTGGAAAATGAGGAACTGGCCAGGATTGCCGCCACCAAATCCATTACCTTGGGCACCCGAACCTTTACCAACCACAACAAGCTGCTGTGGCGGTATGAGGGCTGTATCGGCCTGAAGACGGGATATACCGAGAAGGCGGGCCGTACCCTGGTCAGCGCCGCGAAGCGGGACGGCATGACCCTGATCTGCGTCACCCTGAATGCCCCCAGTGATTGGGCGGACCACACCGCCCTGTTTGACTGGGGCTTCGCCAATTATCAGGCCCGGCCCCTGTCCCGGGCCGGAGCGCGGGCGGGACAGCTGCCTGTGTCCGGGGGCCTGGCCCCCGTCTGCCCTGTGGAGCTGGGGGCGGACCTCACCGCCGCACTGGCCCCCGGTGAGACCGTGGAGACCGCCTGGGAGTTGTCTGAAGCGGTGCTCGCCGCCCCGGTGGTCCAGGGGACCCAAGTGGGCGAAATTGTGTATTATGTCAACTCGGAGGAGCTGGCCAGAGTGCCGTTGGTGGCAGGGACGGACGTCCCCTGCGATCTGGCTGGGGCCTCCGGCTGGCTGAACGGCATTTGGGAGCGGATATCCGGGTTGTAGTGCCCAAAGCCTCCCTTGCCAAAGGGAAGGGGACCGCCGGGCAAAGCCCGGTGGTGGAGGGATTCCGTCAGGCGAAACGGCGCAATCAAACAGAATCCCCCCGCCCCTGCGGGGGCACCCCCCTTTGGCAAGGGGGGCTGGGGATAGAGGGATAGCATATGGAGGAACGTATTCAAAAGCTGATATCCGCCTGCGGGCTGGCCTCCCGGAGGGCGGCGGAGGGGTGGATTATTGCCGGACGGGTGACCGTCAACGGGGAGAAGGCCCACCTGGGGGACCGGGCGGATCTGGACCGGGATGCCGTCCTGGTGGACGGGCGGCCCCTCACACCCGGCGGAGGGCGGACCTATCTGATGCTGAACAAGCCCCGGGGGTATGTGACCACCCTGTCCGACGAGAAGGGGCGGAAAACCGTCTCCGACCTGGTGGCCGGGTGCGGGGTTCGGGTGTGGCCGGTGGGGCGGCTGGACATGGACTCCGAGGGCCTGCTTATCCTCACCGACGACGGCGCCCTCACCCACCAGCTCCTCCACCCCAGCCACGAGGTGGACAAGGAGTATCTGGTGTGGGTGACGGGGAACGTTCATAAGGCCCTGCCCATCCTGTCCGCCCCCATGACCCTGGATGGGGAGCTCCTCTCCCCTGCTCAAGTGCGCCGGGGGAGGGACAGCGGAGGGGTGCATCAGCTTTCCATCACCATCCACCAGGGGAAAAACCGCCAGGTGCGGCGGATGTGCGCCCAGGCCGGGCTGGAGGTGCTGCGGCTCAAACGGGTGCGGGAGGGGCCGCTGGCCCTGGACCGGAGCCTGAAAGCGGGCCAGTGGAGAAATCTCACCGACCGGGAACTGCTGGAGCTGACAGGGCCATTAAGCGACTGTTAAGAGATTTTTGTGGGATAAGCGCGAAGCTCCCACAAAAATCTCTTGCGTTTCTTCCGGAAAACGAGTATGATGAGAGATGTTGATTTGATCGGGAGGACAGGAGCTATGAACCGGGATATTTTAACTGTGATTCAGGACAGCGTGCATACCTTTTCCAAGGGCCAGCGGAAGATCGCCAATTTCATTCTGGAGTCCTACGACAAGGCCGCCTTCATGACGGCCAGCCGCCTGGGTCAGCGGGTGGGGGTGAGTGAGTCCACTGTGGTCCGCTTCGCCTTTGAACTGGGCTACGACGGCTACCCGGATATGCAGCGGTCCCTCCAGAAGATGATCCGCAACCGGCTGACCACCGTGCAGCGCATCGAGGTGACCAACGACCGCCTGGGGGATCAGGACCTGCTGTCCATGGTGCTCCAGTCGGATGTGGAGAAGATCCGCCAGACCCTGGAGGAGCTGGACAGGGACAGCTTCTACAGCGCGGTGGACGCCATTGTGGCGGCCCGGAAAATTTACATCATCGGCGTACGCTCCTCGGCGGCCATTGCCTCCTTCCTCCATTTCTATTTTAATCTGATTTTCGACAATGTGGTGCTGGTGTCGGCCAACACCGCCAGCGAGACCTTCGAGAGCCTGCTCCGGGTGGGCGAGGGGGACGCGGTCATCGGAATCAGCTTCCCCCGGTACTCCAGCCGCACGGTTCAGGCCCTCAGCTTCGCCCGGGACCGGGGGGCCACCGCCATTGCCATCACCGACAGCGAGACCTCCCCCCTGGCCCCCATATCCCGGTATACCCTCACGGCCCGCAGCGATATGGCCTCCTTTGTGGACTCCCTGGTGGCCCCGCTGTCCCTGGTGAATGCCCTGCTGGTGGCGGTAAGCCAGCGGAAAAATGAGGACCTGGCCCACATCTTCCACACCCTTGAGGAGATTTGGGAGGAGTACAACGTCTACGAGAAGGTGCCCGAATGAAGTGGCCCGATATTGTGGTAGTGGGCGGCGGAGCTGCCGGCATGATGGCGGCCATCTGCGCCGCCCGGCAGGGGGCGGCCGTCACCCTCATCGAGCGCAACCAGAAGGTGGGCCGCAAGCTGTACATCACTGGCAAGGGCCGGTGCAACGTGACCAACCACTGTTCCCCCGAGGAGGTGCGCGCCGCCACACCCCGGAACGGGAAGTTTCTCTACAGTGCCCTGGAGCACACACCCCCCGCCTGGGTGGAGGAATTTTTTGAGGCGCTGGGCGTACCCTTAAAGGTGGAGCGGGGGAACCGGGTCTTCCCTGTCTCTGACAAGTCTGCCGACATTATTGACGCCCTGTTTTTTGAGCTGAAGCGGCTCAAAATTCCGGTTGTAAATGACCAAGTGTCAAATATCTGTCTCCGGGACGGCGCGGTATGCGCCGTAGAGATGGGAGAGGGGAAAGCGCTTACCGGTACCCCTTGCAAGGCGGCCGTGCTGGCCACCGGCGGGCTGTCCTACCCCGCCACCGGCTCCACCGGCGACGGCCTCTGGATGGCGGAGGAGCTGGGTCACACCTTGGTTGACATAAAACCATCCCTGGTGCCTCTGGAGTCCCCCGACCCCTTCTGTGCGCAAATGCAGGGTCTGGCGTTGAAAAACGTCACTCTGACGGTAAAAAACGGCAAAAAAAAGACGGTCTTCCAGGAGCAGGGGGAGCTGCTGTTCACCCACTTCGGCCTGTCCGGGCCGCTGGTGCTGTCGGCCAGCGCCCACATGCGGGACTTCGAGAAGGAACGGTACACCTGCGCCATCGACTTGAAGCCCGCCCTGGACGAGGCCACCCTGGACGCCCGCCTGGTGCGGGAGCTGTCCGCCGGGGCCAACAAGGACATGGACAATCTTCTGGGAGCCCTGGCCCCCCGGCTGCTGGTGCCCGTCCTGCTGGAGCGGGCGGATATCCCAGGAAATAAAAAGGCTCACGACCTGACAAAACAGGAGCGCCGCCGGCTGCTGGAGCTGTTTAAGTGTTTCCCCGTGGCGGTGTCCGGCCCCAGGCCGGTAGACGAGGCTATCATCACCTCGGGAGGGGTGAAGGTGTCTGAGGTGGACCCGAAAACCATGATGAGTAAAAAGGTCCCCGGCCTGTTTTTCGCCGGGGAGATGCTGGACGTGGACGCCTATACCGGCGGGTTTAACCTGCAAATCGCCTGGGCCACCGGCCGGGCGGCGGGGGAGGGCGCCGCGGCATATTTAGGAGAAAGCGATGAATCAAAGCAATTCTGATGTAAAGCTGGGCCGGTTTTTGAGCCTGGTCCTGCGCCACGACCCCCACGCGGCGGGAATTACCCTGGACGGGCACGGCTGGGCCGACGTGGATGCCCTGCTGGCCGGGGTGAACCGCACGGGGCGGAAGATCAATATGGACACACTGGAGCGTATTGTCCGGGAAAACAGCAAACAGCGGTACGCTTTTAACGAAGACCACACCAAAATCAGGGCCAATCAGGGCCATTCGGTGCGGGTGGATGTGGAGCTGAAAGCGGCGGAGCCGCCCCGATACCTGTACCACGGCACCGCTTCCCGGTTTCTCCCCGCCATTGAGGCGGAGGGCATCCGAAAGATGAGCCGGCAGTATGTCCACCTGTCAGGGGACTTTGAGACGGCCATGGCGGTAGGCAAGCGCCACGGTATCCCGGTGGTCATCACCATCGACGCGGCGGCCATGGCCCGGGATGGGGTGGAGTTCTACCGCTCGGAAAACGGCGTGTGGCTGTGTGAGCATGTGGAGCCGAAATACTTCGTCTCCTAGCCCAGGTCGCTGTCCAGCGCAATCCCGGTGCGCACACCCAGGCGGAAGCTCTGTGTGGCGTAAATGGCCAGGACTTCCTGAAGGGTTTTTTGCATCTGAGGATTGAGCACATTGTTTAGCAGATCGATCTGCAAGGCCTCGCCTTCATCTATGGGTTGGCTTTCAATGTTGGGTTTGATATAATGGTCGTACATCCACTTCATCAGGTCGGTCATGATAACGCCTCCTTATGTCTGATTCTAACATAATTATATACGTCTGAATCTAACATGTCAAGAGCTGCGAGGAATTTTTATGGATAAAACGTTATTGGTTGATTTTGGAAAACGTTTGAAGGCTCTGCGAGAAACAAAAGGGCTGAAGCAACGAGAAATGGCCGAAGCCATGGGGCTTAAATTACGTCAGTATCAGCGTTATGAGTACGGTGAAATCGGCGTGCCTCTGGAGACGCTGAACTTCTTTGCCGACTACTTCGGCGTGACGGCAGATTATCTCCTGGGCAGAGAGCAGTAAAGCCTACGTCCCTCCGCAGAGAAAAGCCCCCCTTGCTAAAGGGGGGAGGGCCACGAAGTGGCGGGGGGATTCCACCGGTAATTCAAAGCGAAAACGGAATCCCTCCACCACCGCCTTCGGCGGCGGTCCCCCTCCCTTTGGCAAGGGAGGCATGAGGGGAGCGGAAATGGAGCGATCAGCATGAGTTTTAGAAGCATTGCCATCGACGGCCCGGCCGGGGCGGGAAAGAGCACCCTGGCCCGGAAGCTGGCGGAGCAGCTGGGCTATATCTATGTGGACACCGGGGCCATCTACCGCACAGTGGCCCTGAAAGCGCTGTGGGAGAAGGTGGACCCCGCCGATCCGGCCCAGGTGGTCCCTCTGCTGGAGGGGCTGGAGATACACATGGGCTTTGAGGACGGGGTGCAGAAGATGTATCTGGAGGGGGAGGACGTGAGCGGGGCTATCCGGCGGCACAAGGTGTCCGGGGCGGCTTCCCAGGTCTCCGCCATCCCGGAGGTGCGCGCCTTTCTGCTGGAGTTCCAGCGGAAGCTGGCCCGGGAGAGCAGCGTGGTCATGGACGGCCGGGACATCGG
>Ga0073907_1004428_pt1 | contig 9794 bp, 7 predicted proteins | sample GluameincwithD2O_FD_65483 | JGI IMG/M metagenome (GOLD analysis project Ga0073907, IMG submission 65483) | Mouse cecum microbial communities from Vienna, Austria - Glucosamine amended microcosms incubated with D2O | ecosystem: Host-associated > Mammals > Digestive system > Large intestine > Cecum... | reverse complement strand
TTGGTACGCCCTTTCATGTGGAACTTTAATCCTGCTTCTTCCAGCTTGTGCTGTATCGGTTCGATAAAGGCGGCTATGTATTTGTCACGGGAGGCTTTCGTTTCGTTCAGTTTGTCCTTTATATGATAATATACGTCGTGTTCGGTATATTTCAAGGAAAGGTCTTCCAGTTCCGATTTCAGTTTGTATAGCCCCAGCTTGTGTGCCAGTGGTGCGTACAGATAGGCAGCTTCGTTGGCTACTTGGGTGCGTGCTTCTATATTGGGAGTCTCCTTTATCTGTCTCATCAGGTTCACGCGGTCTGCAATGATGATCAGAATAACACGCATGTCTTCGGCAAAGGAGAGTAGCAGGTTGCGGAAATTTTCCGATTCTATGGTAGGGCTTTTGGAGTATAGCTCATTGATTTTCACAAGACCGCGTATGATCCCCGCTACATCCTCTCCATATTCCTGTTGTACAGATGCTAAGGTGCATAAATGGTTCTTTACCGATTCGTGCAGCATGATCCCCAGGATGGAAGCCCGTTTCATCCCAATTTCCTCGGCCACGATGACAGCGGTCTGCATATCTTTGATGATAGGATTCATTCCGAAACAATTTCGTGGCAGGTTACCTTCGGCAACTGCTTTTATGAGGTGTATTTTTAACTTATGGCAATCACCCTTCTGCAAGGTGTCGCCGGATAATTGCAGCAATCGTTTATAGAGGGCGAACAGTTGCTCACGCTCTTTGGCTGTGAAAAATGCTTTTTCTTCCATAACACGTGAAATCTTTTCGAGGGTAAAGGTAGTTTTTTTCTTTATTTATTAGGTAGTGTTCTCGCATTTTTTTGTATTTTTGGGCAATTAATAGTGAAAGAATAAGGTAACAATTTATTTAAACCATATAAAATCATGTACTTATGTTAACACCTGAAGACAAAGACTTATTAGTGAAAAAAGGAATTTCCGAGCAGCAGATTGCAGAACAACTGGCTTGCTTTGAAAAGGGTTTCCCATTTTTGAAGCTGGATGCAGCCGCTTCTGTTGAAAAGGGAATCATGGCTCCCGCCGAAAATGAAATGAAAAATTATTTGGAAGCATGGGATACATATAAGGAAGGGGAGAAAACTATCGTGAAGTTTGTACCCGCCTCTGGTGCTGCCAGCCGCATGTTCAAGAATTTGTTCGAATTCCTGGGGGCTGATTATAATACTCCGAAGACTGATTTCGAAAAGAAATTTTTCGACCATATTCATAGCTTCGCATTCTACAATGACTTGAATGCGGCTTGTATGGATAATACAGGAAAGGATATTGATGCTTTGATGGCCGGGAAGGAGTATAAACCTATAGTAGCCAATTTGTTGGAAGCTGCCGGCTTGAACTATGGGGCATTACCGAAGGGGTTGTTGAAATTCCATCGGTATGCGGATGGTGTGCGTACACCGCTGGAAGAACATTTGGTGGAGGGTGCGTTGTATGCGGCAGGCAAGACCGGAAAAGTGAATGTGCATTTCACCGTCTCTACGGAACATCGTGAGTTGTTCACAAAGCTGGTGGAAGAGAAGGTTGCCGTTTATGCAAAGAAATACGGGGTGGAATATGATGTGTCGTTTTCTGAACAGAAGCCGAGTACGGATACGGTTGCTGCCGATATGGAGAACAAACCTTTCCGCGATAAAGGCAAGCTGTTGTTCCGTCCGGGGGGGCACGGCGCGCTGATTGAGAACCTGAATGATTTGGATGCCGATGTTATCTTTATCAAGAATATAGATAATGTGGTTCCCGATCGCTTGAAAGAGGATACTGTTACGTATAAAAAGCTGATTGCGGGGGTACTGGTTACTCTGCAGAAGCAGGTATTTGAATATTTGGAATTACTGGATGGCGGTAAATATACACATGCGCAGCTGGAAGAGATCATTCGTTTCTTACAGCAGACTTTATGTTGCCGCAAACTGGATATCAAGGATCTGGAAGATGCCGATCTGGTTATTTATCTGCGTAAGAAGTTGAACCGTCCGATGCGTGTATGCGGTATGGTGAAGAATGTGGGTGAACCGGGAGGCGGCCCGTTCCTGGCTTATAATGCGGATGGTACTGTTTCATTGCAAATTTTGGAAAGTTCTCAGATTGACATGAATGATCCGGTCAAGAAAGAGATGTTCGAGAAGGGTACTCACTTTAATCCGGTGGATTTGGTGTGTGCGGTACGCGATTATAAAGGAAACAAATTCGACTTGGTGAAGTATGTGGATAAGGCTACAGGTTTTATCTCTTATAAATCAAAGAACGGTAGAGAACTGAAAGCATTGGAGCTTCCGGGCTTGTGGAACGGCGCAATGAGTGACTGGAACACTGTTTTTGTTGAAGTGCCGTTGAGTACCTTTAATCCGGTGAAGACTGTGAATGATTTGTTGCGTGAACAGCATCAATAATTCCTTTTTTTATTATAGACTACATGGATTTATACAGATCGGACGATTTGTGTAGGTCCGTGTAGTTTTTTGTGAAATTAATTTATATACCCTTGATTACTAACCTATAATTAAAAAGAATGAACCTGCTGACCTTTATTGCCCCACTGGCTGTGGCGGCAACTTTTATGATGCCGGCCGATGCTGCAAATCACAAAGAATTACCGGCATTGGGAAATACTCATATTCAAGTATTCGACAAAACCCCTGTTTGTTTTCGTCCCGATTCTTTCCCTAATTATACTCCTGCCAATGCTGACGGAGTGATCCGTCTGGTAAACGGGCGTATCATTTTAAAGAAAATAACCTTGCCCGATTATAAAAGGGATGTGGATGTTACTCTGAAAGTAACTGTAGCTTCCAATGGTGACCGTTGGGATAAATCTGGCTCTTGTTTTGTGCTTCCCAAAGAATCGGTGATTAATCTGATGAATATAGCCGAAGGCAAGAGGGCGTTTCCTGCGGTAGACAGTACCAAATATGAAAAAATGATTGGTATTGTTCCGGGTCAGGATTATGTGCCTACCCTTGAACTGATGCGTTTTATGACCCCGTTCGGTGTGGGGTATTATAGTTCGGATAATGATTCTTTGAGCAGCAAGAGGCGTCCTGTATATATCCCGAAATGGGAAAAGAGTGTGACTTGGGTGCAGGATATTACCGATCTTTATCCGGCATTGGAGAGAGAGGCATACGTGGGAATTTATATTGATACATGGACTGCCGAGGGGTATGTGGCCAGTATGGAATTGGATGTGAAGGAGAGTAAGATCACTTGCGACGTGATGCCGGAGCGCCGTGTGAAGCCTTTGATGAATACGGTGTATTATATCGGACAGACTTATCCGGATATTTTCTCACGCAAAGATGTGGTGATGGATTTTGATATGCCGAAAGCTGCCAAGAATGTTCGTTTGAAGTATATTGTAACAGGTCACGGAGGACATAGTGGCGGAGATGAGTTTGTGGAGAAACGGAACATCGTGTCTGTTGATGGCAAGGAGGTGTTGAATTTCATTCCTTGGCGTGATGACTGTGCTTCTTTCCGCCGTTTTAATCCGGCCACGGGAGTATGGCTGATACCACGAGTTGCCGCATATATAGGTGATAAGGGGTATACGACAAAAGAGATTGAAGAACCTTTGGCTTCTTCGGATTTGTCCCGTTCCAATTGGTGTCCGGGTAGCGATGTGATGCCTGAGGAGGCTGTTATTGGTGACTTGTCGGCCGGTAAACATTCTTTTAAGGTAAGTATCCCTGAGGCACAACAGGTAGATGGCAATAAATTGAATCATTGGCTGGTTTCAGCTTATTTGGTTTGGGAGGAATAACTTTTCCCGATTATTAATAGCTGCTGGAGCGGTTTGAATCTTTCCGAATATGAATGGTGAATTTCTTTCGGAAGGATTCAAAGCCTCTTTGCGGTAAATGGACATTATTTGTTTTTTCTTTTCATGCTGCGGATGATTTCTTTGTCCTCCGTGCTTACCCGATAAGATTCTATGATTTTTTGTAGTGCCTTATTGTAAGTAAAGTCATCTAAATGATTTTCCTTCAGATAGTTCATCGTTTTTTGAGGAAACTTGACATAACATACGGATAAAGCCCATGCTACAGCCATCTTCACATAATATCCTTCGTGACTGATCCGGTCCATCCATTGCAATACGTTGTCTATATACTCTTCGTCAATATAATGAGCCATTGCCATTACTACTCCGAAACGTATTTCATATTCTTTGTCGGATTTCATCCGGTCTTCCAAAAATAGCCAGACCCTTTTCTTGTTCTTGTCCACAAACCGTTGTTTGCCGTAAAAGTCAAAGGTGTCACAAACAGACCAACTGTTGATGATGGCAACAAACCGGGCAACCAGTGAAAGATATGCTTGCGTGTCTTTCATTTTCAGATTACTTATTACCATACCTTGTAGCATACGTTCCTCCATATAATAAGTATCCGCAGTCTGTAGATAACTCTCCCAGTCATCTTTGGCAATTTGTGCTCCTAACCGCCTTAGGGCAGGGATGCGGATACCCAATACATTTTCTATTCCCGGATGCAGCGATTCGGTGAACTTTTTATTTTCATTTTCTGCCAGTTGCAGCAAATTTTCTTTTATGGTCAATCCATTGATACGATATTCGTCCATTTTGTTTTTGTAAGATAGGGTTAGATTTTCAGTCCCATGATATAATCGTTCATATAATATCCGTTGCCTATATGGAAATCTCCTTCTGCAACTTTTTCCATTCCCAAATGTTGGTAGAATTGTAAAGCCTTATTGTTACGGTTTACATTCAAATGCATTTCGCAAGGTCCGGGATGGATTTCTTTAATTGCTTTGACGGCCTGCTCAAATAGTGCTTTGCCCAACCGGCAACCTTGAAAAAGGGGAAGTACATAGATTTTCTGCAGATGAAATAAATGTTCTCCTTCGGGCTGTATGGAAACATATCCGGCAGCTTCTCCATCTTTGTAAGCTATGTAATAGATGTGCCCTTCCTCTTCCATTTGTTTACGCAGGTTTTTCGGAGAGTACATCCAGTCCATCATGTAATCCAATTGTTCTTTTGAAAGAATTTCCCGGTAGGTAGCCGGAAACACGATCTGAGCCATCTCGTTAATCAACTGAATATCATTGGTCGTTGCCTTTTTTATGGTAAACATGATCTTTATATCTTTTTAGTGTTATAACGAGAGGCAAAGATAAACTTTTTGCAAGAAAAAAAGGGGCTTCCTTTCTTTTTCTTGTTTAAATATTAATTTATGCAAAATAGTAGAACTATGTAATACAAGGTACTTGTATAATACATATATTTGTGCCAAACAAAGTATTATAGATTATGAATGTAGACAATGTACGATCTCAGATGCGCAAAGGAATGCTGGAATACTGCATTTTATTGTTGTTGCACAAAGAGCCGTCATATGCTTCGGATATCATTCAAAAATTGAAAGAAGCCCGGCTCATTGTAGTAGAAGGGACGCTTTATCCGCTGCTTACCCGGCTGAAAAACGATGACCTGCTCTCATACGAATGGGTAGAGTCCACTCAGGGACCACCTCGTAAATATTATAGTCTCACTCCTCAGGGTGAAACATTCCTTAGCGGACTGGAGGCTGCCTGGGAGGAGCTGGCGAATACAGTGAATCATTTAAAAAACAATTAAAAACAGGATACAATGAAAAAGACTTTAACCATAAATTTAGGAGGTACCGTTTATTATATAGACGAAGACGCTTACCATTTGTTGGATAACTATTTAACTAACCTGCGTATTCACTTCTGTCGTGAGGAGGGAGCGGAAGAAATTGTACATGATATAGAATTACGTATCTCTGAGCTGTTTACCGACCGTTTGAATGAAGGTAAACAGGTTATTACCATTGAAGATGTGGAAGAAATCATAGCCCGGATGGGTAAACCCGAAGATCTTTCCGATGAAGAAAGTGGAGAAGCATCGGGTTCGGAAAAACAAAAAGGAACCACTATGCGCCGCTTGTTTCGTGATCCGGACAATAAGGTACTAGGTGGAGTGGCTTCCGGACTGGCTGCTTATATGGGATGGGATGTTACTTGGGTACGTATCATTCTATTGGTTCTTGGTTTCTTTGTTCATGGGGTGATATTGGCTTATATCATAGCGTGGATTATTATTCCTATGGCGCGTACCGCTCCCGAGAAACTCGCCATGAAGGGGGCTGCTATTAATGTGGAGAATATAGGCAAGACTGTAACAGACGGATTTGAAAAAGTGAATGATTATGTACGCTCAGACCGTCCTAGGAGTATCTTGCAAAAGATAGGGGAGGGGATTGTGTCTGTGGCAGGGTTCCTTATCAAGTTCCTGCTTGTTTTCATTGCTATTTGCTGTGCGCCTGTATTGTTTGTATTATTGATTGTCTTTTTTGCATTGCTGATGGCGGCTACGGGACTGATTGCTGCATTGCCGGCTGTGCTTTATGAGGTGCTGCCTGCGGTTAATTGGGCTACGGTGGGTAGCTCTCCGGGGTTGACTGTCGCTATGTCCGTAGCAGGTATTCTGGTTATCGGTATTCCTATTATAGGACTGATACACATGCTGATGCGTCATTTTGGAGGTTGGCAACCCATGTCCATTGTAACTAAAATTATATTTATCGTATTGTGGCTCATCGCGTTGGGAGTGGGTGTTTTCTTTGTACTGAATGATCCAAATATTGCTTCAATGATATCGTATAGTTTATAAAATACACTATCTTTGCAGATGGAAAGTTGGGAATCAAGAGGTGTTTTGTTCTCAACTCTCCGTTTTTTGTAAGGAATATCAAACATATATAAATACTATGACTAAGAAGATTTTATTGCTGGGTTCTGGCGAATTAGGTAAGGAATTCGTCATTGCGGCAAAACGTAAAGGGCAGTATGTTATTGCTTGCGACTCTTATGCAGGTGCTCCGGCCATGCAGGTGGCTGATGAATTTGAAGTGTTCAGTATGCTTGACGGTGATGCGTTGGATGCTGTGGTAGCCAAACACAAGCCGGATATAATTGTGCCTGAAATTGAAGCTATCCGTACCGAACGTCTGTATCATTTGGAACAGGAAGGTATTCAAGTAGTGCCGAGTGCCCGTGCAGTGAATTTCACGATGAACCGCAAGGCCATTCGTGATTTGGCAGCTAAGGAATTAGGATTAAAGACAGCCAAGTATTTCTATGCCAAGTCTTTGGAAGAATTGCAGGAGGCCGCAAAAGAGATTGGTTTTCCCTGTGTGGTGAAACCTTTGATGTCTTCATCCGGCAAAGGCCAGTCTTTGGTCAAGAGCGCGGATGAGTTGGAACAGGCATGGCATTATGGGTGTGAAGGCAGTCGTGGAGATATTAAAGAATTGATCATTGAGGAATTTATTCAGTTCGATAGTGAGATTACTTTGCTCACCGTCACTCAGGAAAACGGTCCTACTTTGTTCTGTCCGCCTATCGGACATGTACAGAAAGGGGGAGATTATAGGGAAAGTTTCCAGCCGGCGCACATTGATCCCGAACATTTGAAGGAGGCACAGCGTATGGCCGATAAAGTGACGGCGGCTTTGACCGGTGCGGGAATCTGGGGAGTTGAATTTTTCTTGAGTCATGAAAACGGAGTTTATTTCTCCGAACTTTCTCCCCGTCCGCATGATACCGGAATGGTGACTTTGGCAGGTACTCAGAATTTAAATGAGTTTGAGTTGCATCTGCGTGCGGTGTTAGGCCTTCCTATCCCTGAAATTACACAAGAACGCATAGGGGCCAGTGCAGTGATTCTTTCTCCAATTGCCAGCAAGGAAGCTCCCCGTTATCGTGGTGAAGAGGAAGTTTGTAAGGAGACAAATACTTATCTCCGTATTTTTGGTAAACCTTATACAAAATTGAACCGCCGTATGGGAGTTGTGGTTTGTTATGCTCCTAATGGCAGTGACTTGGACGCTTTGCGTGACAAGTGCAAGGCTGCTGCTGCAAAGGTAGAGGTGTATTAATATCTTGTATTGATGGATATAAAATAAAGGTCCGGGCTTTCCCAAGTCCGGACTTTTTGTTGTTCCGAAGGTATGCTTCCCTGGAACAAGGTTTTATAGTCTCTCTTTTGTGACTAACATTACAGAGAAATAATAATAGAGAGAACTCCACATCAATGGTTACGGTATAATAAGATAAATTCTTTTTGGCAAAATTGCAACATTTAATAATCTCAGACAATACCTACAAATAATGATTTTGATAGATACCTTTTCTACTTTCGTTTATTATAGTTATAAATAGGGATGTCTGACTGTCCAGAATACCTATATCATGGATTGCACAGACAGATGGCAAACCTTATCTTTGCATTGTAAATAAGTCATATAAAAATTACGTAAACCACAAGTTAGTTATTAGTTAGTAGTCTCCCTGCGAAGTGATTCGCGGGGAGTGCTTCTTTTATGGGGTAATTTCCTTTTTTTATAGTGTTTCAGGTTCTTTGTCCAAGTTGGTTTCTATTTGTTTCGGAAAGGATAGCTTTTCATTGATGGATGAGGGCTATCCGTTTGCGTAGCTATGCATTCCTCCTAACAGAAAATTCACTCCGAAGTAAGTAATCAGTACTGTTATAAAAGCAGTTATACAGAAAACATGAAAAAACATGGTGCGATGAAACCATGGCAGTGATCTCGGATGCAGTGCCAAGGCATATACCAGCATGGTGATTAAGGCCCATACTTCTTTAGGATCCCATCCCCAATAGCGTCCCCATGATACGTTTGCCCATACAGCACCAATGAAAATACCGATAGCGAGTAAGAAAATTGCCGGATAAAGAATTATTTGGCTTATTATCTGCAATCGTTCTATTTGTTCTTTGCATTCTTTCTGTGATTGGTGGAGTATGACCGCTGTTACACCATTCAGCATGATAAATGCCAGCAGCGAATAAGCGATCATGATAACTACTACGTGGATACTCAATAATGGAGATTGCAGAACCGGCATCAGTTGTGTGATTTGTGGGTTTGATTCTCCCAGCATGGATACCATCAGCGTAAGTCCGCAAAGCAGGAAACCGAAAGGGAGCAACATTGCGAATTTACGTTGTAGCAGAAAAGTGAGCAATAGCGTACACCATGCCATGAACTGCATGGTTTCGAAGCCGTTGGACAATGGCAGATGATTGCTCACATAACCACGCAGGCAGATAGCAGCCGACAAATAGGTAAAAACAATCCATAGCAAAATATTCAATATTATGATTGCCTTCCGGCTTGTTCTCTTTTGCGATGCCATGCAATGGCAATAATAGATAAAACATATCAGGCCGATGCAAATACATGCCATGGCGACAGATTTGCTATAATCAAATTGATTATATATTTTCTCAGCCTTGAATTTATTATCTGCAGGAAGCAGTCCGTCACACTCTTTCTGCTGGTATTTCTTGATTTTTTCTAATAACAGGCAGGCATCATTGTACTTTTTCATCACAATCATTTCGTTTACATAACTCATAGATTTACGAATGAATACCCATTTGTCATTATCCATATCTTGAGGTAATTGGTCGCTTTGCGAATACCATTCCAATGTCTTTCCGGCTATATTGCGACAAGGGAATATTTTCATCATGGCACCGGTACATACTAAATTGATGATATTGAATTTCTCATCAGCTTCTTCTATGCCTCGTTTGTCAGTCACCTGTTCTCCTGAACGGATATGGTTCATCATTTTTTCCAGCTTGTATTCATTAATGGTACTGATATAGTCTTTCAGCCTGGCGTAATTCCCTTCTATTTCCAGTAATTTACGGGCTTCATTACTCTTGATTCGTATAATTGG
>Ga0073907_1004427_pt1 | contig 9796 bp, 9 predicted proteins | sample GluameincwithD2O_FD_65483 | JGI IMG/M metagenome (GOLD analysis project Ga0073907, IMG submission 65483) | Mouse cecum microbial communities from Vienna, Austria - Glucosamine amended microcosms incubated with D2O | ecosystem: Host-associated > Mammals > Digestive system > Large intestine > Cecum... | reverse complement strand
CGGTGGCCTGGCGCGCGTGATGCCCTGGACGGCGGTGTGCTTCCTCATTGGCTCGCTGGCCATCTCGGCCATTCCGCCGCTGAACGGATTTGTGTCGGAGTGGTTCACCTACCAAGGGCTCATCGGTGCGGCCATGGGCGGCGACGTCTTCCTTCGCATCGTTTTCGCCTTCGCTGTGGTGGCTCTGGCTATTACCGGCGCTTTGGCCGTCACCTGCTTCGTGAAGGCCTTCGGCGTGACGTTCCTCGCCCGGCCTCGTTCCAAAGCTGCCGAGCGCGCCCATGAGGCGCCGGTGCCCATGGTGGCTGCCATGGTGATGCTCACGGCGGCCTGTATCGCGCTCGGCCTGGGTGCGGCTTGGGTTGCTCCGCAGATGAGCGATCTGGCCGCTTCGGTGTTGGCCGCTCCGGCACTGCCGGTTGGCGAGGGCGCTGTGCTCGTGTCGCTCGATACGGTGTCGGTTGTGTCGCCGCTTGTCATTGCTGTTCTCATGGTGGCGGTCATAGGGGGCTGCACCCTTGCGCGCAATGCGGCTAACCGCCGCGCGGGCATTAAGGACGACCCGCAAACCTGGGCCTGCGGCTATGCGGCCGATCTTTCCATGGAGACGCTCGCTTCTACTGTCGGGGCGAACGTGAAGGGTTTTATGGGCCCGCTCTATGCGATTCGCCGCGTTGTGAACGGCCTTGGCGCGGTGCTCGCACGGATGGTCTCCCGTGGGCTTTCCTTGGAAAAGGAGCCAGGCGTCTGCGCCCCGTCCAATGCGGATCCGGATTCGCGATACGACCGCGATCGCGTTGCGGGCATTGCGCCCGCTCCTGCGCCGACGGTGCCGCTGTCTCATTCGGTGCTTTCTATCGTCAGCGATTTGGGCGCGGCTTTTGCCCGACTGGAGAGCGGTGACTTCCGCACCTATATCGTTTATATCGTCGGAGCGCTGGTGTTCTTTCTCGCGCTCATCATCTTGGTTCGTTAGGAGGATGCCATGACTATCATTATTGCGATACTTCAGGCTGTCCTTCTGGTGGCCGCCGCTCCGCTTGCAAGCGGCGTGGCCCGCAAGATCCGTGCGAAGATGCACTCGCGCACGGGCACGTCGGTTCTGCAGGACTACTACGACCTCGCGAAGCTGTGGCGTCGCTGCGAGGTGCGCGAGGGCGGCAGTGGCTTGGTTTCCCGCATAGCGCCGCCGGTTTTCCTGGGATCGTTTGCCCTCATCGCTGCGGGGCTCCCCTTGGCGATGCAGGCCTGCCCGATTCCGTTGCTCGGCGACATCATTACCGTGCTGTATCTCATGGCGCTGCCCCGTTTCATTTTCAGCCTCGCAGCCATTGACTCGGCCGGATCCTACACCGCCATCGGGGGTATCCGGGAGCTTTTGGTGGGCGTGCTTGTGGAGCCTTCGCTCATGCTCGTGCTGTTCGTGATGGCCGTGGCCGCTGGCTCTACCAACTTGGGGATTATGGCCCAAGCGGTGGGGACGCTGACTGCCTATCCCTTCGTGGCCGTAGTGGTGGCCGGAGTGGCCTGTGCCATGGCCTGCTACATCGAGATGGGCAAGCTGCCCTTCGATTTGGCCGAGGCTGAGCAGGAGATTCAAGAGGGCCCGCTGGCCGCCTATTCCGGCCCGTCCTTGGCCATGTTGAAGCTGGGCGTGTCGGTGAAGCAGCTTGTGGTGGCCAGCTTGTTCGTGGCGGTCTTCCTGCCCTTCGGGGCAGCTCAGGCACCCGATGCGGGGGCCGTGCTAATCGGGTTTCTCCTCTATGCGGTAAAGGTGGCCGCTGTGCTCCTCGTTGCTGCCGTGATTGAGAATTCCGTTATGCGCGTGCGCTACAAGTACCTGGGTCGTTACACCTGGTTCGTGGTGGGGATAGCCTCGCTTTCCCTTGTGTTTCTCGTCATTGGAATATAGGAGGTGATGAGTATGTTCGGATATCCGCTGGTCAACGTGCTGGGCGCTTGCCTCATCATCACCTCGATGATGGTGGTTCTCGCCCGCACTGGACGGGCCGCGGCGTGCTTGTACTCGCTGCAGTCGCTCGTGCTGGTGGGTGTGCTGGCCTCGTTGGGGGCGGTCACAGGCTCCGGCGAGCTGTACACGTGGTCGGCCACGGCCTTCGCCACCAAGGTGGTGCTCGTGCCCGCCATTCTGTTGTTCACCTTGAAGAAAATCGGAGGGGAGGTTCCGGTGGACCTGCCGCCGAAGCTGAACCCCATGAAGTCGGTCGCCCTCGTGGCCGTGGAAGTGTTTGTGTGCTTCGTGGCCGTCTCTGGTATTGACCTGCCTACGGCCGCGGCGGTGAAACCCACGTTGGCCGTGTCGCTCGCCCATTTCTTCATTGGCCTCACCTGCATTGTCATCCAGAGGTCCATCTTCAAGCAGATCTTCGGATACTGCCTCATGGAGAACGGCTCGCACGTGACCTTGGCGCTTTTGGCGCCCCAGGCTCCCGAGCTGGTGGAGATCGGCGTGGCCACCGATGCGATTTTCGCGGTTGTCATCTTGGCGGTGCTCGTGGCGAGGATGGCGCGCTATGCCCGCACCCTCAATGCCGACGATCTCTGCGAGTTGAAGGGATAAGCCATGGATTACTCAATGTTGCTTTTGGCGCTCTTGGGCTGTCCCCTCATCGCGGCGCTCGCCATGGCCGTGCTGCCATCGAAGGGCACTCCGTCCGCCGTCTATGAGGCCCTGCACCTGCTCTCCCTGGCCGGTGTGGCCGTTGCGGGCCTGGCTCTCGTGGTGGCTGTGTGTTCCGGTGCCGATGTCTATGCGGCGGGGGAGTGGTTCCATCTGGATGGTCTCTCGGCGCTCTTCCTTGGACTCATCGCCGTCATCGCCCCGTGCACGGGCGTCTACTCGCTGCCCTACGTGGCCCACGATGTGGAGGAGGGGCGCCTCGGTTCCGGCCAGGTGAAGCAGTACTACGCTTTCTTCAGCCTCTTCGTGTTCTCGATGATTCTGGCCGTCACCTCGAACAATATCATCATGATGTGGGTGTCGGTGGAGGCCACTACGCTGTCGACGGTGTTCCTCGTGGGCGTTTACCGCACCAAGCTCGCCTTGGAGGCGGCATGGAAATACGTTATCGTCTGCACGGCGGGCGTGGCTTTTGGCCTGTTCGGCACGCTGCTCGTATACGCTAATGCCGCCGACGTCATGGCCGATGCGCACCAGGCGGTGTTCTGGACTGCCATCCTGCCGGTTGCGCCGCTTATGGACCACTCCCTCATGATGATTGCCTTTGTGTTCGCGGCCATCGGGTTCGGCACCAAGGCGGGTTTGTTCCCTATGCACACCTGGCTGCCCGATGCTCACTCCGAGGCGCCGAGCCCCGTTTCGGCTTTGCTCTCGGGCGTGCTGCTGAAGTGCGCGGTCCTTATCATCCTGCGCTTCTATATCCTCGCTTCAGCCAATGTGGGGGATGGGTTTCCCCAGACGGTCATGATGATTCTGGGTGTCCTTTCGGTGGGCTATGCCGCCTTCGAAGTGTATCGCCAGCGCGATCTTAAGCGGAAGCTGGCCTATAGCTCTTGTGAGAACGTGGGCCTTATCGCCGTGTGCTTCGGCATAGGCGGTCCTCTGGGCATCATCGCGGGTCTCGTGCATTGCATCGCCCACGGTCTGACCAAGGCGCTCATGTTCTGCCTGGCGGGAAATGTGATGATGAAGTACCACACGCGCGACCTGGAAAGGATTCGCGGCATTGTGGCGGTGGCGCCCGTCACGGGCGTCTTGTTCGTCGCGGGCTGTCTGGCTTTGGCGGGTTTTCCGCCCTTCGCAATGTTTTTGAGCGAGATGCTCATGGTGCTCGCGGGCGTGGCAGCCGCGGCCTGGTGGGCGCTCGTGCTCGTGCTTGTGGCGCTTGTTGTGGTGATCATGGCCCTTGTTCGCCTCATTACGGGGTCGGCGCTTGGCGGCGCGCCCGACAATGTGCCGCGCGGGGACGTACCCGCCTTGGCCCTGGTTCCGGAAATCGTGCTTGTGGCGCTTGTGGTGCTGCTTGGCGTGGCGATGCCCGGCCCCCTGGCTGGTTCTATAGAGGATGCGGGGGCCATCGTGATGGCTTACGAGGGCGAGTATTCCGCAAATGGGAGCTTGCTTGACGACGCCCTGGCGGCGCTAGCCGCCGATGGGATGACCGAGGAGGTGTTCGAGTAATGACGGCGAAAAGGCAAACAGCTTTGCGAGTGGGCGAAACCCACGTGCAGGCGGTGCGCGACACCTTCCCCGGCGCGGTGCTCGATGCGACGTGGCAGGCGGCCGATCAGGTGACCATCACCGTGCCAACCGACATGCTTCCCGATGTGGTGGAGTTCCTCTACTACGGACGCGGGGGTTGGCTTCCGAATATGGTGGCTAATGACGAAAGGCCCATCAACGGCAGCTACGCGCTGTACTATCTGCTGTCCATGGAGGAGAGCGATCCGGGGTTCGTCGTGGTGCGGGCCGAAGTGGATCCGGATTCCATGGAGTACCCGAGCGTGACCCCGCGGGTTCCCGCCTGCGTATGGAGCGAACGCGAGGCTTTCGACATGTTCGGGCTACGCGCCCAGGGGCTGCCCGATGAGCGGCGGCTGGTGCTTCCTGACGACTGGCCAAGCAACCTGTATCCGCTGCGCAAGGACGCTATGGACTATCGTCGCCGCCCCGAGCCGGCCTGCGCCGTGGAGAACTACGAGTTTCTCTATGAGGGTCATGCCGAGGAGACCACGCAGGTGCCTATGGGACCCTTGCACATCACATCTGACGAGCCGGGGCATTTCCGGCTGTTCGTCGAGGGCGAGGACATTATTGACGCCGACTATCGGCTGTTCTACGTGCATCGCGGCATGGAGAAGGTAGCCGAAAGCCGCCTGAGTTACGATGCGGTGACCTTTCTAGCGGACCGCATTTGCGGTATTTGCGGCAACGCCCATTCGGTGGCCTACGCCGAAGCGGTGGAAAACGCCCAGGGCATAGAGGTGCCACTGCGCGCCCAGTACATCCGCGCCATTCTACTGGAAGTGGAGCGTCTGCACTCTCACCTGTTGAACTTAGGGCTCGTGTGCCACTACTGCGGTTTCGACACGGGTTTTCAGCACTTCTTCCGGGTGCGCGAGAAGGCCATGGATCTGGCGGTGCTGCTCACCGGCGCCCGCAAGACCTACGGGCTGAACCTCATAGGCGGTGTGCGTCGCGATATTTTAGACGAGCAAAAGCTGGCCACCATTGCCTACGTGCGAGAGCTGCGCAACGAGGTGGAGGCGCTTGTGGATATGCTCACGTCGACGGCGAATTTTGAATCGCGCACGGCTGGTATCGGATACCTCGACCCGGCGGTGGCTCGTGATTTCTCGCCGGTGGGCCCTTGCGTGCGCGGTAGCGGCATCGCTCGCGACGTGCGTTTCGACCATCCCTTCGATGGGTACAAGTTCCTGGTGGGCCTGTCGGCCCGAAGCCATAACGGATGCGATGTGCAGAGCCGCACGCTTGTGCGCGTAGAAGAGTTCATGGACTCGCTTACCATGATCGAGCAGTTGCTCGAAGGAGCGCCGGCCGGCCCGGTGCTCACGGAAAAGTGGCAGTATACGCCGCACAAGTTCGCTCTTGGCTATACCGAGGCGCCCCGCGGCGAGGATATGCACTGGGCCATGGTCGGCGACAACCAGAAGTGCTATCGCTGGCGCGCCAAGGCGGCCACCTATTCCAACTGGCCCATTCTGCGCTATATGTTCCGGGGCAACACCGTGGCCGATGCGGCCATCATCGTGGGGTCGATGGATCCGTGCTATTCCTGCACCGACCGCGTGACTGTGGTGGACGTGAAGAAGAAGACCGAGACGGTGCTGACGAAAGACCAGTTGGAGGGCTACTGTCGTCGGCGCACCCACTCGCCGCTGGCTGGGAAGGGGTGGTAGCCGTGCTGAAGCTGTTCAAGGAGATTCGCAGGGCCGGCGATGCGACGGTGGGCTACCCCTTCCAGCCGCTTGAGATGCCGGCGGGGTTCCGCGGCAAGCCCGAGCACAACGAGAAGCTCTGCATTGCATGCGGGGCGTGCGCTATTGCCTGTCCGGCCAACGCCATCACCATGGAGTTAAACGCCGACCAGTCGCTCATCACTTGGGACATCAGTTACGGCCGTTGCATTTTCTGCGGCCGATGCCAGGAAGTGTGTCCGCTGTTCGCCATTAAGCTGACGGGCGAGTTCGAACTGGCTGTGAAGAACAAGGGTGATTTGCGGGAATCGTGCTCCTATGCGGTGGTCCAATGCGCCCGTTGCGGCAGGCCTTACGCGCCCGCTAAGGAAGTGGATTACGCGCGGCGAGTGCTGGCATCCGTGGGAGGAGTGGCGGCAACCGATATAGAAAAACTGGATTTGTGCTTGGACTGCCGCCGCGCCGATGACGCTGAGGCCTTTCAGAAGCAGGCCCGCGAGAGGAAGGGGGCGTAAATGCTGGAGAACGACTTTCCATCCCAGCTGCAGTGGCGACCCGATCCGGTTGCGCTAGATGCCAAGGTGGCTGAAGCGAAGGAGCGCCTGCTCGGCTCGATTAAGCGTTCCGTGTACGTGTACCGCGTGGACTGCGGCGGCTGCAACGGCTGCGAGATTGAAATTTTCGCCACTATTACGGCGGTCTTCGATGCCGAGCGCTTTGGCATCAAGGTGGTGCCCTCGCCCCGTCATGCGGATGTGCTGCTGTATACCGGTGCGATGACCCGCGCCATGCGCGAACCGGCGCTGCGGGCCTATCATGCTGCTCCTGATCCCAAGATCGTCATGGCCTACGGTGCCTGCGGATGCACGGGCGGCATCTTCCATGACAACTATTGCGTGTGGGGCGGCACTGATCCCATCTTGCCAGTGGACGTGTACGTGCCGGGCTGCCCGCCCTCGCCGCCGGCGACCATCTTCGGGTTCGCCTGCGCTTTGGGGCTGTTGGACCAAAAGCTGCACGAGAGTCATCATGTGGCGCCTGTCGGGGAGGAGGCTCCGGTGGCCTTTCCCGCCATTCCCTACAAGGTGCGCACTGCCTTTGAGCGCGAGGCGCGACGCATGAGCGGCTACTACTATGGCAAGCAGATCGTGGACGAGTTCATGATGGCCATCGCCAAGGATCGCGTTAATGTGTTTGGCGCCGTCGATGCGCTTATCGATGGCGAAGCCGACATGCGCAAAAAGGCTGTTTTCATGGATCTGAAGACGCTGCTTCTGAGCAAGGTCGTCGACGAATGATCACGACGGTTCGCCGCCAGGAAGCGCAGCCGGCCGGCGCCGAAAGGACGTCGGGCGGCTGCGCAAGCCGGGAGGAGGGGGCGCCCGCCCGCCCCCTGAGCGCGCATACCACCGATGGACGCACGGCGCGGGAGGTGGTGTTCTACCGCCTGGGCGAGAAGTTCGTCGATCATGAGCGCTCCATTCCCGACGACGTGCGCTCGGTGCTCTACTACACGTTGGCCATCGGGCATCATACCGGGGTCATCGACTGCCTGCATCCGCGCCTTTCCACATCTCGGGATGTGTTCGCCGATGCGCTCGCGCTCATGGATCCGGGTTCGGCGCGCGATAAGCTCGCCGGTATCGAGCGCTTCGGGGAAATCGAGGTGAGGGGAGAGCACGTGGCCCTGTTGAAGCCGGCGGTGATCGCGGCCTTGGAGCGGTCGGGGGCGGCTCTAGCGGATTTGGATAAGGCATCGGAGGAGTTTGCGGCTTCCGCATCGGTGGTTGCTGCCGATGCGCTGTCATGGCTCGAGGAATTCCTGCGCCTTTTGGAAGAGATTCAGTGCGAGGCGTGCGTGTATGCCATGGGAAGGAGGGTGTCGTGACGGAGTCGGGAAAACGTGAGCCTCGCCACACCGCCGAGAATCCAGGGTGCGGCAATCCGCCGACTGCTGAGGCGATTCTCGCCGCGGCCGAGGCTGGGGCCCGGGGCGGCAACGTCGTGTTCTGCGTTGGAAGCGTCCTGCGTGGCGACGACGCGGCTGGCCCCCTGCTGGCCCGGCACCTGGAAGAGAAGCCGGTAGAGGGGTGGACGGTGGTGGATGGAGGGCAGACGCCCGAGAACGATTTGGGTTACCTGAGGCGCGTTGCCCCGCACCGACTGCTTCTCGTCGACGCGGCGGCCATGGGGCTCGATCCAGGAACGGTGCGCCGCTTACGCCCCCAGGATGTGGCGGTGCAGTCGCTCATCACCACCCATACGCTGCCCATTACCTATTTGCTGGAGGAGCTGGTCCAGATGTGCAACGAGGTGATTTTCCTCGGTATTCAGCCGCTGAGCACCGCCTTCTTCGATCCGGTGAGCGATGCGGTGAGGAAGGCGGTGGAGGGCATCTACCGCGACATCGCAGCAGGCGGAAATTTCGAAATGTACCCGTATGTAAATATGTGAGTTTGTATCTTGGGAGGGTTGTTCCATGTCGATTGTGAAAGAGGACCTTATGTCCATCAGCCCCGACGCCCTAGCGCCGGCGGCTATTGAGGCCAAGGCTGAGAACGTTGGCGTTGCGAAGGCCACCATGGCCGGCGGCAAGTGCTTCGTGTCAGCAATGCTTGCCGGCGCCTTCATCGGTTTCGGCGGCATGTTCTTCTGCACGTTTTTGGGAGACACCACTATGGCCTTCGGTGTGCAGCGTCTTGTAGGGGGATTAACTTTCTGCCTGGGTCTGTGTTTGGTGCTCTGCTGCGGCGCCGAGCTCTTTACGGGCAACGTGCTCATGGCATGCGCTAAGGCTTCCGGCAGGATTAGTTTTGGTCAGCTGTTCCGCAATTGGGGCATCGTGTGGGTTGGCAATCTGGCTGGTTCCCTGCTCGCCGTGGCCATCATTTATTTATCGAATCTGCAGGGAATGAACGGCGGAGCGGTGGGCGAAGCCTTCGTGTCGGTGGCGGCTGGCAAGGTGGCGCTTGAGCCGGTGACCCTGTTTTTCAAAGCGGTGCTTTGCAATATTCTCGTCTGCCTGGCCGTGTGGATCGGCTTTTCGTCGAAGACGACGGCCGATAAGGTGCTTGGCATTTTGCTCCCCATCTCTGCCTTTGTGGCCTGCGGCTTTGAGCACTGCGTGGCGAATATGTTCTTTTTGCCCATGGGTTTGCTGTTAAATGCGGTAGGCGGATTTGGGGTCGCTGGCGCGATGACGCTTGGAGGGGTGGCCTACAACTTGGTGTTGGCCACCTTGGGCAATATTGCCGGTGGTCTGCTCGTTGGCATGGCCTACTGGTTCATCTACCGCAAGAAGCAAGAGAAATAGGTGCCCGCTCGCCCGTTGCTGCCGTGTGGCGAGAGGGTTCTGAGGAGCAGGCCCCGGCCGGGCCTGGCCGCTGAGACACGAGAGAGGACATCATGAAGGTAATCGACCAGTACCGGGAAGAGGAGGCGGTCGAGCAGTGCGGCGGGCTTCTGCTGCATCCCGGCGGCGGATGCGAGGCGGTAAGTCGCGCTGTGCTTGCCGAGCACGCCCTAGAGGTGTCGGTGAACACCGTGCCAACGCTGCGCATGGTGTGCACGCCCGATCATCTGGTCGATCTGGTGGTGGGTCGGCTGTTCACCGAAGGTGTTGTTTCTGCGGTGGACGACATAGCCGAGGTGTACCTGTGCGATCAGGGCTCTCGCGCATCGGTGCTGCTCGATTGCCGGCGGGCGGATTTCTCCCGGGCCGGCATCGAGACGGTGCCAACCTGCTGCACGGGCAATCGCGTGTATAACCAGTATTTCACTAGCGACAGCCGGCCTGCGGCCGTTGTGCCTATCCCATGGGAACCGGAATGGGTTTTCAAGGCGGCTCGGGCTTTTGCCGAAGACACTCCGTTGCACC
>Ga0073907_1004414_pt1 | contig 9823 bp, 9 predicted proteins | sample GluameincwithD2O_FD_65483 | JGI IMG/M metagenome (GOLD analysis project Ga0073907, IMG submission 65483) | Mouse cecum microbial communities from Vienna, Austria - Glucosamine amended microcosms incubated with D2O | ecosystem: Host-associated > Mammals > Digestive system > Large intestine > Cecum... | reverse complement strand
TCGCGGGGCGCGGGGCAAACGGCATAGACCCGTGGTGTTTTGCCGCAACCGGTATTACGGATGAATTGGCGGTTTCGTCTGCGGCGGGCGCGGCGGGCGCGGTAAAATCCGCATTTTCATATCTTAGCAACAAGGAACTCTTTATTCTGTTGGCGTTGACTGCGGACGGGCCATATTTGGGAACGCTGACCGATGGGACGCCGCTGACAAAAGATGCATTGCGTTCACATCTGCAGAATATGTATATTTTGCCGCCAGAATATCAGTATCGCGTGGACAAGGGGGGCGAGGAATATTTGGATGTCTTTAAAGAGGTATTCGGATATGGCCTGATAAATCTGGAGCGCGCAACCAAACCTGGGACAAAAGTTTATTTTTATAATGGCGCCAACGGCAAGATTGTATCGGCGTCCGGTAATGCATATTGGCGTGCGGCGTCCCAGACACGGTTTCGCTCGTCGTCCGCGTTTAGTCCGCGTGTGGCGTCAATCAGTGCACCGTTCTTTGATATTTTAGAAAGTGCCGACGGCCAGTTGCGCATGCCGCGAATATGGGAAAACGAATTTGAAGTTGGGGCAGGGCGTCGCCGTGGATTATATTTAAGCGATGTTTTTGGTGACTTGAAAACATCGGATGCGCCAGATACTGATTTTAAAATTGGGGCATTGAGCTTTTCAATGAAAACATCGGATCGGCCCTATGCAGACAATATGGGCGGCTTGGATTCAATGCGCCTGGGGTGGCATCGTGGCAACTGGGATTTTTCCGCCGAATATCAACATAATTTTACAGATGGCGCGGGATTGTTTGCCGGGATGGTAAATCCTGTGATGTCGTTGGCGCATGACGCAGTGTCCAGCGGGGCAAAATATGACGCAGGTAAATGGACGTTTAATATGCGTGCGTTTTCTGGTGCGATAACGGATAATGAATTGTTGGAAAATGATCCGACTGTGACGGCACAATATACGCCGGCGCGTTTGGGACTGATGCATGGTGGCGCGTTTGGTGCGGGATTGCATACTGGGCGGATGTATTTTGATGCGTCGGCCGGTGTCGCACGTGAAACCCAAACTGTGTTGGGGGCTCAGACGGGGGGGCTGCTTAACCTGGGCGGTGGCGACACGACCTATGTTGATTTGCATGGCCGCTATAATTTGTGGGGCGATGTTGATATCCAGGCGCGTGCAACATTTGCCAGAACGACCGCTGATGCGTCGGGACAGTATATTTTGGGATTGTCATCTATTGAATCAAATGCGTTTGCATTGGGGATAAATGCGGGTAATTTCCAGTTCGTTGCGTCCCAGCCATTGGCGGCGCGGGCCGGACATATGGATTATGCACATGCAGAATATGATATTGTCGAAGATTCTGATGGCAGGTTTGATATCGCCGTATCCGAGATGGGGGCGCGTCGTGTGGGATTGCGGCCTGAAAAGCGTGAAACCCGTTTTGCCGCCGCATATCGGCACCGTTTTGGGGAATTTACCGACGGTGCGGTGGGATTCATATATCGTGTGAACCCCAATAATACAGATGAATATGGTAATGAATCCGTGCTGATGTTAAAACTGTCGCATCGGTTGGGAATATAGACCGGGTCGGTTTTAAGGCGGTAAGGTAAAAGTGAAAAAAACGCCCACTGGGCGTTTTTTTTATTTTGCGACAACAACCATCGCCGTTCGCAGGACCGTGTCGCCAAACATATATCCGGCCTGCATTTCTTCGATAATTGTATTTGGGGCCGCGTCCTTGGATTCTGCAACCTGTATCGCGTTATGAAACTGCGGGTTTAGCGGCTGGCCTATGGATTCAATTCGTACGATGCCGATTTGGGCAAATGCTGCCTCTATTGCGCGTGCCATTGATTTTATTCCCTCGTCGTTGGGGGTATGGGACAGCGCGGCCTCTGCGGCATCCATAACCGGAAGAAAGTATCCGGCAATATTCATTGCCCGACGGCGGGCGGTCGATTCACAATCCAGTGCGGCGCGCCTGCGCGTGTTTTCCAATTCCGCAACAGCGCGCATATATTTGTCGTTTAATTCGCGCACTTCGCCAATCAGGCTGTCGACCTGGGTGCCGCAATCCGCGGTTTGAACTGTATCGGCACCTGTTACCGTCGGGTGCGGTGCAGGCTCGGCGGTGTCTGTTGCCTGTGCGGTGTTTATAGAGACTTCTTCGATGTTTGTTTCTTTGTTTTCCATTTCAGCCATTGTTTACCGTCCATAAAAAGTGTGGGGGCGGCGGATAACACCCCCAGTTTATACTATATATTTATTTCACGCTTGTTATTATAGGTATGAAGTCGTCCGGTTTCAAGGATGCACCGCCCACCAATACGCCGTCAACATTTGGAATGGACATGATTTCGGCCGCATTGTTTCCCTTTACTGATGCGCCATAGAGTACCGGTGTTCCCGCCAGGCCCATGGATTTCAGCGTGTCTGCAATCAAGGTGTGTGCGGCGGCAATTTCATCGGCGGTCGGGGTCAGACCCGCACCAATCGCCCAACGCGGCTCGTATGCGATAACGATGGGGGCGTCAACGTTTTCTGGCACGGATTCACGAACGCCTGATTCAATAATCGCCATTGTCTTGCCCGCCTGTTTTTCATCCATTGTTTCCCCAACGCATATAATCGGCGTTATTCCGGCGGCGATTGCCGCGGCGGCTTTTTCTCGTACCATATCATTTGTTTCGCCATGATACTGGCGGCGTTCGCTGTGACCTACAATTACATATTTTGCATTTACATCACGCAACATTTCTGCCGAAACTTCGCCCGTGAATGCGCCGTGGTGATGCATGCTTACATCCTGGGCGCCCAGTGCCGCACGCCCGGCATCCGCCCCCAGCATGGTGTATGGAACACATAAAACAACCGTGTTTTTTGTATCAACATCACGCAGTGCGTCAATCATTGTCTGCAAGGCCGCGCGCGAACCGTTCATCTTCCAGTTACCTGCGATAAATTTCATTTGTTTTCCCCTTTTTTTCGTTGATTTTTCGTATCTCGTTTTGCTATGGTAGCGCAAAAGGGGATTAAATGCTAGAATATTTACGTAACGCGGCAGATAAACCTGTTGCAAAAGTTTTAATTGGAATTTTGGCCTTTTCTTTTGTTGGATGGGGCGTTGCCGAATGGGTGTTTGGTGGTGCGGTTGGCGATAATGCGCTGGTTCGTGTCGGGCCTGAAAAAATTACCATTGGCCAGTATAACCAGGCCCGTGCCCAGGAACTGGCAAAGCTATCCAAGGAGCAACAGCGTGCTGTTTATACCGATGTTGCAACCGGGGCAGAGTTTTCAAACAAGCTGATGGCGCGTCTTACGACAGAAACCATGGCCGAGGCACGTGCAAAAGATTTGGGCTTTTTTGTAACAAATGCCAGGGTTGCACGTGAAATCCGCGAATTTCCGGAATTTCAAATAAACGGTCAGTTTTCGTCTTTTATGTTTGATAATTTGTTGGCCAATGCCGGCTATACAGAGGCTGATTTTGCCAATATCCTGCGCAGCCAGGTTTTGCGTTCAATGGTTCTGGGGGGGCTGAATGTTGCAGTTCCGGTTCCGGATTTTGCAGTGGATGCGGCATATAATGCACGATATGGTCTGCGGGAAATAGAATATGTCGCCGTGCCTTATTCTGATTTTAAGGCAGATAGACCAACTGATGAACAGTTGCGTGATTTTTATGCGCAAAACCCGCATATGATTGAGGAAACAAGAACGGTGTCATATGTTATGGTGCCGGCTGAAATGGGAAAGCCGGATGCATATGATGCGGCGCTGGCCCGGGCACAAAAGGTGGAAGATGATATAATCGGTGGTGAAAGTTTGGCCGCGGCGGCAAAAAATCACGGGGCAAAATATGTATCCCTGGGTCAGTTTGCACGCGATAATCGGCCGGTGGATACTGTTTTAACCGATAAAATGGTTGCCAAAATATTTGATATGGATGAAGGCATGGAAAGTGAACTGATTGAAACCGCGAAAGGCTTCATAATAGTTCGGGTTGATAAAATAGTGCCGCGTCACAATGCTGAATATGACAGTGTAAAGGGGCGCCTGACATCCGACTGGGCGCGTGCCCAACAGCGCAAACAGGCGTATGTCCGGGCAAATGAAATGCTGACGGCGGCAAAGGGAAATGATAAACTGAGTGGTGCGAAAAAGGCAACTGTATCACGCACGTCGGGTGCACCGCTGAAAGTTCTGATGGCCGCGTTTGGAACGAATGTCGGCGACACCGGAATTATAGAGGATGATAATGCATTTTATGTAATGCAGGTTTCCCGTGCCATTGCGCCAAAGGCGGATGCGACCAAGAAAGCCGCCCTGCGCAAGGAAATGGAAAACTTGTCCATGCGTACGGTTGCAGATGACTATAATTCATTCCTGATGCGTGAGTATCCGATAAAGGTAAACCAGAAAGTTTATGACAAGGTGTTCGCCCAGTAATGATTAAAGCCGCCGAACACAATCGGCGGCTTTTGTTTTGTAAATGAAATTAGAAACAGTTGGCATTTTAACGGATATACGACCCTTTAACGAGCGTGACTCTTTTGCGCGTATTTTCACGCGTGATTATGGACTGATGACGGGTATGATGCGTGGTGCGGCGGTGGCAAAAAAGAATCGTCCGCTGACAGGGCAGGTGGGGGCGGTATCGTGGAATGCGCGTCTGGATTCCCAGCTGGGGGTTTTTCATTGGGAACCCACGCGTAACCTGGCCGCGCCAATAATGGCAGATTTCCGGCGACTGTCGATGATGAATTCGGCGTTTGCGCTGGTGTCGGCGCTGTTGCCGGAACGTGAGTGTTATGATATTCTCTATTCTCGGACCGCTGATTTTATAGATGCGTTGCCGGGGGCGGAAAATCCGGCGGAATTATACCTGGAATGGGAGATTGGTTTCCTGCGTGAAATCGGATATGCGCTGGATTTGTCCGCGTGTGCGGGATGTGGGGTGCGCACGGGGCTGGACTATCTGTCGCCGCGGACGTGTCGGGCGGTATGTGCGGCATGCGGGGCGCCATATGCGGACAAATTATATCCGTTGCCGATGACGCTGGGGGTGTCGGCGCGGCTAATAGAGCATGTGTGCGTCGCCCAGGGTGCGTCCATGCCCGCCGCACGACGAATGTTGCGTGATAAATAACATAATTTTTGGCACAGACACCTACATTTATTCCTTGTAATTTTATTCAGATTTGCTATCGTTTGGATGTTCAACAGAAAAGGAGAAAGCTATGACTTGGACAATCTTGGTCTTGGTGTTGGCGATTGCTCTGTTCTTGTTTGGCGGCATGATGCTGAAACAAGACAGTAAGAATCCCAGCATGGGCATTGCATTGGCAAAAAAGGTAATCAAACTGGTTGCCGTTATCTTAATCGCGGGTAGCGTATGCCGCCTGTTTGTGCCGTATTATCTGACATCGGTTAACCCGTTGATTCTGCAGGAAATGGTTGAAGGTATGCAGGAACAGCAGAATGCTGAAAAGAACAAGGCTGTTCGTCAGTATGTTCGTAGCAAAATGGATGTTATGGTTGCAGATGCACCGATTTGGGGCAATGTTGATGCTAAAAAGACAATCTTTTTGTGGTCTGACTATTCCTGTCCGTACTGCCGCCGTGTTCACAACGAATTGGCGCGTGTAATGGCAGAGCGTGATGACGTTCGCGTTGTTCTGAAAAACTTCTCGATTCATGGACCGCTGTCTGATGCACCGGCAAAGGCTGTAATTGCTGCAAAACTGCAGAGCAATGAAAAGGCGGCCGCGCTGGACAAAATGCTGATGAACCGTGAATATTATACTCAGGAAGATATGCAGGATCAGTCCAAACTGGGTGACAAGGTTCACAAGAACGTTATGAAGTTTGCGAAAGAAGCAGGCTTGGACGTAGACCAGCTGGAAAAAGATATGAAGGGCGAAGTTGTTGCGCGTGAATTGGAAAATGTTCGTGACCTGGCCCAGCGTTTCGAAATCAGCGGTACGCCGTACCTGATTATCGGTGAACAGGCGTTCCCGGGTGCGATTCCGTACAACCAGATTATTGATGCGTTGAAATAATATTGTAACGTATTGGTATTTTGTAAAATCCCTGCATTTGCAGGGATTTTTTATTTGGTATGCGGTGTGAATTATGATAAAATAGTATCATTATAGCGGGGAATATACGGATATGAGAAAATTTAGTACTTTATTACTTTCCTTGGGGATGCTGGCGCCGACCATGTCGTATGCCGCCACAGCGGACTTAACGCGCAAGGTGCCTAATAACAAGTGCTATGGGACCAGGGGGGATACATATACGGAAAATGTTCCTCAGTCCCCGGGATGGACCGAAAAGTGTAATTATCGTTTGTTCTTTTTTAATGATATTGACACCGTGGCTGAGGTGCCAGACGGACAGTGCATTACTGAAATTCGCGATATTTTGAACGAGCAGTTAAAGGGGCTGTCGGGCAACGATGTCATGTATGTAATGGGGTTGGCGGATTCGCGCGGCCGTGATAAATATAATATTAATTTGGCAAAGCGTCGTATGGAACATGTTTTAAACATGCTGGACCCGCAGTTGCGCGACACAAAACATAATTCAAATAATTTGGAATATTTTGTTGCGGGCGAATCAGACGACATGGCGCAATATGGCGGCGATGGGCGCACCAGTAATCCGCGTGAACGTGCTGTTTGTGTGATTATCAGTTCTGCGGGTGCTCCAAAAGAATTTGTACAGATATCATCAGCGGTATCGGTTAAGCAAGATGCACACATAACAATAACAAAAGGCAACCATCAAACGTTAGAACAGCGTATAAAAAGTATTGTAGCATATCTGCGTAATGTCAGTGAAAGTCAGGGCACCAGCGTTTGGAAAAACAAAGAAGGAAACTTTAACTCATCGCGTCTGGTTTCTGATTCGGTTGCGGGTGTTGTATTGGGTACCGCGGGTGGTCTGATTACCAGTAATGTAATAAAAAAGAATCAGGTAAAGGGCGGATTTGAAGACATAAAATGCACGGTTGGCGGCCAGATTGTTGCAGAATTTGGCGATGATTTTTCTGTTGGAATGCGTTAAATGCATCCCGCCATGGCGGGATGTTTTTTATTGCAGGCCATTAGAAAGTCCCCGCAGATGCGGGGACTGATTTTATCTATTGGTAAGCTGCAGTTCTATGCGGCGGTTTTTCTGTAATGCGTCCGGACTGTTGCCAAGCTCTACCGGGTACAGGTCACCAAAACCACTGGGTAACAGCCGACGTCTTGATACACCCGCGGCCGACAATGCATCCGCCACCGCCGTCGCACGGCGCAAAGACAGTTCCATGTTATTTCGATATCCACGCGTTCCGGGAACAACCGGCTTTTTGTCCGTATGTCCGTCGACACGTATAATCCAGTTTACATCCGATGGGATTTTGTTTTCAAAATCCTTTATAACATTCGCAATCAACCGCAGTTGATTTTTTCCCTCTGGCGACAGGGTGTACGAACCACTGGGGAACAGAATGTCACTGGATACTATAAAGCGGTCGCCGTCGGGCTGAACCGTGGTGCGGTCCCCCAGCGCTGTCTTTATTGCCTTGTAAAAGTCGGACTGGTACGACTGAACATTTTTCAGCTCTGCCACTTTGTCCGCCAGCGCCTTGTTCAGACGGGTTGACATTTCTACATACTGGATTTCCTGGGTGCGTGATTTTTCCTCTGCCGCGTCCAATGCCGCCTGTAAATCGGCCAGCTGTTGTGACAGTTCCGCGCGCTGTGTCTGCATCTGGTCTTGCAGCTCTTTACGCTGTTGTTCCAATTCGGCCGCCGCCGCCTTGTCAATTGTTGCCTGGTTCAGCTGAGCGGTCAGGCTGTCGACCATTGCCTGCATGTCACGTCCCTGGGTTTGCAGTTCTGATACCTTTGCCTCGTATGCGGTAACCAGGTCTTCGACACTCATGTCCATTTGATTTAATTCGTCGTTAAGTTCCGCATTACTGCTTTCCAGTGTTTCAAGTTCCGCACGGGCCAGAATCAGCAGGCGTTTTGCCTCTTGCTCGTCGGCGGTCATTTGCTGAATTTTTTCCATCTGTTCCGCGTTGGCCTGTTTCAGTTGTGTTACTGTTTTTATGCCTGTGCGTTTGTTAAATACACTGGTCGTGGTCCACAAGAACACGAATACAATCAGCAGGAAAATCAGTATGATAACCAGGTTTGAAAACAAATCCACAAACCCGGGCCATGTATTTGTTCTTTCACGAAAGCGAATATTGAACATTTTTCTCCTCCCTCCGTTTTAATCCTAGGCCGCGTCTGTTTCGCGTATCCGCGTGCGGGCCGCCAGATAATCTTCTAGTTCGTTAAATATAGCATTTTGTGCCATTTGCACCTGTAGCCCTAAGAAACCCACGGTCAAACTGCCCGCCAGGCCCATCAGTGAACTGGTAAACGCCGTTGCCATACCCGACAGTGGCCGGGCCATTCCCGCCTGCATCGCATCCAGTACCGTTTCATCGTTAAAGTTAAGGGTGCTGATTAAATCTGCGAAACCGCCCACCGTTACAACCAGCCCCCAGAATGTCCCAAGCAGGCCCAGGAAAACAAGTGTGTTTGTTATATAACGCACTGATTCGCGTGAATCTTCCATCCGCAAAAGTATCATATCCAGCATCGCCCCCAGTGATGTTACCGGGACCCGCCCGCCACGGCGTAATATAATTGCCATTGGCCGCAACAACCGCGGGGGCAGGGCGGCATTTTTATTTCCTTTGAAATATGCGCGCGCCCAGCGATATTCGGGCAACAGGCGAAACATTTCGACAAAACACAACCCCACGCCGAACAACGTTGCGCCGATTATTATACCATTAAGGTAAATGTTTGATGTCGCAATCTGCATAAACGGGGCCCAAAATAAAATCAATCCACACGCCAATAATGCGGTAAACAGGGCCATGCGGTTTAAAATTCTGTGAAAGCGACTCGTCATAAAATCTCTCTTTATAAACGAATCATAGTAAATTTTATAAACCTAAGTCAATAAAGATTATATAGGGATTTTTACAACAAGGACGTCACTTATAGATGCTTGTATGAAAAATCACAGCTAAGTGCCGGCCCGTGGTCATAGTCTTCTTTAAAATAATGACCGTTTCCATGATACCTAACTTTTTCGGTTTCTTTTACTCTGCCAAACGTTTTTTTGCAACGTAATGATGTGGATGACGTCGAATTCGGGTCTGGAACCAAAACATATCCGTCTGGCATCAAAGTCTCCAAATCTGGGACGCTTGAAGCTTGCTTTACCTTGGCCAACTGTGGATCTTTTTTACCACTGGCATTTGCATCGTCGGATTTTCGTAAGAATAAGCAGAATGCCTTTTGATGATAATTATCTGGCATGTTTACGAACCAGGGTTTAACATTGTTATCAACAACAAACATGCCAATTGTACCATTGTCTTTATAGCTCTCACATGCTGTGACAAAATTGGCCATCTCTTTGCGCATTTGCTCTTCTGTAAGTGGCGTGAGTGACGTCTCGCTGTTTTGGGTTGCATTATTATTGGTGACCGATGGTGTTTTATTTTCAACAACCTCAGGCGTTATATTTGATGTATTGGTTTGATTAACCTGTGTTTTATTTTTATCAACCTCAGGCGTTATATTTGATGCGCCGTTTGATGATGTAACTTGTTCCCCGGATGTTTTTTTATCATAATCAGCGATAATCTTGTCAGCTTTATTTTTATTCTTATCTCCGCTGTTGATGGCCAGGTTACCAACAACTCCTGCAACTACACCCGCACCAGCAACGATTGCACC
>Ga0073907_1004412_pt1 | contig 9828 bp, 12 predicted proteins | sample GluameincwithD2O_FD_65483 | JGI IMG/M metagenome (GOLD analysis project Ga0073907, IMG submission 65483) | Mouse cecum microbial communities from Vienna, Austria - Glucosamine amended microcosms incubated with D2O | ecosystem: Host-associated > Mammals > Digestive system > Large intestine > Cecum... | reverse complement strand
TAGTTTCTATTAAAACTCGTGCATTAACTTCTCCATTGTTAATTTGTTCTCCCTTACAGATAACACGACAATCAAAATAGTAATTTAATTCAGGTTTAATAGTTAAATAATCAGAAGAATGAACTATACCGTTTAGACTTACAACCATTTCTTTTATTGCTGTTTGATTTGAAGAATCTGGTTTAATAGATACAATTAAATATGCATTATTTGGTATATCTGAATTTTTGCTATTCGCAGTTACATGCAATTTTAATCTATTTCCACTAAATTTATGATTTACACCTTTATAGTACCCTGAAAAATTAACATCATCAATAGTACCACTTAGTATTTCCTCCGGAGCCATCTTAGTAACAACAGGATATCTTCCAGAATATATTACCTTATCAATTCCAAAATATCCATTTCCTCCTGTAGCCGGTAAACTAATCTCATTAAATTGATCAAAATTCCAGTTTTTAGGCATTTTAAGTCCCATATTTCCACTATATCCAGTTGACAAATCGCTAACAAAGCATGTTACTGCATAACCAGCATCCATAACCTGAGTACAAACATTTCTTGTTCCATATATTCCGACTTGATATCCTTCTAAATTATCCTTTAATATTTTAAAATATGGTAAAATAATATCTTTGATTTGGCTATCAAGTGCATCAAAATCTACCGCAAAATATATAATTGAATTTTCGGGTATTTTAAATGATTTCGCCTTAATTCTTGCTATTTTTGCAGCATTATATGCCATTGTAGTCGTAAAATGATGTTCACCGGGTGTTCCATCCTCTTGATAAATTGGTGCAAATTTAAATCTACCTTCTTCTAATATCTTATCAAGTTCACCTGGATCTAATTCTTTTGAAGGTCCCCATATGTACCTAGCAATTACTTCAATATCTGTATTTTTTAAAGCATCTAGCCTTCCTATTCTTAACATATTATATGCTGTATCACAAGCATTACAATTTCTATCTGGATTTCCTGTACTTAATAGCAATGCCATCCATGTGTTAGTATCGCATATTCCAGTTACTTCTATACACATATCACTCTGAAATTTTCCTAATGTAGTATTTAGATTTATAGTCCATTCATTAGATTCTATATCTATTGAATATCCATTACAACAAAGTGCATATCTAACTAATTCTATTGCTTCTTTCTCTGTTTGTTCACTAATTTGCCCAAGTGTAGGAATTATTGGAAGTTTACTTTTAGTTCCTGTCCCAAAATTTCCTGTTGCTTCTGATTTACTATATCCTTCTACCTTTTGCAATGCTATTATTAATGCTTTATTCATTTCTCTACCATATACACCGTCACATGGAATTAATCCAATATAATCTTCATATTTATTGTTTAATTTTTGTTGTACTTTTCTTATTGTTTCATTTCCGCCATAAGTTTTAGTTACAACAAATTGATTCATTGATAATAAAGCTTTCATAATGTTAAGAGTTACTGTTGAATTAATTTCTGCACAACCTGCATCTTTTTTTAATTTTTTTATTGCATTACCCGTCCCACTATAAAAGTGTTTCGTAATTTCAGTTGAGCCAGTAGGGTAACCTTTACACAAACATGCTCCTTGTATAATGCCATAAATATTACTTTCCGTTTCATCATCTGAAGCCTGTTGTTGTATTCCATTTGGGAATCTTGCATTAAATTTTGCAATTGTAGATGGACCAAAATTATTAGCTGTTGACGTTATTCCTAATTCAATTTGGAACGCTCTAATAAGAGCATTAATTGTAGTCCATCCAGTCTTACCATTGACTGGTATATTTTCACCATAACCTGTTTTTCCACCATAAGTCTGATTAAGCCATTGTTGTGTTTTTTCAACCCACGGATCTCCAATACTCATAAAAATACCTCTTTTCTTTTTTATTAATTTATTATTTCTGATCAGTTTTTATAATAAACTTGTTATTATTATAATTACTTTTAGATATTTTTTTTATTATATCGATTAAAATAGTGTTTTATGGTTTTTATTTTTGATATTTCATTTTTTAGTATTATCTTCTATTGCTGTTTCTATAATCTTTTCATATATTTCTAAACCTTTTATTAAAAAGCTAGGAACATTTATCCCAATTTCTACTAAATTTTCTATTATACTTCTTGTCTCATTAATTATTAAACAAACTAATGTAAACCAACCAAAAAACATTATAAAATTTAAATTTATATTTATTTTTATCCCTATTTCTACTAATAAAAAAGATATAAGAAAAGATATAAAAATCAAAATCCAGTAACATACTTTTTTTATTATTCCTATAATTCCCATATTAGATTTTTCAGTTTTAGTAACTCTAGCTTTTATTATTCCGGTTACATAGTCCAAGACATTTAAAATTAAATATCCTAAAAATAAAAATTTTTCACCACCAAATATAGATACAAATGTTGTAACAACAGTACTATACATATATGAAATCTTGTTAAATATTTTTATCGCTTCTTTTTCCATAATTTCCTCCTACATTTTAAATTATATATTATTTACTTTTATTAATATAAAATATAGTTTATTATGGATTATTTATGGTATTTATCCCTATTATTTTTTGTATAACAAAAAAGAGAACAATGTTTTTAAATCATTATCCTCTTTTTTTATTATTTTAATAATGTTTTAATTGGAAATGTGTCAAAAATATGTAGAAAGATGAAGCTTAACGAATAATCAGCCTTGATTGCAAGAAGGATAAAGTTTTAAGCTACCCGAAAGATTGTTATTGTAAATAACTCCACTAACTGCCGTATAATCCTTATAAGTTGATGGCGTTTCATCATTTAAATTATCTTCGTTGATATTATAATCTGATGAAATATTATCTGCTCCAGCAGCATATGCAGATGTAGAAATCATAGATACCATAAATATGGCAGTTAACATTGTTGCTAAAATCCGTCTTATACTTTTCATGATTGCTTTCCTCCATTTTTTACAAACAATCCCCTTAGGATAAAGATGCAATGCACTCTTGAATATATTAGCAAATATTTACATATTTGTAAATATTTTCCTTTATGTTTCATCAACTAAAATATATTTATATATTTTAGGCATTTCTACATCTTTTTCTGTAACAACATTCATTTTATATTCAAAAAATTGTGTCAAATTTTCTGATTCTTTTTTTATCAATAACCATGTATCTTTATCTATATAAAGTTTATCGTCAGAAATAGTATTATCACCAATTATAGTTAATTTATACAAGAAACTATCTTTATTTGTATACAGTTTATAACAGTTCATGTCATTTATTTTTTCATTTTGAATTTTTAAAAATAAAGAAGCAATTAATGCTTGAAAATAACTATTAGCATATAATGGACATACATCTACTGTTGGTAAAAAATCAGTATTATTTTTAGTAACTGTATTGTTACTAATTATATATTTATAATTTTCATCATAATATGTTGTTTTTATTTCTTGTTCTTGAAAATTTTTTTCCTTAATTACAGCTTTATTTTCTTTTCTCCATATTTCTACTTCTGAATTGTCTGTATATATTTTTTTGTAGAAATTAGTATTTTCTTTATAATATTGATAATTTTCTTTTGAAAATTTTCTGAAAATATATGCTTTTTTGAATAAATTAATAGTAAATAAACAAATATAAATAAATATAATAATGTATATAATTTTTAATATCTTTTTAATTTTCATTCTTTATCTCCATTGAATATTAATATTTATGGTATAAAATGTAAAAAAATTATACTATAAAATATATTACCTTCGCAATATATATTTTTATAATTCAGTTTCTTTGCTGAACTTTTGTTATAATTTATATTAGCTTTTATTCTTTGTAACTTTATTTGCATTGTTTTCTAATTAGTTAAATTTTCATTATATTCTTAATTTTTCTATGCTTACAACGCCAAATACATATCAAAATATCCATTTTTTTCATAAAAATAGCGAGAGCCTTCTGTCTCTCGCTACCAAAACTTCCAAGAAATTGGTAGTTTTTTTATTTTGCCTTTGATTTTCATTCCTCAATCTTCATATTTTCTATTGCAAATCTTAGTGCATCATTTATAAAACTATTAGCTGATTGTAAATTATAATCTAATACGATTTGATCAATTTTATCTAATATCTCCTCTTCTATTCTACAAGTTCTTTGCACATAATTGCCCCTTTTTCTTATTACAAATTTTTTCATATATATTACCTCCTTAGAAGTAATATACAACCATTGTCCACGAAGTGAGACTTCAGTTTATGTTTATTATATTTCATATATTTATATATATTCTTTTCTAATTATATATTGACTCAATGAAAAATGTAAAATATTGTAAAGGTGCATCTAGTTTTGATTTTGCTTTTTATGATATTATTTTGTAGACACTATTTTAAAAGGGGGAGGATATGAAAAAATTTGTCGATACAAATGATAGTACAAAAATCGAGGGTGAAAAAGTAGGTTCTGTTCATGTATCTATGTATAAAGATTCTAATACTCGATTGCCTTTCTTCTTTATCAAAGCTGATAATGAAGATATGTTACAAGTTTCTTATATTATTGAAGATTCTTTGTGCGATTTTTAGACTAACTTTTGTTAGTCTTTTCCCTTTTTTTGTATCGATTTCTTTTCTATATTTGAAGTTGTTGGTATTGTATGTTATAATAGTATACATAATATTTTGGAAGGAGTGTTATTTATGCCTAATCATTTGGTCCGGATAACAGACCAAGACTATCGGGATTATCGCCGCAGCTATTCTAAGATTACTTACAGTATGAATAAGCATGGTGAACCAGCACAAGTATCTGAAGAAGAGGTCAGAGAATTTTCCAATCATTTTCTTGACGGCATCATTGGAAAAGGTGATTTCCTCGACATCATGGCAAAGCCTGAAAAATACGAGTTATACTTTTTCAAGAATGATGCAGAAGAAATTATTGGCGTTCTCACTCTGGTTTTTTCAGAGAAAAGCTGCTACATTGCTGAATTTGCTGTATTTGATCGTGGCAAAGGTCTTGGCACAGAATTGTACTCTTTGGCGCTGGAAAAAATGCGCCCTCACAACACCCGCTTAATTGAGCTCTCAGCTCCCCCACCTTTCGCGGGTTCTCGCGAATTTTGGAAAAAGCTTGGTTTTACGCTTAAGTACAAAAGTAACTCTGTGTTTGAAAAAACGGTTCGATTCCGTCATCAGAAGTAACAATAACACGCAAAAGAATTTGCCAGGTGGTCTGAAATTTAGATTACCTGGCAATTATCATTTATATAAATAATGTCATTTGTTCATCTTCTGGTATTTCTTTTTTGTATGCTTTAATTATATCTTTCATGTTATATAAAATTCCATATCTATCGCATTCTTCTTTAAATATTTTGTATAGTTCTTTACATTTCGGTGTTGCACAATGATATTTATTTCCATAATATTTAATATATTTTTCTTTTAAACCTTTAAAGTTTTTGTCTAACTGCTTAAAGTAATAATCTCTTTGATTTTCTCTTAATGTCATCCCCATATATGTGTGTATAAATTTAGCTCCATTTTCATGTGCCAATTTAACTAATCTTTTTATGTCTTCTTCGCTGTCTGTTATGAATGGTAATGTTGGATTCATCATAATTCCAGTAAAAATACCATTCTCACTAAGCTTTTTAATCGCTTCTAATCTTTTAGAAGATGTACATACATGTGGCTCTATTATTTTAGCTATTTCGTCTCTTGGTGTAGTAATTGTAAATTTGATAATCACATTGTTTTTTTTATTAATTTCCTTTAATAAATCTATATCTCTTATAATTAGGTCACTTTTTGTATCTATCGATACTCCATAATTATATTTAGATATTAGCTTTAACGCACCTCTTGTTAATTCATATTTGATTTCTTGCGGATTATAAGTGTCTGACATCGCTCCAATTCCAATAATTCCTTTATCTCTTTTTCTTATTAGTTCCTCTTCTAATATTTCTAGTGCTTTATCTTTTCCTTTTACTGTATCAAAGTTTTCTATATGATAACAATTGCTTCTACTATCACAATATATACATCCATGTGAGCATCCTCTATATAGATTCATATTATAATCTATTCCATACCATTGATTTCCATATTTAATTTTTGACAATATTGTTTTTGCTTTTATGAATTCCACTTTTTCCTCACTCATAATATTTTAAGTATATTATCACACTTTATTACACTTATCAATTAAATTGCAAAAGCAAGCAGTGGAACACCACCGCTTGCCTTCCTTTTCGATCAGTTCAGATCATTGTGAAATGCTTGGTTACCGATTACATAGATGTCGATGCCTTCGCGTCTCGCTGCCTCTTTTTCCGACAATGGTTCAACCAGGGAATAGAAGTGACATGCTCCTTCAGGAAAATACTCCCGTGTTGGATCTTCACCATTCAAAGCTTTTTCTACCGCTTCCATGCAGAGTTCGTACTCTGGGCAATTCAGGAAAAATTCGTCTGTCATATCTTTCGGATAAGCGAATGCTCCCGAATATGTAATGACTTCCATAACGTTTCCATTTTCTGCTCCATACTCTACTTTTCCCGTGATCAGTCTGTTTAAGATTACTGCGACAATGGCTATTCTGCCTTTTTCGCATTCACCTCTTGCCTCTTTGTAGACTGTTTTGCCCATAGCAATCCTCTCTGCTTCAGAAAATATGAGTGGAACCTCATCAGTTACTTCTACAATTTGATTCGCTGTAACTTTTGATTCTTCATTCTCTTCTTTGCTGATAGTTTTGATTTCGGGCAGATCTTCTTCGGCGGGATAGCTCGACATTTCTTGCTGAGGTTTCATCTCCACAGTTTTGATTGCTTCAATTTCTTCCTCTTTTTTCTGCTTTGTGATTACAGCAATGGCACAGATTGTAACTATAATCATAATTACGAGCGCTACACTCACCATTACGGTGAACCTCCTTCTGTTTCGCTTTACTTTTAAGTAGCACTCTCTTCTGTGTTTGCAGTGCAAGCACTTCCGCTTCATCATAAAAGCTGATCGATGTTTGCATCTTCTTTTGGCCATTTTCTTCTTCCTCCTGTTTCTCTTTCTAGAAATAACCACCTCATGGTGGATATGGCATTAATAACGATACTTAACATAATTATACCATTTTTCAATATTTTATTCAAATTTTAGCTTCCCTTATACTCTATTACATTTATTTTTATATCTTTTTTATTAAATATATACTATATCTTACTTAAGAATAAAGTGAATCAAAAAACTGAACGGAATTATTTATGAAAAAAGCTATAAAAAGCATATTGCTAATTATTATTAATATACTCTGTCTGGATATGGTGATACTTCTACATTAATATCTTCTACTTCTTTATCAATAGGTATAAGATATAAATTAAAATCAAATATTTCATCTTGCGTTGTAAGTGGTGTTGCATAATATATTGTAATGTCTGCACTTGTTTCATCAATTTTTATTTTCTTAATTTCAGGATCTATTTCTCCTTCTACTACTAATAATTTTTTATTTTTGAAAAATCCTTTATCAAATTTTTCATTATATTCTTTATTTTTTACTTCATCCATTATTTCTTGAAATCTGTCTTGATCTGACACTATTTCATATTGTTTATCATTTTCTAATACCTTTGCTGTATTGTAACTTGCTGAATAAGTTATTTTGTAATGTTTCTTATATTTTTCGTTATTTGGTTTTATGATTAGAACTGCTGCTGTAACTATAATTATTAGCGTAATTACTGATATAAAAATTAATATTATTTTTTTGTTTTTTTTCATTTTTTCTCCCTTTCAACCTTTCTTTTTTATATGATTATTATATACATATCATATCTTTTTGTAAAACGTTTTTATAGATATGTATATAAACGAATTATGTTTACTTTTCTTTGTTTTTGTTGTATACTTAATTATACGCTTTTTTACCCATGAACAATCTATAACATTGAGAGGAGTTACCATGATGAAAAAGCTGAAGAATTTTACCTTGGATGGATGTATTACTCGGATAAATGAAACTGATCTGTCAACTTGGTGGATGCTGCAACAATTTTTCGCCTATCCCCCATTCAATGAGTTTTTCGATACAGATAAACTGATTGGCTACTTTAACGAATTTGCTAATGGTGGTATCAATCATATGGAAATCGAAATTCAGAAGGGAATGTGGGTACCTGTGGCGTTGATGTCTTGGCATCCTATGGTTGAAGGTGATCATCCGGTTCATTTTCCAGATCCTAAGCGTGTTGCCTATATTTCTGATTCTATAACCTGTTTGGGCTATCAGAAAAAAGGAGTGCAAAAGCAGTTGTTTGCTTACACGTTGGAGGATATGAAAAATCGCAATTTTTCCTCGGTTTACCTTCGCACCAGTCGTCAATCCTCTATGTACTATCTCGCAAGAAAAATGGGCTTTGAGCAGATTTCTGATATTACTCAGACTGTTAGCTCTATGCGGGTAGGCGGCGTTATCGGTTCAGACGAAAGAATCTTTTTTTATCGTTCATTGTGAATACAAGCTAAATTAAGCTAAAACCACCCCAGTCAAAATTAGACTGGGGTGGTTTTGTAATATTTTATATTTTAAAACATAAAACAAGCCTGCTTTTTCTTTCGAAATAGCAGACTGTTAGTCAGTCAAGCGTTGATATTACTTGAATTTTGGTTTAATAATCAAGACTTGCTTTAGAGCACATGCTGCATACTCACAAACAATGCCTAGCTCATCAACCAACTTTTCTACCTTTTTTCGATACTCATCTCTTTCCCAATATGCAATATCATATTCAAATTCAATTTTTTCAGGTAACTTTTCATTGTTTTTAAACACGATATAGACAATAAAGGAAATCAATGTATTCTCGAATACATTCTTGCTGTAAAGATTTCTTAGTTTCTGTGCCCGCTCGTAGAATTCTTGCTTTTCCATTTGCATACACCCAATCAAATTATTAATTATATGGTTTAAGATAGTGACTGACTAAAGCTATCTGGTACCAACAATTTTGTATATAATATCACAAAAAAGCAATTTTTACAATTTTTCGCTCTAATGCTTTGTATATATTTATATATACTTTTGAATCGTATAACTCTAATTTGAAGTATTATGTAAATTATAGTATAATTTATATAGACATTTCTCAGAAATTTGAACGTTTGGTAAATACATTTTATAGGAGGTACTTTTATGCATGCCAAGGATTTAGTAAGTCAGATCAAGGAGTACAATTCCCATGAGGCAGAGATCTTCGATCACAGCGCAGACCTGTTGCTTTCCAATATCCGGAACAATTTGGAGGATATCTACAACAGCGGTCAGTGGAGCATGATGATTGGGGTCACGCAGCTTGGGATTGCTCTCAGAAAGGTTAGCCGCGACTTCAAGACATTTGAGATTGGAATTTTGGACGCCTATCCTATGCACTTTGGTCACACTTTTCATGGTGATTACCCTGAGATTCCCTCGTACCGCAAATTTATCGACAGCGGTGACTACAAAAATGAGGAGATTCTCGGTTTTCAGGGTGAAGAGATTGAGCTCCTTACGCCATTTCTTAGGGCTTTGAGCTACAAGGGCATTGGCGCCTATGTCGATCTCGACAATGATCAACTGGTTTTTCCACTTAATATTCAGTAATATCCATGTTCAACACTAAAGGGTCGCACACGTTGCGACCCTTTAGCGGTTATATAATCTTTTATCTTTCTTCATATTCTCTTTCATTGCATACATATATATAATTTTTTCTTCCAAATGAATCTGTATGCATTATCTTTTTTACATTTTTTAATTTCTCTATTTCTTTTTCAAG
>Ga0073907_1004396_pt1 | contig 9877 bp, 12 predicted proteins | sample GluameincwithD2O_FD_65483 | JGI IMG/M metagenome (GOLD analysis project Ga0073907, IMG submission 65483) | Mouse cecum microbial communities from Vienna, Austria - Glucosamine amended microcosms incubated with D2O | ecosystem: Host-associated > Mammals > Digestive system > Large intestine > Cecum... | reverse complement strand
TGAAGGCGTGGAAGGCCGTGTAGGAACTATCGAGTTCCATGGCATGGCTCAGGATTTCACAATCACAGTTCATCAGGGAGCTAACGCTTCTATCAATGATATTGTAGCTGGTGGCAACAATGCTGCTGTTGAATATTTCGATATTCAGGGTCGCCGCCTTAACGCTGCCCCCGCTACCGGTCTTTTCTTCCAGCGTCAGGGCAACACTGTCACCAAGATCGTGAAGTAATATAAAACATTACTTACATATACCATTATAAAAGAAGTCCTGTGCATCATAAATGCACAGGACTTCTTTTATGCTTTGTGCCCACTTCTCCTACTGCGGACCAGTTGGATGAAAGTACTCGCCGCATATTGCTGTGGTTTGGGCCGCTGGAAAGACCTTTCTGTATAAACACAAATAGCTCCGAAGACAGATATGCTTCGGAGCTATTTGTATGTTGTGTTTTTATATCAACGGGACTCCAGGCCAAGGGTGGATATGGCCGTGGGGGTCATGTATGGTTGCAGAGTATGTTGGGAAATGGGAATTTCAATTATGCCTGCGGCATATGGGCCTACGTCGTATGGTTGATATATGAAGACTATCTCCTGTTCTGTGATCTTGAAATTCGTAAGAGGGAATTTTGCATCGCTGAACAGAGTCCCTTCAGGATATTTTTTTGCGGCAGTGGCGGCGATAAGCGTACTGATGGAATCAGCGGATTCCGGTTTGAACATCTTGTCGGCGGTGAGCAATGTATGTCCTTTGATCGAATAGTTCAGGAAGCGGCGTGTCTGCATGCCGTGGGCGCTGCGGTCCACATAGCCGTATGAAAATATGTCGATGACCAGTACGTCGGGCGTTAGAAGGCTTACGGTGCTTTCCACATCGGATGATGTGATATGGTGGGCTGTCATGGCTGAAGCATATGGTGCTTTCCCATAGCTCGCGATAGTGCTGTCCAGCCCCATAGATTCGAAGCCACGGAGCTGAAATTGTTTTGCCGCCACATCGAAATCAGATGTATTGCCATAAGTTTTAAAAGTCATCGAGATCAGGCTGTCTTTCATTGCGTCAAAGTCCTGTTTGCCTATTTTTTCAGGCCATACCACACTGTATCTGGATGCCACATAGCATGTGTCGCCGAAATAGTCGGGGACGAGATATGCCACAGAATCGGCACGGGTGGTGAACTCGATGTTTTCTCCTGATCCGGACGAAACGCATGATTCAGCGGTGAGTGCCATTGCTGCGATTCCGGCAAGAGGGATGATGGTCTTTAGTTTGTTCATATCTCTATAAAGTTGAGTTGTTGTTTGCAGTGACAGCGGCATTAAGAATCTCTGAAAGGGCCTTTATGTCACTCTCACTGTCGAATGAGTAGTAAGGGATTATCAGAAACCGATAATTGCGGTTGCGGAATGTTATGGCCGCATCACTGGACCGGTATTCCACCGTATCGATTTCTTGCCAGTCGATGTGTACCGGCGAATATGTCCGTCCGGTGTCCGGGTTGTCGGCAAATTCAATGTCGATGCCCCGTCTGATGTCTATTTTTATGATGTGCGGTCTTACGGCCATGGCGGCTTCCGGAGTAATCGCATAGTTGAAGTACAGCATCATCATGATTAACGGCAATATCAGACACAGAAGCACGAACGACACGAAGGTAAATGCCACATTTATGACGGATCCGACAGCAAAGCATGTTATAACAGGCAGGGCAAGCACCCACCAGTAATGGCCGAGCCATGCTTCGGCCACAGTTACCATGTATCTGTGGGCCGAAATATTATGGAGTGAAGTCGTTAATGTCTGTGTCATGATGTGATCCGGGACAGTCTACTTGTCCGAGGGCTGTATTATTGGTGGAAATAAGGCTTGAAAGGAGCCGATACTTTAAATTTGGCCGTGATGTCGCCGACCTGGCTTCCATCTGATTCAAGTGTGATGGACCGTTGCGGTGCTCCCTTGCTGAGATCGGCTTTTTTTAGGTCAACCCATACTGTGGCGGGACTTAGGATCAGTTGGAAATAATATACTTTGTCCCTGTGGTCGCATACTGACATCCATTGGGTCGATGAAATTTCCGGCTGTCCGGGAACGGAGATGCCCATGGGCACCGCGCAGTTGCGCACTATGCCGAATACGGCAGCCAGAGCTTCATTATGATTTAGGTCTTTGGGAAGTACCGACAGATAGAAGGACGCACGGTCAAATCTGTCGGTTGAGCGGTTGGTGCCAGGCAGCATGTTCATTCCGCCCACACCTTCCCAATAGTCTCGTATGGCCAGTTGTTTCTCAAAAGTCGGGGCATTGGTCAGAACGTTATATTCGCGCCCTGTGTATATGCAGAGTTTTCCGTCGACGTATTCCACTACGGCGCTGTTGCCTGTGGAGTCGCTCATGGCCATGTGAATTGTGGTGGGTGTTCCGCCAGGCATGGCTGCCGCTTCGATATGAAACTCGTCCTTGCTCATTTCTTTTATAGCATCATCGACGGAACCGAAATTGTCGAGCACATATCCGGCCCACACGCTTGCCGACATTTTTTTTCTGTGTTCCAGACTGTCAGGCAGAGTGTAGACTGATCCCGGAAGATACAGCAGGTTCACAGCCATGCCGGCTTCGTTAAGGCCTTCTGAAATACCCATGTCGTATCCGATCGACACTACCGAGCCGTATTTTGATGTCCATGTCATGTTTGATGCAGGATCATCGTAGCTCTCATGCCGTTCGCCACGTGGCATTATTCGCAGGGATGTGGGAATAGGAGTGCGCCAGTCAAGGGTGCGCCCTGTGGCTACGTTGCCGTTGGTGCCGGCATACACCACTCTGGTGCAGGCATCGGATGATAAATGGCTTGTGCAGATGAATAATGCCGCAACCGACATTGCCAGTGACATTCGGGTCATGACTTTGTGTTTCATTTTATTGGAATTGTTGAATAAACTGTTATCCAATAAACATTGTGCGACATGAAATGGTTTAATGATTACTGCCGCCGAGTCCGGCAATTACGATCGGCTATCGGCGGCAGTGATGTTGTTTTAGGGGCTTGCTCAGTTAAGTATCAGACCTCCTGCGGCGGGAGAGTAGCATCTGGCAAACTGGCGTAAGAATGCCAGTGTCGATAGTTTTGGTCCGTGAGCCTGGGGGTTGTCGGTGATTTTTGTAAGCACCGGTGATGATGGAGTAGAAATATCGGCCATAGGCAGGTGAAAAAGGTTAATTATCGTATCTGTATAATTAACGTGCTGCCTGCGTCTAATATTTTATCTCAGTCTGATTTTTTTGCCGATTGAAAGTTTTGAGGAAGTCGACAGGCCGTTGAGACGGCATAGACTTCTCACGGAGGTGCCGTGGCGTGATGCGATGCGGCTGAGTGTGTCACCGCGACGTATGGTGTAATATGATGCCGAACTGCCGCCGTTGCGTTTTTGCGACGACGACCTGTCGGCCGATGCGTATGCGGCGGCACCGGGTGAATAGTCGCGGGCATCCATATATGTTGTCTTTGTAAACGTGTATGTGTCGGTGTGCGTCACATTGTTTGCAAAGTCAAATATGGCCATAGGGTTTATGGCATAGCCCATGTAGCGGGTCTCGAAATGCAGATGGGGTCCGGTGCTTCGGCCGGTGTTTCCGCCCAAGGCAATTGGGTCGCCGGCTTTCACGTAAGCCCCCGGCTCGACAAGAAATTTCGACAGATGGCCGTAGACCGTCTCAAGATCATTGGTATGCCGGACCACTACATAGTAGCCGTAGCCTTTTCTGCGACCTTCAAATTTGGTAAGGCGCACCCGTCCGTCAAATGCGGCATATATTGTGTCGCCGATCTGTACTTTCAGGTCCACCCCTTTGTGCATGCGGCGGAATCTGCGCCTGTAGCCGTAGGGTGAGGTGACGTATGTGGGTGCGGTGGGCATGTGAAATTTGCTCACATTGATCTCGATTCTGTCGGGTACGGTCATATTTGCATAGCAATTCACTCTGTCGCTGTCCCATCCTTCGGTATAGATATCGCCTTCGGGCTCTTCTTCTTCAGGAAAGAGGTTTCCGAGAAATGCTTCGGTATCTTCCACTTTGATCTGGTTGCCGATATTGAGCTGCCCGGCTATCAGGTCGGAGTGTTCCGCCTGATGTGCCGCAGGCGCCACCACTTTTGTGTCTGTGGCGTTCAGTGACAAAGCTCCCGCTATTGTCATAATGGCGGAAACGATGAGAGGACAGAATTTATATTGCATCTGTAGTCGCGTTTTTTTGATGATTGGAGAAAGATTTTTGTGATTGGCAGTTATGGAAACAGAGGAATAGGACTTGTGGTGGGGCGCCGTGGCTATTTCATTTCAGCCGGCTCGTAGGTGTATTTGAGCCATGATGGCTGATAATCGAAAATCTCATCTGGTGAGAAGAATCGTTTCAGCTCAATCTCGGCATTGTCGGCGGAGTCGGATGCGTGAACGATGTTTTCCTGGCCGCTGACGCTGAAGTCGCCGCGTATTGTACCCGGCTGGGCCTTGCGTCCGTTGGTTGCTCCGGTCATCATTCTGACCACGTTGACCGCATCGTTTCCCCACAATGCCATCACGATCACGGGTGACGCCATCATGGATTTGAGCAGATCGGGGAAAAACGGTCTGTCTGTCAGATGTGCATAGTGCTCACGAAGGATCGGCTCTCCGAGCTGCATCATTTTCATGCCTCGTATCACGAGACCTTTCTGTTGAAAACGCTGCACGATTTGGCCGACATATCCGTGAAGCACGGCCGAGGGTTTGAGTATGACCAGAGTAGTTTCCATAGGGTATTTTTTATCTATAAAAGCGTTCAAAGTTACGGATTTATTGTTACTTATGCCTAATAATTCTCAATAAATTTTGCAAAAATTGTTTAATTGCTTATTTCTGCTTAAATTTGCCGTACATTAACCGTACGAATATGATAATAATCGGCATAGCCGGTGGAACCGCCAGCGGAAAATCCACCGTGGTCAGAAAAATAATTGAGAAATTCCAGTCAGGAGAAGTGGCAGTGCTCCCTCAGGATTCCTATTATAAGGATTCGAGCCATATCCCACCTGAACAGCGCAGTAAGATTAATTTTGATGAACCTGCCGCTATAGAGTGGCCGTTGCTCGTAAATCATCTGAAGAAGCTTAAAGCGGGCCGTGCGGTGGAGGTGCCGACCTACAGCTATCTTACATGCACCCGTCAGCCCGAAACCATCCATGTGGAGCCGCGTGATGTGGTCATTGTGGAGGGTATTCTGGTCCTGAATGATCCGGAGTTGCGCAATATGATGGATGTGAAGGTGTTTGTCGACGCAGATGCCGATGACCGTCTGATACGTCTGATCGCACGTGACTGCATCGAGCGCGGACGTACACCAGAAATGGTGATAAGCCGTTATCAGGAAGTGTTGAAGCCGATGCACTGCCAGTATATCGAGCCGTCGAAAAGATTTGCCGACTTGATTGTGCCGCAGGGCGGGGCCAACACTGTGGCAATGCGGCTCCTTACTGATTATATTGAAAGCCGGCTCGGTAAAGTATGATTCTGCGCACTGAAAATCTGGTGAAGACATACGGTCGCCGTACTGTCGTGAACCATGTGAGCATAAATGTGACCCAAGGAGAGATCGTGGGGCTGCTTGGACCTAACGGAGCCGGTAAGACCACCACTTTCTATATGACTGTAGGCCTGATTACTCCCAATGAGGGTGAGATATTTCTGGATGATCTGAACATTACCAAATTTCCGGTGTACAAGAGAGCGCAGAACGGCATCGGTTATCTTGCACAGGAGCCGTCGGTGTTCAGAAAGCTCAGTGTGGAGGACAATATAAAAGCCGTGCTCCAGATGACCCCTTTGAGCAGGGCAGAACAGAAAGACAAACTTGAAAGCCTTATTGCGGAATTCCGGCTGCAGAAAGTGCGAAAGAACCTCGGCGACCAGCTGAGCGGCGGAGAGCGCCGGCGCACGGAGATAGCCCGGTGTCTGGCCATCAATCCAAAGTTCATCATGCTTGATGAACCTTTTGCCGGTGTTGACCCTATCGCCGTGGAGGATATCCAGTCAATAGTCTATAAGCTGAAGGAGAAAAACATAGGCATTCTCATTACTGACCATAACGCGCCTGAGACTCTGTCGATCACCGACCGAGCCTATCTCCTTTTTGAGGGCAAGATATTGTTTCAAGGTACGAGTGAGGAACTTGCCGACAATCCTGTGGTTCGGGAAAAATATCTCGGACGTAATTTCATATTCCGGCGCAAAAAGTTTGAATAATTGAATAAACGGTGCTATGCTCCGGCTGTCTGTCGGAGCATTCTGATCGCTTCTGTCCGTGATGCCGAGATCAGATGAGGATGATGGGCGTCGGAATTGACTACGATCGGCACTCCGGTGCCACGTAGCATTTGCCATAGTTCAGGAGCCGGAAAGAATCGTCCTGTCGCTTCATAGTGCTTGGTGTTGATTTCCACGGTAATGCCTGTGAGTATTATCTCGTGGATCAATGTTTCGACCCCGGTACGGTAGCATTGCGACGACTCTATGTCGTGACGGATGGCTGATGCGTTCAGACGCAGTTTGTCAAGGTGGCCTATGATCTCGAATCCTCCGGCTTTGACCATCGCTAATGATTGTTTGAAATAAGTGCTGACCACATAGTCGAGATCGTTGTGGAAATGTTCTTTGAGGTATTGGGCGAAGCGGGCCGGGGAACCGTCTACGTCAATCCGGTTGCCATCCTGAGTCGGAATAATGTGCACGGATCCGATGCGGTAATCCAGGGGCAGAGATGTAAAGAATGGGTGTGACGGCCCCCAGTCCGGTCCGAGATAGTCGATTTCCATGGCTGCATAGATTTTCATGCGGCCGCGGTAGATATTGCGTAGTCTTTCGGCTTCCGACAGATATGCCGTAACGTTGTCGGCCGCCATGTTGCACGGAGATGTCAGCGGCACCGGAGAGTGGGGGGAGAATCCCCAGTGGCTGAAGCCTTCGGCCATGGCTGCGGCCGCCATCTCTTCCATCGAAGCGCGTCCGTCGCAAAATTGCGTATGTGAATGAAGATTATAGGGAATATCGTCCCTCAGTTCGTGAAAAAAATCAAAAGAAGCCATAATATGGTTAATAGTCGGTTTTTAGATTGATGGATTGAGAGGAAAGACGACGTATATGTCCGGAAAACAGGCAAATGAATACGATTGCTGTTGCTATCCCTGTCCCCAGTGACAGGTCTGCACTCAGCCCGAATCCTTCGGTGCAGGGTGCAAACAGTATGTAGCTTACGCATACTACGGCCATGAAGGCGGCAGGGGCGAGTGTGATCATGTATGCTTTGCGGTGACGTGCCAGATAGACTGTTGCGGCCCATAGAGTGAACACGGCAAGTGTCTGATTGCTCCATGCGAAATAACGCCATAGCACGGTGAAGTCGATTAGCAGCAAAACTGATACCAGAGCAAAAATAGGGATGGATATTAGCAGGCGTTTCCATGCTTTTGCCTGTCCGATATGCAGCATGTCGGCGACGATAAGGCGTGCGGACCGCAGTGCGGTGTCGCCGGAAGTTATAGGTGCGGCCACAACGCCGATGATTGCCAGTATACCGCCGATGGCTCCGAGCCATGTCATGGATATGTCGGTGACGAGCGTCCCAGCCCCGCCGGTATGGGTGGCAAAATATTCGGCCAGTCTTTCGTATCCGCCGGTAAAAGCAATCGCGGCCGCAGCCCATATAAGCGCCACAATGCCTTCGGCTACCATTGCCCCATAAAAGATAGGTTTGGCCAATTTCTCGTTGGTAAGGCAGCGGGCCATCATCGGACTTTGTGTGGCGTGGAATCCGGATATTGCACCGCAGGCTATGCTGACAAACATCATGGGAAACACGGGATGACTTTGAGGATCGGAGACCCTGCTCGACAGACCTCCTGCAAAATCCAGCGACAGGGTTACGTCGGAGGAGAACAGCATTACGGCGAGCAGTCCCGTAGCCATGAACAGGAGGGCTATGCCGAAAATCGGATACAGGTTTCCTATGAGTTTGTCTATGGGCAGCACTGTGGCCATCATATAATATAGAAATATTACACCGACCCAGAACCATTGGTCCATCCATTCCAGTGTCATTCCTCCGATAAGCGAGGCCGGAGTGATAACGAATACGGCACCGACAAGAATCAGTAGCAGGACTGAAAATATCCTAATCACGTGTCGTACGCCGGTTCCGAGTTCTTTGCCTACGATTTCAGGCAACGATGCACCTCTGGCGCGTATGGAGATCACTCCAGATGTGAAATCGTGCACCGCGCCGGCAAAAATGGTTCCGAGTGTTATTCACAAAAATGCTGCCTGACCGAACATGACCCCCATGATCGCACCGAAAATCGGGCCGAGACCGGCTATGTTGAGAAATTGTATAAGAAATATTTTCCATGCCGGCATCGGTATGAAATCAACGTTATCGCGGCGTGTTATTGCCGGCATCGGTCGTCCGGCATCCGTATCCATGATACGGTCGACTATAAGGCCATAGATGAAGTAGCCGCCTATCAGCACTGCAAGGGCTATGATAAATGAAGTCATCTGGTATAATGCGCAGAGAGAATAAGGTTGATATTGTGTACTCTGCAAATTTAGTGAAATGCAACTGTATGAGCAAATTTTAAAATGCTGTGTGAGAATAGCAACGAGGCTGTGTCAAAATAGGCACAGCCTCTTTTTATAAAGTGCCTTTTAGTAGATGACAAAAATTAAATTTATGCTGTTAAACATTTGATTTTCAAGTGATTAAATTTGTAAAAGTCCTTGAAATTTAGTAACTTAAAAGAAAAGTTTGACCGCTTTTTCACATGAAAACTACTAATTCCAAGGACTTGGTCAAAGTTAACCAAATCCTCCCGATTATGCAAGACCATTTTGGACAAAACATGAATCTTGCACGCATAAAACTTATGGCGTTGCTGCTGGAAACGGCGCGAGAGTTTGACCCCTTCGGGCATGCGGGATTTGACCCCTCGGGCATAATAAGATTGCCCCCTTAAAAGTCCTGGCGGCGGGGGGCAATTTCATTTTACCTCAGTTGTTGTTTCAGGCCTTTTTAGCCTTGAGTTTGCGCATGCTTTCGCCTGTAAGCTCGATTGAGTGCGCTGAGTGGACTATCCGGTCGAGGATTGCGTCGGCTACGGTCGGGTCTCCCACCATGTCATACCAGCTGGATGAGGGATACTGCGAGGTTATTATGATGGATTTGCGCTCGTGACGGTCCTCGATTATGTCGAGCAGGATCGGTCGCTCCTTGGCGTCGAGCTGGACAAGGAACAGGTCGTCGAGTATAAGAAGCTGGCATCGTTCGATTTTCTTTAGCTCGGCCTCAAGACTGTTCTTGACCTTGGCCACCTTGAGCAGCCCGAGAAGCTTGGCTGCGTTGGCGTAGAGTGTGCGTATGCCTCTTTTGCAGGCCTCGTGTCCCAGGGCGCAGGCAAGGAAGCTTTTGCCTGTGCCGGCAGATCCTGTTATGAAGAGATTCTGTCCGTTGCGGATGAAGTCAAGGGTAGCCAGCCGTTCCATCTGGTTGCGGTCAAGACCGCGGCTGACCGTATAGTCAATTTCCTCGAGGTATGCCTTGTAGCGGAACGAAGCGTTCTTTGTCAGTCGCGTCACTGCCGCCTGAGCGCGGTAGTCCCACTCGCGGCTGAGCAGCATGGACAGGAATGAGTCCGGGGTCATGGCCTGTGCTGTAGTTCCGGCCAGACTCTCGCGGAAGGCCTCGGCCATTCCGTGCATTTTCATGCGGTTCATCAGATCCAGCGATATTGCGTTCTGGTCCGGCTGCTGGCTCACCGGCGCTGTCTTGTCATTTGTTGTCATTGTTGTTTAC
>Ga0073907_1004388_pt1 | contig 9897 bp, 8 predicted proteins | sample GluameincwithD2O_FD_65483 | JGI IMG/M metagenome (GOLD analysis project Ga0073907, IMG submission 65483) | Mouse cecum microbial communities from Vienna, Austria - Glucosamine amended microcosms incubated with D2O | ecosystem: Host-associated > Mammals > Digestive system > Large intestine > Cecum... | reverse complement strand
CTTTATTCACTGGTTCAAAAAGAGAGCCTAATTTAAATGAAGAAATGAAAAAAGAAATTGCTTCAGCAGATGAAATTTGTATGTTAGTCTCTTTTATAAAATGGAGTGGACTTGTAACAATTTTAGATGAATTAAAACAATTTACAGATAGCGGAAAGAAACTTAGAGTTTTAACAACTTCATATATGGAAGCGACAGATTTTAAAGCAGTTGTTGAACTTGCTAAGTTAAATAATACGGAAATTAAAGTTTCTTATGATACTAAGAGAACAAGACTTCATGCTAAATCATACATATTTAAAAGAGATAATGGATTTACAACAGCATATGTTGGTTCATCAAACATGTCTAATGTGGCAATGACATCAGGTTTAGAATGGAATGTTAAATTATCTGAAAAAGAATCTTTTGATATTATAAATAAAATAAATGCTACTTTTGAAACATATTGGAATGAACCTATATTTGAAACTTTTGATAATAGTGAAGATAGTAAAAATATTTTAAAAAGTGCTTTAAATAAATCAAAGAAAACAGAAAATGATATGTCGTTTGAATTTGATATTAAACCTTATTCATATCAAAAAGAAATTTTAGAAAATTTAGAAGCAGAAAGAGAAATATTTGGAAGATATAAAAATTTAGTTGTAGCGGCAACTGGGGTTGGAAAAACTGTTATTTCTGCATTTGATTATAAAAAGTTTAGAGAGAAAAATATAAAAGCAAGATTATTGTTTGTTGCTCATAGAGAAGAAATTTTAAAGAAAAGTAGAGATACATTTAGATATATTTGTAAAGATTTAAATTTTGGAGAATTATTAGTTGGAAATAATAAACCTGAATCAATAGAAAATTTATTTGTGAGTATTCAAAGTTTAAATTCAAGTAAATTAATTGAAAGAACAAGTCCTGATTTTTATGATTATATTGTAATAGATGAAGTTCATCATGGTGCGGCGGCTTCATATCAAAAATTATTAGAATATTATAAACCTAAAATTTTATTAGGTTTAACAGCAACACCTGAAAGAATGGATGGAGCTGATATTACTAAATATTTTGATAAAAGAATGGCTTATGAAATGAGATTACCAGAAGCTATTGATAATAAGCTATTATGTCCATTCCAATATTTTGGAATATCAGATTTTGTAGATTTGTCTAATTTAAAATGGACAAGAGGTGGATATGAAATTTCAGAACTTGAAAATGTATATGTTATGAATACGGAAGTTGCTAAAAGAAGGGCACAAGAAATAATAACAAATACAGTAAAATATGTTGCTGATATTGATAATGTTAAAGGTTTAGGATTCTGTGTGAGTATTAAACATGCGGAATTTATGGCTGAAGAATTTAATAATGCAGGAATACCTTCAATTGCTTTAACTGGAGATACAAAGAAAGATATAAGAGAATCCGCTAGTGTAAAATTAAGAAATGGAGAAATTAAATTTATATTTACTGTAGATTTGTTTAATGAAGGTGTTGATATACCTGAAATAAATACAGTATTATTCTTAAGACCAACAGAAAGCTTAACTATATTTTTACAACAACTTGGTAGGGGATTAAGATTATGTGATGGAAAAGACTGTTTAACTGTTTTAGATTTTATAGGACAATCAAATAAAAATTATAGATTTTCAGATAAATTTAGAGCGTTAATAGGAAAGACGAAACATTCAGTTGAAAATTACGTTAAAAATGGATTCTCATCTTTACCTAAAGGTTGCTTTATAAAACTAGAAAAACAAGCCAAAGAATATGTTTTAAGAAATATTAAAGATTTAAAAAACAACAAAGATGTTTTAATTGGAAAAATAAAATATTTTCAAAATGATACTGGTAAAGAATTAACATTAAAAGGCTTTTTAGAATATTACAATATTCCAATTGAAGAGTTTTATAAAAATAATAGAACATTTTCAAGATTATGTGCAATGGCAGAAGTAATACAAGATTTTGAATGTGATAATGAAGAATTTATTTCAAGAAGAATACCAACATTATTATCAATGGATTCACCAAAGTTATTAGAATTTGCTATTAGATATTTAAATGATACTAATATTAATTTAAATCATGAAGAAACAATTTTAAGAAATATGTTATATTATACAATTTATACAGGTGCACCAGTAAAATTTGGTTTTAGTTCTGTAAAAGAAGGTATAGAAAAAATAATTGAAAATGAACATTATAAAAATGAAATTTTAGAGATATTAAATATATTGTATGAAAGAATTAATTGTGTGCCGATAAAGAATAGTTATGATTTTGAATGTCCTTTAGAAGTTCATTGCTCATATACACAAACTCAAATTTTAGCAGGACTAGAATATTATACTGAAGAATTTTATGGACCAATGCTAGAAGGTGTAAAATATTTTAAAGATAAAGACTTAGATATATTCTTTGTAACTTTAAATAAATCTGATAAAGATTTTTCAGAAGCAACTTTATATGAAGATTATGCTATTAGTGAAAATTTATTTCACTGGCAAAGTCAACACAAAGACACACAAGAAAGTAAAAATGTAAAAAGATATATTGAAAGTAAAGGTAGAGTTTCTTTGTTTGTTAGAGAATATAAAAGTGTAGATGGAAAAGCAAGTCCATATATATATTTGGGTGAATGTATACATGTAAGTCATGAAGGAAATAAACCAGTAAGTTTTGTATGGAAATTAAAGAATTCAATACCAGGAAAATTTATTTCAGAAGCAAATAAAAATGTTTTATAGGAGAAAATTATGATTAATGTAGTAGCTGCAGTAATAAAAGATGAAAACGAAAAAATACTAATAACTCAAAGAAATTTAAAGAAATCACAAGGTGGTTTATGGGAATTTCCTGGTGGAAAAATAGAACCTAATGAAACACGTGAAAATGTAATTGTAAGAGAAATAAAAGAAGAACTAGACATTGATATAGAAGTAAAATCTTATTTGTCAGAAAAAGTATTTAATTATCCTGAAAAAGATATTAATTTAATTGCTTTAGAATGTAAAAAGATAAATGGAGAAATTAGATTATTAGAACATGAAGATTATAAGTGGGTTTCTAAAAAGGAATTAGAGAATTTTCAATTTGCACCTGCTGATTTGTTTATAATTGAAAGAATAAGTAGATAATAAAAAGAACTAGTATAAAAATTATACTAGTTCTTTTTGATATATATTAATTAAAAAAATCTCCGAATAAAGTATTAATTACTTTTTCTCTAAATGTATTATCAGAAGAAAGTGAATTTAAAATCCAATTAAAATATGTATCTTCTTGTATACCTAATTTTTTTAAACAAGTAATAAATCCTTTATTTGGATATTTTTGTATAATCTCATCATAATTTTTGGCGGATAAAGCGTTATCTAATTCAGTAGAGAATTGATTAAATACTTCAATAAATTTAGTTTTGTTTTCAGTGTTTATTTTATCAATTTCATTTTCAATATCATTAAAATCATCTGTTGAAATGTGTCCTGTTTTTTGAAATTTAGCAAAAGATTTATTTATGAAGTCTTTTTTTATACCGTTTTTTCCTTGTGTAGCCATAGTAATTACAGCTGTTTTAAAGGATTCTAATTTTGTCATTAATTCATGTTTGTTACAAATATATTCTAATATAAGAGGGGATAATAATAAATTTTCAATTTCGTTATATTTTAATGTGAAAATTTTGCTTTCTAAATATTTACTTATTTCTTCATCAGTGCGAAAGTCATTGTCAATAATACCAAATGCTTTTCTATTTAAATTTAAAAAGTTAGAATCATTTAATGATTTACAAGAATCTATTACTTTATTACAAGATGTTACTGGAATAATTTTAAAATTTGGAAAAAGAGCAGTATAAAATTTATAATCTAGTTTTTCTTTTTCACTTTCTATAAATAAGATATTTTTCTTTGTACCAACAATATTTATAATATTTTCAATAGAAATATTTTCGAAAGAGTCTACTTCTTTAATATTCCAATTATTACCATCAAAATTTTCTAAATAAATTAATTGTGAGTTTTCTCTAAGTTCAATAAAATCAACATTATGAGTGCAATAGATAAATACTATATCATTTCGTTCTTTTTCTAATAGATTAAATAATTCATTTAATAGAGCGGTATTAAAATGACTTTCTGGCTCATCAATAAATACAAATGAATTTTGAGGACAAAGTAAAATAAATAAAATTAATTGAACAATACTTTTTTCTCCATCACTACCATCTTTTATATAATATGGTTCAATACTTAAAGTTTCGTTATAAAGTAATAATTTGTCATTTCCAGTATTAAGTTTTATTTTTCTGTCTAATCCTAAATTGTTAAAAATTTCTAAAAATTTATAAAAAGTTTTTGCAAGTCTAGTACCATCTTCAAGTTTTAAAGTAGAGTTTTCATTTTGTAATTCTTCTAATATTTTATCTCTTAAATTAAGAGTTAAAATATCATTAGGATAAACAGAAGAATAGATATGATTAAATAAACTTTGTAATTGATATTCAGTTTGATAATCCATGCGTATATAGGATAAATTTCCAAAACGAATTTCTCTATCGGATGGAATAACATAAGAATTTGAATTGAAATAGTTGTCTCTTATGTAATTTAATAATCTTGTTTTTCCTGCACCATTTTTTCCGAAAATAACATAATTTTTATCAATAAAAGAAAAATACTCCATTATTTCTTTATTAGTATTAATATTAATTATAATATTATAAAAATTTAAATAATTAGAAATTAAGTTGTAAGGAATATCTGTTCCTGTTAAAAAAGCATTACAATTATTAATAGTGTTTATTAAAGTGTCTAATTTGTTTTTTAAAAAGTTTTTATAGCTAGAATTGTATTTTTTCCAAGAAATAGTACAACTGTTTCTAAGGTTTTCTAATAATTTATTTATATTAATAAGTTGTTGGGTTAAATGTTTTTGGTCAATTTGCTCTATTTCGGATTTTAATTTTGAATATTCATCTAATGATATAGATTTAGAAAACATACTATTAAAATCTTCGTATGAATAAAACTTTGAAATTACAGATAATTCTTCTTGTTGTATAAAACTAATTTTTTCTAAAATGTTATTAATCTTATTTAATATATCTTGCATTGAAATTTCTTCTTCCATATTTTATTTTCTCCTTAATTTTTTTATTAAAATTATATCATAAAATTTGAGAAATTCATATTTATTATATTGTGATATTTATAATAGTTTTATATAATATTGGAAAATAGAGAGGAAAGGACGAATATGATGAAGGAATTGATGGATATTGTTAATGCTTCGTTAGATAAATTATATATTAATGATTATTTTTTAATAGAGAATAATTCTACAGAAATGAATATAGTTTTTCATTTTTCAAGATATTTTATTGAATTGTTAAATGAAAAAAATGTTGAAGAATATAAAGAATTGAGTGGAGATTGTGAATACGATAGGAACATTTTTGCAGAAAAAGATTACAAGTCTATTGTATATAATTATGATAATATAGAACATAAAATTTATCCGGATTTTATTCTTCATAAAAGAGGTAGTAATGATAATAATATTTTAGCAATTGAATTTAAAAAATATAATAATAAAAGACAAAAATCATTACAAAAAGATAAATACAAATTAATGGCATTAACTGATTATAATGGTGAATTTAAATATAAATTAGGGTTACACATAATAATAGAAAAAGAAAGAGATGATGTAAAAATTGAAAAATATATAAAAGGTAAAGCTGTAAAAAATAGAAAGATAAAAAATACTTTATAGAAGATTGGAATAAATTATTTTATTTGACATATAATAAAATTGATGTTATAATAACATTAGCTTAAGCAAAGAGAGAGTTCGTAAGAACAATTTGTGTATAGATGTGTTGACCGCACATCTTTTTTTATTGAAAAAAATAAAAAGGCGGTTGACCAGACCGCCTTTGACTAGTTTCGTACTAGTCTTGAGAGTTTTGACTATCTTCTTGATTATTATTACTAAGTAACAATAAAACAATAAGACGCCAAATTAATTCGTAAGATGACAATGTGTGCACCTCCTTTCAATAAAGTTTTCCTTAAAGAAAGGATGAGATAATTATAACTTAAAAAGTTAGTAATATCAAGGGAAAAAAGACTTTTTTTGTTGCTCAACAAATGGTAAAAAAAGCTTGATAATTAAACAATGTTTTTGGTTAAAAAGTCGGAAGTAAATAAATCCATTTTAAAAAAGTGCGGGTACCCGCAAAAATTTAAAATGAAATTACACAAGAATTACACAACAATTACACAAGAAAATTTGAAAAAGTAGTTGTCGCAAAATTTGCGACAGTTCAAAAACTTTTACCGGAAATACCAGTAAAAGTTATACAACATTATTCAAGAGTATTTGTTATAATTTTAATTGGTTAACGTATTGGAAACAAAATGGCTCAAAATATGATTATAAAGCCGAAAACAATGAATACCCGCTCCAATATGAGCTTGTTTTTAAAGCTCTTTTTTAATAATTATGGTGGATTTTATAATTCAAACTAAAATTATAGAATCTAAAATTAATTATATAAAATAGTAAATAAGCATATAATATTATAATGTTGAATTATTGACATTTTTGAGTTTTTACTTTATAATTAATTTAACAATGAAAATATGTGTCGCTCTTGGGTGGTGCGACTAATAAATTATCCCAATCGATAAATATGTGTCGCTCTTGGGTGGTGCGACTAAATAAAAATATCCCAAATGAAAATACTACCTTCCTTTGAAATATAAGGAAGGTTTTTCATTTTAATAGGAGTAAGTATATGGAAATAAAAGAAGGATATGTATATCATATAAAAGATGAATATTTTGAAATAGTAAAAGATGAAACATTAATGAAAAATCATGAAAATGGCAAGGCAAGACCAACTTATTTTTGTATTAAAGATAAAACATCAGATATTCTTTGGTTTATTCCAATGAGTAGCAAAGTTGAAAAATATAAAGAGTTAAGAAATAAAAAAATTGAAAAATATGGAAATTGTGATTCTATTTTAATAAAAGAATTTTTAGGGAATGAATCTGTTTTTCTTTTACAGAATATGTTTCCAACCATTGAAAAGTATGTTGACCATGTACATATAGTAAATGGAGTAGAAGCTAAAGTTATTAGTAGGATTGAAAAAGAGTTAGAAGCAAGTTTTAATAAATTGATGATTTTAATAAAACATGGAAAAAAAGTTGTATTTACAGATATAGATAATGATTTAAAAATAATGAAAGAAGAATTAGAAAGAAAATAAAAATATATTTTTATTTATGAAGAAATTTATAAGGAGAATGTAATGGAATTTGAAAGTGTAAAAGATTTTTTTCAAAAAAAATATGGTAAAGAAATATCTAATAAAGAATTTTTAGAAAAATTAAAGAAAATAATAGAGGATATTGATTTATTAATAGATGTGGCTGAAGTAACAAGAGATTTAGTCAAAAAAATTTTGGGAAGAATTGAAAATTCAATAGTAAATAATAAAAGTTGTAAAATAAGTATAGAAGAAAGAAAAATAGCAATAAAATTACTTACAAAATTAAGTAAAGTAGTACTTAGCAATGAAGATGAAAAAAGATATATAGAAGCTTTATCTAATGTTTTTATAGATTCTTTAAATAAGATTCAAAAAAACAATAAAAGTTTTTAACTTGTCAACAGCTCACACAAAAACACAAGCAAAACTAAGTAAATAGAGGATAACCAGAAAGTTCATTTCTAGTTAACTGTTTCAATATGATTTTGTATTTGCTCTTTTTAATAATTGAAGTAGAGTTTTTTGTTATTCTAACTAAAATTATAGAAGCAAGAGATTGACATTATTTATAACAGTATATGGCAATTTGATTTGAATGTTGCTTATAATAAAACTGTTACAAGACTAGACATTGGTATTGTTTATATATATAATAACTTTAATTATTTTGAAGATTATAATTTGGAATATATAAAGTAAATATGAATGAGGTAAAATATGGAAGAGGCAGTAAGTAAATTAACGATAGAGTTTTTATCACAGCCACTAATTTTAATATTTGTTATTATTGGAAGTTTAGGTTTGCTATATTCAATTATAAAAAATGTAAAGTATTATGTGGTTAATATAATTCTGTTCGTTTTAATTGTTTCATTAGTTGGAGCAATAGGAAAAGAAATTCAGACAATTGCTTTTGGGATATCTATAATATTAATAACAATTTTCTGTATATTTTTTATCATTGTTAAAACTAAAGAGCATAATAAAAAAGTTATAATAAGGAAAAAATTAACTTATGATACAGCTAAAGATAATATATGTCCAAAATGTGGTGGGATATTAAAAGAACGCTCTGGAAGGTATGGAAAATTTTGGGGATGTTCAAATTATCCAAATTGTAAATTTGTAAGAAAAATTGATGAAAAACATGATATTGCAGCTAACATGAATATAACAGAAAACAAAAATCTAGAATCTACAAATATAGATAAGTGCCCAAAATGTGGAGGAAATTTAATTTTGAAAAATGGAAAGTATGGTAGTTTTTATGGATGTAGTAACTATCCTAATTGTAAATATACTAAAAATTAGAAGGTATACCAAAAAAGCATTATGTTATTTTATAACATAATGCTTTTTATATACATATTTATAAAGATTATTTAACTTTTATTTTTATATCTTTATCAACTACTAAATACCATTCACCTTGATTATAACTTTCAGAAGATATTTCAAAAACTTTATTATCTGTAACTGTAATTCCAGGATTTAAATCACTCAAAACTTTTCTATCTGGATCTTTTTCTGTTGCATAATATGAACTAGCGCTGATATCAGAACTATATTCTACATTACTTGAATCAACAAGAGCAATAGTAGGAAATTTCCAACTATTTATTGGTTGAGATGAAATATTTTTATAATTAAAGTCTACACATACATATATTCCCCCTTCAGCAGGAGAGGAATTTAAATATTGTGTTCCAACTTTTTTTGCTTCATTAACATTTTGTATTGTTATTTCATAATCTCCATTAGTGATAGTATCACCGACAGCATAAACTGTCTCCTGTTTTTGAGTAGGAGTTGAAGATGTTGTAGTAGTATTAGTATTTGAATTATTTCCAGAGCTTGCAAAAGCACCAATTAAAATAAGAATTATAATTGTATAAAGTACAGGATGTTTCATATAAAAGTTCCTTTGATCCTTTCCACATTTTGGACATTTTTTTGCAGATGAGCTGATTTCTTCACCGCATTCTTTGCATTTTTTCATTGCCATAATTTATTCCTCCATTTTTTGAAATTATATAATTGATAATAGCATAAAATAATTTAATATGCAATACATTTGTTATGCATATTAAATATATATTTTTGGTTATACTATGTATATATAAATGTATTGCGGAGATAAAAAAATGAAAAAATTTAAAATACCTGTAACACCATCAACAACTAATAAATGCATACGTTTTCCTAATAATGTAATTGAAGATGTTGAAAAAGCTATTCAAGGAAAAGAATGTACATTTACAGCATTTGTTATAGAAGCTGTTAAAACTGCTTTAGAAAATTTAGAAGAAGATAAATAAATATTGAATTACAAATTAACTAATAGATTCTAGAACTGAATGATATTACATTTTGTTTTTTATAAAAAAGATTTAAAATTTAATAAAATTTTAAATCTTTTTTTGCATTTTTAAGGTTATATTATATGTAAATGCATTTATAAAAGAAGGAGGTATAGTTTTTGGAAGATAAAGAATTAATTTATAGAATACAACATGGTGAAAAAGAATTATTAGAAGAATTAATTCAAAAATACTATGACAATATTTATAGATTTTGTTATTACAAAACTGGAAATGCCTCGATTTCTT
>Ga0073907_1004372_pt1 | contig 9943 bp, 10 predicted proteins | sample GluameincwithD2O_FD_65483 | JGI IMG/M metagenome (GOLD analysis project Ga0073907, IMG submission 65483) | Mouse cecum microbial communities from Vienna, Austria - Glucosamine amended microcosms incubated with D2O | ecosystem: Host-associated > Mammals > Digestive system > Large intestine > Cecum... | reverse complement strand
ATCGTTTGGCGTTATCATAACCCAGCCGCTGGGCATCCTCCCTCCGCAGAGAGAGGATTGGCAACCATACTGTGCCAGGGTGACTGGCTACCTCCGAGGCAATCCGGCTCAGCACCAGCTCGTCATCCTCTCCAGTGAAGAGGCCGTGGGAGCCCAGCCGCTCCGCGTGAGGACGCTGGGCGATGTACTGGAGGTAGTTCTCCTTCTTGGCTACCTGATTCAGATTGTCCTCGATGGCGCGGCTGATAAATTCGGAGGCGTTTCCACGGGTGGGCGCCACCAGGTAGTCCTCGTACTCGAAGAGACCTTTGCTCAGCGGGAATTCCCGGACGAGCTGCTTGACCATCGCCACCTGTTTCGGTGTAGCGGGTTTACTGGCTTGGCTGCCGCTGACCTTCTCCACACCCTTGCGGGTGGCGATGTAGCCAACGTAGTTTTCCAGGTGGGCGGAGGAGTTCGTCCCGCTCTTTATGTGAGGGCACTTGAAAGCCAGACGGGGCATGGAGCGTCACCGCCTCTCGTCAGACCTGGCCGCCGCTCTGACGCTCCTGGGCGGCCTTGTAGGAGATACTTCCATTGGTGGCCTTCACATTTCGGACGCACTGGGCGCGGAGCTTTTCCAAAGTTTCAGCAGGGACGTCCATCTGTACCGCCATCAGGTTCATCATCATGTCCATCTCCACCGCCAGCTTGAACAGCAGACGAGCCGTGCGGCTCTCGCTGCTCTGGATGCTACCTTGGAGAGCAGTCACCAGAGCGGCGGGGAGGAACTCAACGGCCTCCTCTCCAGAAATGTACCCGGCGTAGAACCGAATTGCCTTTTCGATGAACTCGTTTTGTGTCTGGCAGTTGTCTCTTGGACACATCTCTTTGACGAGCTGCTGGGTCTCAGGGGCCATCCGCAGCGCAAACTTGACTTTTTCACGGGGCATTTCTTGATATCATCCTTTCCTGGAATTCGGGGCGAAACAGGGCCAATATCCCTATTCAGATTCCGCTCAAACCTTGCAACGGTGGGGTTTTCTCTGCTTTAGACCCCCGCTTTGACCCCACCCTCTCATTTTTGACCCCAATAGGCAAAGCCTGAAAGCCCTTGACCTGCCCGCATTGCGGGCAGGTGTGACCGGGCGGAGGGGCGCTTGCGACCCCCGCCCTTTATCCTGCACTCTCCCCGGAGGGAAAAAGAGAGCCGCACCCAGAGGTGCGACTCTCTTGCTCAGTCTATGCGGTTGAATATCGTACTCTCGACGGCGGTGACCTCCTGGATGGGGATCTGGGCACCGTCCTCCATGGTGAGGATGCGCTGGAGTTCATCCGCTTTTTTCACCCGGCTCGTGGTGGTGACGTAGCTACCGCCACTCTTTTTGGCGTCCGGCTGGAACCAGGTCACCGTCACCTCGGCGTCCAACTCCATCGCCAGACGTAGCCGGGCATCCAGCTCGGCCACCTCATCCTCGGTCAGCACAGGCCGCTTCTCGGTGAGCCGAGCTGTTTCTTTGACCACCGCCTCATATCCGGTGAGAGCGGCGAAGGGAGAAAACTGCGCCGCCCGATCCTGCCTGGACATTCGGCGGTGAGTCTTTGAGGTGGGGTGAGGCAGGTGGAGGATATCATCGTAGTTGCTCATGCCCGGTGACCTCCGATCTGACCGTTGCGGTCCTTGGCGGTGGCGCCGTCTACCAGATTGGCGCCCTTGAGGATGGCGTTCTTGCCGAACTTCCGTTTGATGCCCAGCACCGCCTCCTGCTGCTTTCGTTCCCGCTCCAGCTCGGCGGCCTCCACCTCACGCCGCTTTTCCTCGGCGGCCTGGTCGGTGAAGAGGTCGAGCTGCTCCACCACCTCTGCCTGGGTGAGTGAGGACTCCGGCACCACATGAGCGGCCACCAGATAGACCCGCCGCGCTAGGAGGTCAGGGTCAACAATCCGGGTAAACAGCTTCATCACCGCCTGAGTGATGAGCTTGGTGGAGGAGGTATAGCTGTCCAGGTTCTGGGTCCCGTGAGCGTGCTTTGGAATTGCGCGGCCATACCGGTCCGTGGTGACAGGGCCGTGGTAGGCTTTCCCCTTGGTCGGATTCTTGAGGTTTTCCATGTCATAGCCCACGGTGAGGACGAGCTGGTTTGTCACCAGCCCCTTGTCTACCAAGTCCAGAGAGAGTTGGTCGGCCATCTCCCACACCACCAGCTTGGTCTTGTCATAGGGGTAGGGGCAGTGGAGGACTTGGCCGGAGCCAATGGAGTTGGACTGGGGCTTGTATGCCTTGATGTCCGCGATGGTGGTCGGCTCCCAGCCCCAGGCGTGGTCAATGAGCAGCTCGGCGTTGACACCGAAGAGCTGGTAGAGCAGTTCCTCCCGCTCCAGCGAACACCGGGCCACGTCGCCCATGGTGTAGAGGCCGTACTCCTCCAGCTTCTTGGCGTAGCCACGGCCTACCCGCCAGAAGTCGGTGAGGGGTCGGTGGTCCCAGAGGAAGAGACGGTAGCTCATCTCGTCCAGCTCAGCGATCCGCACGCCATTGGAGTCCGGTTGGATATGCTTGGCCATGATGTCCATGGCCACCTTGCAGAGATAGAGGTTGGGGCCGATCCCCGCCGTAGCGGTGATGCCGGTAGTGGCTAACACATCCAGGATGACCGTCATGGCGAACTCCCGCGGGGTCTGGCCTGCGGTGGTAAGGTAGTTGGTCACGTCCATCATGACCTCATCGATGGAGTAGACGTGGATATCCTCCGGGGCAACATACTTGAGGTACACCTGATAGATCCGGGCACTCCACTCCATGTACTTGGCCATCTGGGGTGGCGCCACGATATAGTCCAGCCCCACCTCCGGGTGGGCTTTTACCTCCGGATCATGGCTGGAGGCTCTGGCGAGCTTGCGGCCTGGAGCCTTCCGCTGCCGCTGGGCGTTGACCTCCTTAACCTTCTGCACCACTTCGAACAGCCGGGGCCTGCCAGGGATGCCGTAGGCTTTGAGGCTGGGCGACACAGCGAGGCAGATGGTTTTCTCTGTCCGGCTTTTGTCCGCCACGACCAGATTGGTGGTCATGGGATCCAGCCCACGCTCGGCGCATTCCACGGAGGCGTAGAACGATTTTAGGTCAATGGCGATATAGGTGCGCTCCTTCACGTCCCACACCTCCTTTTCTCTGGGATAGGATACCCCCATTGTAGCAGACCAAGAAAGGAAATGCAACAGTTGTTCGATGGTATTTTCTACATCTGGAAAGTGGGGCCGGTCTGCTGGGGAGATTCCTGGGGCGCAGGGCTTTGCTCCTCGGCCAGATACTGCTCCCTGGCCACTTCCAACGTAATGCCCTTCTGCTCCATGCAGTAGCTGTCCATCTTAACACGGATGGCCTCCTGTTCCTCCGGGGAGAGGCGGTACTCACAATCCAGCTCGGCACCGCCACCTCTGACCAGATAGACCTCCAGTGTGTCGCAGACGCGGCCTTGCTCCATATCATAGTTGGCGTAGAGGTTCAGGTAATCGTCGTTGGCCTCCGTTTCCACGTTCAGCCCAAACACCTGGTCAGGGTTAAAGTAGAGCGGGATATAAAAGTTGAGCAAATGGTCAACCCGGCTGACTTCCTCCTCAAAGCAGATGAGCTCGGTGGGAAGAGCTTCGTCCGCTCGAATGGAAATTGGGCGGACATCATGGGGCATTTCCTTTTCTGCCAGCCGCTGGTTGAAGCGGCTGCGTTTGGCGATCCAGTCATCCGACTCCCGCTTGGTGGCAAAGTAGACCGCCGTACTGACGTCCTTGATCTGATAGCCCTGCCAGCCTTTGTCGCAGTCCAGAGAAAAGACCTCCCCGGCGTCCAGGTCGATGTCGTAGATTCCTACGACCCTGGGGGAGCCACGGAGCAGTTCGGCGGTGTACCGCTCCATCTCCTCCTGGGGAATGAGAGCGGCGTCCCCATAGAATTGGGAGGGGTCGTCCAGCTCACCCCGGAGGTAACGGCGCAGCCGTTGACCAATCTGGAACATATTTTCCCCACGCTCCAAGAGGCAGTACCTGGACTCACCATTCTCGGTGATGCGGGTGATAGAAAAGCGGCGACTGGCCTCGGCCTCCTGTGCCCGTTTCTGTTCCTCCTGGTGGATTTCCTGGGCAATCTGCTCCCGCTGGTCCTTGGGGAGTCCATTGATGAGAGTATCCATCTGTCCGATCATAAGGGACTCCATGGTTAGGCCGGTGTGGGCTTCCAACGCGGCGCACCAGCGCTCGTCCAGATATACGGTAATGTCACGGCTGTTCATGAGGAGCAGCCTCCTTTCTCAGTTCAGTCTTGGGCTTCGGGTCGGCTTTGGGCTTGGGCGGCGGAGCAGGGCGCTTGGGTTTGACACCGGCCTTGGCGTCCACAAACTCCCGCACCGGCTCCGGCACCACTTTCTCGTACAACTCCTTCAGGGTTTCCTCCAGTTTCCTCTGGACGCTGGAGCCCTCTTTCTTGAGAAAAATCTCCATGGCCTCCAGCTTGTCCTCCTCAAAGGAGAACGTCAGGGGTACTTTGTTCATCTGCTGCCCTCCTAATTGTAGTTGATATACGGCACCTCCAGCCAATGGGTCCAGCCCCGGCCAGCCAGTTGGGTCTTGACCACGCCCTTTTTGGTGCCGCTGGCCTCGATCACCTCACCGCCGCCGATGTAGACCCCAATGTGACCGTCCATCCAGACGGCAAGGCCGGGGGTTTCCGGTATGGTTGAGATGGGGCCGCTGACGGTGGCGTTATGGTACATGGTGTTGGCAGTGATGTCAGGCATTCCGTTGGTGCCGTACTTAATGGTCAGTTCATTGGGGTCGAGCCAGCCATAGCCCTTGATGAGCCCCACACAGTCGGTAGTGCGGCCATCCAGCCAGTTGGCCCGTATGAAGTCCTCGTATTTGCCCACACCGTCCGGGTATTGCTGGAGCTTGTAGTCCAGCATGGATTCCGTGAGGACGTTGCCGTAGGTGCCCCAGACATAGCCCCAGCCGGATTCCCAGGCGTGGGTGGCGTAGGCCACCAAGTCGTGGGCATTTTTTGTGCTGGGGTCTGTAAAGGTGGACACGTCCAGCTCCACGCTGGGGTCGCTGCCCCGGAGGTAGCTGCCCTCATAGTCCTCGCCGCCTTTTCCGGCGATCTTGGTGTAGACATCCTGGACGGATGTCTTTTCCTCTGCGGTGATCTCCCTCCCCAGCGCAGAGCTGAGACTGGAAAAGGCGGAGGCCAAGGATCTGGGGACGGTCACCGTGTAGGTTTCCGTTGAGGATACGACCTCGCCGCCCTCGTTGGCGGCATACACCGTCCGTGTCCGCTGCTCGGTGGTGTAGAAATATCCCACAAAGGTTTCCGGGGTCATTTCCTGCCCCTCGGCGCAGAGGACAAGGTAAGCGGCCTTGACCTGGATGGGGTCAAGGCCGCCCGCTTCTGCCGTGGCGTTGATAGAGGCCACCGCCGAATCCAGAGAGGCAAAGGAAGTCCGAATGGAGGTCATCTGGCCCTCAAACTCAGCGGGGATCTCGCCGGTGTAATCAACACCGTAAAAGCCGTAGTCCACCATGGCGTTGTTGTGCTGGGCGGCCCCGGAGCCAAGGGAACACAGGAAGGCAATCAAGAGGATCGCCGGGGAAAGGATGGCCACCAAGATCCAGCCGAGGGCCTTGCGTGCCTTGGGATCGGTGAGCAGGGCGATGCCTGCTTTGACCAGTGCGGTTGCGGCGGCGCTCATTATCGCCCACCGGCCTTTCCGAACAGAGCTGCCTTGTATTCCGGGGCCTTGACCTCCAGCAGATACCGCTCGTTGCCGCACTTGTAGAGGCAAACGCCCCGCTGGGGGTAGCGGATGAGTTGGTACTCGGACTCCTCCAGTTGGAGGCTATCCATGTAGAGCCGCTTGTCGATGGAGCCCGCGTTGAACAGATATTGGTGGGTCGGGATGGCAAACAGGGGCTTGGTCAGCTCAGCCACGCCGGGGAGCATGAAGTCCTCTAAGTTCTGGCTGGCCAGCACCAGGCTGGAGTCCTGCTTCCGAGCCCGCTTGAGGACGTTGCGGATGTACTCAATGGCTACCTTGTTGGACAGCCAGACGTGAAGCTCGTCCAGGGTCGCCACCGTGTTGCCTACCGACAGGAGTTGGTTGGAGAAGTAGGACAAGACATTGAACAGCATGGCGTTCTTCACGTTCCCGCTGCTCTGGAGAAGTCCCTTGACGCCGAAGACCACGAACCGCCCGGAGCCGATATTGGTGTGTCCGTTGAAAAACCTTGACTCGGCGCCCTTACACATGGAGTGGAGGCCCAAGAGGATCTCTTGGAGCATTTCCTTGGTGAACAGGGGCTTTTCCTCTCCGTCGTAGTTCTCATAGACGCTCTCCATCAGCTCGTAGAGGTCGGAGAGGGTGGGATACTCGCCGGGACTGACCTTGGAGAAGTCCGTGGCGTCGCTCATGCCCCATTTGGCGTAGAGCCGCTCCACCAACAGCTCAATGGCATCGATGTGCAGATCGGAGAAGTCCTTGTAGGAGCGGAAGAAGTCCTTGAGGAAGGAGATATGCTGGGAGAGCAGGGTTTTCTGCCTGAATGGGGCCGGGGCTTCGGGATCGTCCTCGCCATCCACGTCCCAGAGTTTGGGTTCCAAGGGATTGATGCGGTACTGACCACCCATGAGGTCGACAAAGCTGCCGCCCAAATTGTGGGCCATGTCCGCCAGCTCATGCTCCGGGTCGAAGGCGATCACGCTCTTGCCGCTCTCCAAGATATTGCAGATGAGCAGCTTGAGCAGATAGCTCTTGCCCTGGCCGGAGTTGCCCAGGATGAGGGCGCTGCCGGTGGTCTTGTCCTCAGCCCGGCGCTCCATGTCCACCAGGATATTGGAGCCGAACTTATCCCTGCCGATGTAGAAGCCCTTGGGATCGGTCTTGCCGGAGTGGTTGAAGGGATACAGGTTGCCCACCGATGCGGCGGGCAGTACCCGCTCAAACAGGGTCCCAAAGACGTTGGCTCCAGCCGGGTTGGAGGACTGGAAGCCCTCCCGCTGGCGGAGGAGGACGTTGTCCACGCCCAGCTTCGAGCGGGTCAGCTCGGCCATGACCTCGTCCTTGAGGACTTGAAGGGCATCCGGGCTTTTGGCGGCCAGCTCCAAAAAGACGGCGCAGTGGACGAGCGGTTCCTGATTGCGCTGCATGTTGGTGATGAGGGTGACCACATCCTGGAGATTGGCCTCGGCGGTCACGCTCTGCTTGAGATTGTCGGTGTTGCTTCGTTCCATGCGGCTCCTGTTGCTGGCGTTGTGGAGGATGGCGCTCTCCTCGGCAGGGGTGACCTTTCGGGTATAGACCCGGAGGGTCACGCCGCTCTTTTCTCCCAGATGGCGGAGGAGGGCCAGCTCCTCGGTGCTGGTGGGGTAGCTCCGCAGGGCCAGTACGCAGCGGTAGGTACTGCCCAGAATAAAGCTATCCGTGTTGAAACGGACGGCGGCGGGAGCGATCATGTCCAAGAAGTCCTTGGGCTTATACTCCGGCTTGGGCCTGACCGCCGTCCTTTTCTTCTTCTGCGGTTTCTTTGCCACGGTGTTTCACCTCGCTTTCTCCGTCATAGTTATCGAAATGGTCGGTAAAGGCGTCCTGCTGGTAGTAGACCGCCAGGATGCGCTTGACGTCCTGCTCTCCTGCCAGCCGCACCCGGAAACCGTGGCTGTGGATGCGTTTCTCCACCTGGGCAAGCTGGGCGGGATCGGCGGCGGTCTGGGCGTCCATGCGAATGAGGAGGGCAAACTCCCGGGAGGAGGCCGTACCCGTCTGGATAGCGTCCAGATGCTCCATATCCTGCCGGAGCAGTTCTCGGATGGCCGGGAGGGTTTCCTCCTCCAGTCTGGCCCGGTAGTAGTCCTTGTTGCGCTGGAAGGACTCACGGGAGTCCACCGCCACCATGATCACCTCCGTGGAGGCCCGGAGTAGGTCGCTCAGCGCCCGTACCCGCTCCCGCACGCCCTCCGGGGAGAGGACGGAGAGGTTGTCGGGCTGGATGAGATAAAAAACCAGCTCACCACCGGCGACCTTTACGCCGTGATCGGTGAGCTGGCTGATGCCCATGAGCTGCCGGGTGGACTGCCGCTGGCGCAGGGCTTGCTTTTGCTTGCGGGTCAAGAATTATCCCTCCATTCGTAGTATTGCTGCTTGAGAAAAAGGAAGTCCGCCGCATAGTGGATGAAGTCCAGCACACAGGTGCCCTCTACACGGATGGCGAGGAAGGCGAACAGCACCGTGACCACCAGCGGGAACATCCCAATGCCCTGTACCAGAGCGAACACAGAGAGAAGAAGCCCCACGCCGATGATGGCGATGTCCCGCAGCTCCCAGAGCCACAGCTTGGGCTTGGCCTTCAGGTTATTGGGGTAGATATACATGGTTTACCTCCAAAGAGAAAGAGCCGCCGCAGAAGCGGCGACCCTTGGATGTGTTCAGGTATTCTCTCCTTGCTTTTCTTCCTCCAACGCACGTTGGATGCAGTTCACGAAGAAGTCCACCTGAGTCATATTGTGCCGTTTCAGGTATTCTTTAAGCTCCGCAAAGAGTTCTGCGGACACCTGAAAGGCAACGGGGCGCTTTGCTGTGCTTTTCATATCTTTTCCCTCCATTTCAAAGAATTTCTTGATCAAATCGGTCATGTACGCGCTGAGAGATTGCCCGGACTTCTCCTGCCGCTGACGCACCTTGATGTGCAGGGATTCGGGGATCTGGGCGCAGAGATTCTTGGTTTTCTCTGCCTCTGCCATAGCTGGCACCTCCTTTTGCCTGATTTGCAAGGCAAGTATACCGAAAGGCTCCGGCAATAGCTATTACCAAAGCCAACAAAGAACGACTTGGAAACGCAAGCACAATGGACAAGCTATGCCGCCAGCCCCAGCAGAATGGCACGGGCGATCTGACCCATGATGAATTCCACGCAGGGGATGGCCACGCTATTGCCCAGGGCCTTGTACCGGGCGGAGTCCGCTGCGCTGGGAATCGCCGTCCAGAGATCCGGGAAGCCCTGGAGCCGCTCACATTCTAACGGGGTCAGCCTTCTGATGAGGAGCGGTCCCTCTACGACCAACTTGTCCTGCCCTACATATTGGCTATTAGGCCCCTTGCGGTCACTGCTGGTCAGAGCTCCCACCGTGGCCTGATACACCAGATCGGTGGCGTCCTTGTGCTGCCGTGCGCTCTCCGTGCTGACCACGTCGCCCTCTCTGAACACATCCACCCGCTGGCGGCTGAACACCGCATGGCGGTCCGTGGCGGTCAGAGTGTAAGACACTTTTTCCTGATAGCCGAGACCATTCCCGCCGTTTTGGGGCTGGCGGTCAATTGCGTTTCCAGCGATGCAGATCACGGGTGGCTCCTCCTGTTCCGGGGCAGCTACCAGGGGCAGATTGTTGCCTCCTGTCCCTGCTCTTGCAGAAATCGTGGGGGCAACCTTATGGGGGCCGGTATAACGGGAGTCAATGCCGTGGTTCTCAAAGACCAGCGGCTGGTGCCCATGCTCTTGGGCCCGCAGAGTCCCCGCAACGTCTAAGCTGCACTCCATAACGGCGCCGCCTTGGTCGTTCAGGCAAATGAGCGGTTGATGACCTCCGGCTTGGGCGCGGAGCGTGGTGGTCTGCTCCACAGTAACATCCATCCGTTCACCACCCTGGTCGTTGAGGCACAGGAGCGAGGGCATACAGTTCCCACTTGCGGAGCCCTTCAGGGTGGGTGCGACTTCCTCACTGTATCCGATCCCACCGGCTTTGGCCCCAGCGCCAGCGGAAAAGGCCGCGAACAGCAGTCCTCCGGGGGTTCGGCCACCGCCACCGTCCGCTCCTGCCAGGGTGGGGGCTACCCCATCGGGGAGGAAGATGCGTTTCTGCTGGGTGTCCCAGGGGGTCAGGCAGGGATCGGTGATGAAGGTCTGCTGTTTCATTCCCGGCTGTGCCCCA
>Ga0073907_1004370_pt1 | contig 9947 bp, 9 predicted proteins | sample GluameincwithD2O_FD_65483 | JGI IMG/M metagenome (GOLD analysis project Ga0073907, IMG submission 65483) | Mouse cecum microbial communities from Vienna, Austria - Glucosamine amended microcosms incubated with D2O | ecosystem: Host-associated > Mammals > Digestive system > Large intestine > Cecum... | reverse complement strand
CTTTTTTCTTTGTCCGCACTTCGAGCAATTCGTCGCTCATTCCAGACAAGCTCATTTGTTTATCCATATTTATATTATATCACATTTTTGCGGATTTCGCATTATGCGGTATTGCCCTAATTTGTTTCAAAGTGTTGACGTAGTTGCGGATAATCAATCGCTGGAGCAGATGAAAGATAAGCTGGAAGAGAACATTCTTGACGTTAAGACCCTAGATGGCATTAAAAAAACGACGTGCCGACGATAATAAAAGTTAACGCGTTGGCCGCAGATCGTGAAATTATCCTGGGTGGGCAGTATGTCTTGAAACATTATAAGCCGGCGCTTCTTTTGGAGTTCGGAGTAACGCAGAGGGATGTCTTTGAGATGATTCCGCTGATTAAGCAAATCAACGGCGCGTATAAATTCTATATGCGGCGAAAAAAGGTGTTTGGAGATATTAAGACGGTCCTTTACTGTGTTTAACAGGCTTACAAGCGGGAGAAAACAGGGAAGATTGACCGGCTGGCATTGAGAAATTTGAGGGCCAGCCAAGACGGAAGGAGTGTTGCAGTCTCATGGTACAAGCGTCGAAACGAAAACCATCCTTTGACCGGAACAGGCAGGAGCTTGGGAAGATATATCCGCTCTCCACACCGTTTACGGTTATTCTGGACGCCAGCGAGGCTTGCAACTTCCGGTGTTCCTATTGTTTCCGGTCTACAGCTGGAGAAGAAGCCTGGGGAGAGTATGCCATAAAAAGGAATCACATGGGATGGGATGTTTTTAAACTGGCGGTCGAGCAAATTAAGGATTTCCCAGATGAAATCAAGAGCATATCCCTCTCCAACCATGGGGAGCCCCTTTGCAATCGACGCCTTCCCCAAATGGTTCGTTACATAAAAGCACAGGGAATCACAAGCAGGATTTCCATACACACGAACGCCTCTCTTTTGGATGAGAAATACGCACTGGAGTTGGCGCACTGTGGGCTGGATAAGATTGTTGTATCCCTTCAAGGGTTAAACGCGGACAGCTATCGCCGCGTCTGCGGCGCAGAAATTGACTATGACAGGTTTTACCGAAATTTAAAATACCTGTATCACAATAAAGCACCCAATACCATGATAAATATTAAAACGATAGATGTTGTGGTGGAGGGCCGGGAAGAAGAGTTTTACCAGCGTTTCTCCCCCATTGCGGACGCGGTCTTTGTTGAGAAAATGGTGCCAATCTGGAAAAACACAGGGGCGGACACCCACCCCACGAAGACGATCAACAAATTTGGAGAAGAGTTTGCATATCAGCAGTGCTGCCCGCGCATTTTTAACACCATGGTGGTCACTCCGGATGGGGATGTGTATCCCTGCACACAGGTTTTGTCAAAAGAGAAGCTGGGAAATATCAAGGAGCGGACACTGAAAGAACTTTGGAATAGTGCCGAGCGGCGGGATTTGCTGCGCCGCCAGTTGCTGTTATGCCCACCCGAGAGCTGTGACGGCTGCTACATCCGGCAAAATTCGATCTTCTCTCAGGAGGATATCATCGACGGATATCGGCAAGAAATCCTTGCCAGGCTCTAGTTTTCCTGGTTTTTTAAGGGAGCGCCATAAAAAGCTGGGAGGGAGTTTTCTATGTGGCCGATCATGACAACCGATATAAATGAAAAGCGATATGTGCAAGTATTTATTTCGCAAAATAAATTTAAATGGGAAGGACGGTTGCTGTATATCTGGGGCGCAGGCGTTCGAGGGACAAGGCTTGGCTATTGGTTAGAAAGAGAAGGATTTCCCTGGTTTGCGTTTGTGGATAATGATCCGGATAAATGGGGGAAAGAGATGGCGGGACATAAAATTTATTCACCCGCAGTCCTAGACGATGCCGCCAGAAAGTTCGTCCTTGTGTCCATTGAGAACAGTCATGAAATTGATGGCATATTGTCCCAAAAGGGATATCGCGCCGGGGATACCTGCTTGAAGCTGGGCGGGGCGGCGGATGAAGCCTTTCTGACAGCGATGGATGCTGTCAAAGGAGGCGGAAGGCTGGTTTTAGGAGGCTCATTGAAGCTGTGCGGCTTGGAAGAAGACGCCTGCCTCGCGGATGCCCTTGAGGAAAAACTGGATTGCACGGTTCTGGCGCTCAGCGGCTTCCCGCTGGCGATCCTGTACTTCGCTGTGCGGCAGATTTGTATAGAGGGGAGAGCTCCGGCCAAGGCCGCTGTGTTCCTCAAGTATGATGTCGTAGACAATTCGAACCATCTGCTGCCCAGGCTGCAAAAACTTCCGCTGGCGGAAAAACTGCTTCTCAAGGACCAGGGAAACGAAGAACTGAAGCGCTATCTCCGGTGTGCGTACAGACGGGCGAAGAATTATGACATAGAAAAGCAAAACTGTCCGCCAAGGGGGACGGAAAATCAAACGGTTATTGAAGCTGGCCGGCTGGCGTATCTCAAAGGAATTGTGACGCCGGACTTAAATCCGCAAAATGAATCGTTCCAATATTTGCGGAAGCTGAATGCCTTGCTTCGGGAATATGACACGGATGTAATATGGATATGGGAGCCATATGATTATCAAGAGGTGAACCGCCTTTTAGGACCTATGGGCATAGACATGATCGAGAAAAAGTGGGATGTCATAAAAGATGCGTTGGGTACAGGCGGATCCTGTTTTAACATGGGCCATCTTCTGACAACAAACCAGTTCCTGTCGTTCAATGCGCTGGGTGAGTGCGTAAACGCGGAAGGAAGAGCGAAAATCACGGAGGAGATGCGGAGGATATGGCGGTAGTTTTGTTTGAAGCGACAACAAGGGAACAAGAGCGTTCTTACGAAGAACTGCGTTCACAATACCTGATGCACCATGCGGACAGGAAATTGATTCTGTTTGGATGTGGACAGCGGGGATTGAGCTTTGGAGCATGGCTGCGGGAACGAGAGATCGATTTTTCGTATACAGATAACAGCGAGGAAACATGGGCCGCGCTCATAAACGGGCAGCCAGTCTATCCGCCGGATGACATTCTCTCTTCCAAAGATTACTTTGTCGTAATTACCGTCAACAAACCCGCGGAGATTCGAGTGCAGCTGCAGGAAGCTGGCTGGATTAGTGGGGACGATTTTCTGGAAATGGAGGATGCCTTCGCAGAGGAAATCAAGAACGCTGTACGAAATGGATTTACACAGAACGTTCTCGCATTAGGAGATTGCTTCCTCTCCTCGGTTTCTCGATTTGAGGCGGAGCCCAGTATGAGAGTACTTCTGGAGGAGCTGGGGGCAAAGGTGCTGGGCCTTCCAAACATCAATATGAAGGAATATTACTTTCTCTGGAAGCTGCTTGAAAGGAAGCGGAAGATTCAAAGGGTCTTGCTTTTGCTCGATATCAGTACATTTTCTCATCAATTCTGCGAACTTCCAAGAGCGCAGCATCCGGATCTGTGGAAAGAGCTGCAAGATGCGGGACAGCAGATTGAGGGTTTTACAAAGTTTTTGGAGGAGGAAAAGCGCAGAGAGCATCTTCAGATTTCAGATCTCCTGAAAACGAACCGTAAGGAGGATTTGCCGGAGAGTACGATATGCCGCAATAAAAGAATGAACACGATTCTCAACTATCTCTTCTCTGTCAAACCGGAAGGAACGGAGCTTGCGTATTTCCAACGCCTGCTGGATGCTATTGCCTGCTCCGGAGCTTCTTGTCTGGCCGTGCTTCTCCCGGTCAATTATGAGGAAGGAGAACGTCTGATGAGCGGTCATTTTGCGGAGAGGTATGAAGTGCTGCGCCGCACGGTTGTAAACGCTGTAAACGCAAGGTTTTGTCCGCAAATTCAAGTAAAGGATATCAGCTTTCTTTTGCCGGGAGAGGACTTCATATCAATCCGCAATTTGAATGAAGGCTTTCGGAGCAATGGACGGAAAAAGATCGTCCACAAATTGGAGAGCTTTATTTTAGGAGATTGATAATGAAAACGGATATAACTATTTATACGCAGGTCTACAATACAAAACCTTTTCTGGAGAGATGCTTGTCAAGTGTGGTAAATCAAACGTTTGGCAATTTTGATTATATTCTGATCGATAACGGCTGTACAGATGGCAGCAGCGAGATACTGCGGCAATATGCGAAAAAAGACCAGCGAATCAAGCTGATCCGGATGGAGGAAAACCGCCAGGGGTTTTGGCTCTCTATAATACAGGAGTACGCGGAAGGACGGTATGTCGCGTTTCTGGATTCGGATGATTGGTGGGAGCTGGACCATCTGGAGCGACTGCTTCGCATTGCGGAGGACGGGGATTTTGATATTGTCTGTACAGGAACTGTGTTCCACAGAGAGGGGGATGAGACGGCGGCCGCTGGGGTCCGCGGCGTTGATCAGAGAATCATTATGGACCCGCCCCGGTATGCGGAGTTTTTTCCGTATTACCATGTGTTTTTCAGAACTGTATGGGGAAAGTTGATCCGGTGGAAGACTTTCATCGAGGCTGATGTTTCGATCGTTGAACGGGAACAGATCAGAAATGGGTCGGATACGATGGAAGCGTTCGCCTGGCTGCGGCAGGCAAAGCGCGTCTGCGTAGACAATTCCGTGCTGCATCATTACCTGCTCCGCAACAAATCCGCCTCTCATATTTATCTGCCCAACCGCTTTAAATCCAATGTGATCCTTCATCAGGACGCCATTGATTTCCTCGCTCAGTACGGACCTATCAGTGAACAGAACCTCCATTTTCTTCACATTGTCTACGCAAATGCTGTGTCGGATACATTGGACGTTTTATGCACCTCTGACCTTGCCTTGGAGGAAAAGCTGGCGGAATACTGTGCCATTGCCGAGCATCCGACCACTCAAGAAGTTTATGCCGACACCGACGAGGCCATCGCCCGCTGCCGGGACAAGCTGCGGGTGCAAATGCTGTCCGTTTTGCTCACTGCTGCGCCCGCTGCGGAAGGTTTTCACAAGGCGCTGGAGGTGGCGGTCCCAAACTGCGCACCTGCCGTTACAGCCGAGAGCGTGGGCCTTTTCCGGCATGAACAAAAGCTGCTGGAGGCGCTTCGCCGGGACAATCGGGATGCGCTGGTTGAGGGGCTGCTGGATCTGATTGAGAAGAAGCGGTATACCAAGCAGTATGATTTGGGAATGCTCCTGCAAAACCTGGCGGACGGTAATCCGCTGCTGACAGGGTGGAGCCTGCCTTTTTTGCGAAAATACCGTGAAATTTATTGGCTGCTGTGGCAGAAGCGCGGCGAGGAGGCCCTGGACGCGATGACTGGGCTTCTGCTGGACAAATGTGTCAAGACCGGCGTTGAAGGTTTTTTGCAGTTGTATTTGGATATTGCTGCCCAGCTGGAGCATATCCCTGCTTTCCTGTTTGGAAAGACAGCGTTGGCGCGGCATTATTTGAATCAAAGCCAGACAGAAAAGTGCCGGGCTATTGTGCGGGAACTTGACGAAATAGGGATGGAGGACAATGAAGAACTTGAGGAGATCAGGCGAAGATTGGAGTTTTCAGACAAAAATCCCCAATCCTCCCCCCGCGGCAGCCATAAGACAAGACCGCCCATAGAAACTATAGAATCAAGTTTCACAGATGTCTGCAATTTTGACGAGGAAGCGCTGACCAGCGAAATGGATTTCTCCCGATATCTGGATTTGCTGAAGGAAGCGGCGGCGCGATATACGGTTCTAATTGCCGTATGCGATACCCCGTTTGGGGAGAGCATTACATCGGAGATGATATCGAAGCTGATGGCGCTTGGGCTGAAGGAAAATCTGTATGGAAAATATCGATACGCTTATGCGGCGGTAATTGACCGGAATGAGCGGATTTTTGAAAAACTGCCTTCCAGCCGGACCCAGGCGGTAAAGTGGAGCGGGACCGTCGGCGATACGGAGATATCCCTGGAAAGCCGTGGATACGAAGTCCCGCCCAGAGCGGGGAAAATCATAATCAATGGAACGGACCTGTCCCTGAATATGAGAGGGTATAATATCATCGTCTACGACAGAGACCAGAACCGTCTGATTGATAAGGTCGTGTTTGACGCGTATTCCAAAGGATTGCTCTGTACGCGTCCGGCCAGTGAGGCGCAAGGCGTTGAAAGGTTTCAGGAAAGCCATCCGGGGGTTGCGGTTATCTGCTTTACTTATCCGAAGTTTCCCACTGGGAATCTGACAGAATCAGAGAAGTTTATTTCGCAAAACGTGCATGTAACGGCTGATGTTGAACGATACATGAATCATCCGAGCTATTACTCATTGCGTATGTTTTTCCCCAATGAGGAGGATATACGGGAAGTGAGAACCGTATACAGGTCGTATCTGGATCCCTCCGGGATCCGACGGTTGGAAGATCGAAAGGGAGACCTCGTCAATATTTCAATGGGACATCGTGTCACAACGGATCAGCCAGAGCGCGCCGAACGAACCATATATATTGTTGGCCGGTGTATTTCGTTTGGATATTGCGTCTCAGACCGAAATACGACCGCGTCGATTTTACAGAGAACGTGTAACGAAGTAATCCCCGAGAAGAATTTCATCGTGGAAAATTATGGATTTTTTCTTTCTAGCAACTCAAACGGGCCGGATAGCTTTAGTCAGGAACAGCTCCGGATTTTGAATTCGCTCCCTGTTCATCCGGGAGACATTGTCTTTTATTCGCTCCAAGACGTGCCGGAAGGAATGACGGTACTGGACTTGTCGCATACTTCTTGCCGTCCTCATTCTTATGGGGAAATTTTCGTAGATTATTTGAACCACTTGAATGAAAACGGAATGCGTTTGATTGCTGATAAGATGTTCGAGCTGATGCAGAGGGAGAACTTTTTCAGCGGCCCGGCTGTGTCAAACAGCAAAACCAAACAAATTATTCCAGAGAGGTATCAAGTCTCGCTTGAGACATATCAGGCCAGCTGGAGAGAATTATATGACAAGCAGTTGTCCATCGGCGCGGTGGTGATGAACTGCAATCCCTTTACACATGGCCACCGGTATCTGATCGAGCAAGCAGCGGCAAGGTGCGCACATCTGATTATCTTTCTAGTGGAGGAGGATCAATCCTTCTTTTCATTCGATGAGCGGCTGCAAATGGTCAGGCAGGGCACGGCCGATCTGAAAAATGTCATGATTATACCCAGCGGGCAGTTTGTTCTTTCTTCCCTCACTTTTTCCGAGTATTTTAACAAATCTGAGCTGCAAAACCGGACGATAGACGCGTCTCAAGACGTCTTGCTGTTTGCCAGGGAGGTCGCACCCTGTCTGCACATCACAAAACGGTTCGTAGGCAGTGAACCCTTTGATACGGTTACACGTCAATATAACAGCGAAATGAAACGAGAACTGCCCAAATACGGTATTGAAGTTATCGAAATTAACCGGCTGGAGCGGGATGACGGCTCGGGAGCAATCAGTGCGACGAAGGTCCGTGAACACATTTTCGGGGATAACCTGGAGGCCCTAAAATCAATGGTCCCCACTACAACATTTGAGTATATCCGTATGAATTTTGAACGTTTTAAAGAAAGGGCGTCAAAGGGACGTTAGGAGGACGCATATGACGGTATCTGTGGTGGGCCTGGGCTTTGTCGGCCTGACGACATCGCTTGGGCTTGCGGAATACGGACATAAGGTCTACGGTTTAGAAGCGGACGCGAAAAGATTGGAGCAAATATGCGCCGGAAAGCTGCCGTTTCATGAGCCGGGTTTGGGCGACGCATTGCAGCGCCATTTGGAGTCCCTCTTTTTCCCAACGGATTGCTGGGAAACTGCAATCGCAGAGAGCACGGTCATATTGTATTGTGTTGGGACTCCCTATGGCAAAGGCGGAGAGGCGGATCTAACCGTTTTGTTTCAAGCGATCAGGCAGACGATAGACGCGATTCGCGATCGGCGGTTCCGTGTGCTGGTGATAAAATCCACAGTGCCGCCTTCTACGACAAAGGAGCGAGTGATACCCTATATTGAACAATATAAGAAACCTGCTGCAACACAGCTTGCTGTGGCGAACAATCCTGAGTTTCTAAGAGAGGGCCATTGCTGGCAGGATTTCATAAATGCTGACCGTATTGTACTGGGAGTTGAAGATTCCCGTGCGGAGCGACTGCTGCGGCAGTTGTACGAAAAAGCGAATACGCCGGTCTGCGTGGTTCCTTTGAATACATCCGAATTTATTAAGTATCTCTCCAATACCGTCCTCGCCTGCCTGATCAGCTTTTCCAATGAGATGAGCCTGGCGGCGGAGGCTATCGGAGGAATCGACATCGCGGAGGCTTTCCGGATTTTGCATATGGATAAACGCTGGCAGAGCGGCAGCATCCGGAGCTACTTTTATCCTGGCTGCGGCTATGGTGGCTATTGCCTGCCGAAGGACACCCATGCGTTTTACGCTGTGGCCAAGCAAGCCGGGTTTGATGGGCAGATTCTAAAGCAGGTGATCGCGCGGAATGACGGGATGCCGGAAGCCGCCGCCGGACGTATCATTCGGGCTGCGGGGGCGGATAAAAATACCTGTATAGGAATCCTGGGCCTCTCCTTCAACCCGGGCAGCGACGATGTGCGGGACACGCCCAGCGCAAAAATTATCGCGTCGTTGAATTTGGTCGGGTATCGAAATATCATTTCGTATGATCCGGTGGCTATGGAAAACTTTCAGGCGCAGTATGATTTGGAGCAGCGCTGCGTGGAAACGTATTCCGCGTTGTTGGAACAGGCTGAAACGGTGGCTGTCGTCACCGCCTGGGCGGAATTTGCGGACGTCAGAGGCCGGACGTCCGCTCCAGTGGTGGACTGCCGGTATATGTTGAAGTAATGCTGAATGAGACCGCTTTGAGATTGCATGAAATGTTCTGATAGAAAACGTGGCATCTTGGATGCTTCCTCTATTTGAAATCACATTTTGCTGGCTCTGAAATGAGGATGATTGATTATGCGGAAAGTCATTAGACTTGCCAAGAGAGAATTTCGCTCAAACCTGCGCAATCACGCAGTAGAAATTGATAATAAATTGACAATTGCAATGGACATGGTTGTATTCAAAAAATTCCCTTTAAGGAAGAAATTTGGGGAATACATTTGTCAACAATCCAAGTGAAAAAGTGGATGTGTATATGAGATAACCCGCAGGGATATAAAGCGGCTAGAAAGCCCAAACAAATGTGAAATTTCTGTAAATATCGTTGATTTTCTGGAAATTGTAATCACTGAAATCGTTTACCACAAAGACTCTTTTAAAAGTACATACAAAGTTTCAGATGACGGCGACAGTATTGTTAGCATGTATATGCTGCGGAGCACGATTGAGCAGGTTCGCCTTTTTCGTCTATGGCTGGCCGATAACGAAAATACCGCAGACTTTGCTAATAACCAGTACCGTGACGAGGCACAATATATTGCAGATCGGCTTGCTAAATTTGACAAAGAGCATCCCGGAACTTTCAATTTATTATTGGAAAGTGTGGTTAAGCGAAGAAACAAAGACTTGATCTTGGAATAGCAATCTCTTCCAGTGTATTGTCACTGGCCGTATCCGCTATAGGCTGCCACCAATTTTCACTTGGATCATTGGTGGCAGCTTATTTTAATGATGCCCATTCTTTTCATAACTTTTGTTGTTTTTGTTGTTAGCATTGAGCTGCTCTTATGGTGTTATGAACGATATATCAAAAGGGCGCATATTCGTATAAACGCTTCAGATAAACTGGCAGAATTAGAATTCACGATTGACGGTCTGTATGCCAAGGAAACGCTTTTTGAAGCTTACAAAAGCGGTGCATATAAGGGCGTTTTAGAGGCAGAAATAAGAACTCTTTATCATAAGGCAAGCAGTACGATCAATTTGCTCAACCTAAAGAGGGTCCTCCACCACATGAGCAACATTTTTTTGGAGACGCTTCCGCCGCCCAATCCGACAGGTGGTCATGTGGAGAGCAAGCTCATGCGGCGAATCCGGGAGAAGAAAATTGCCATGGGGCACA
>Ga0073907_1004366_pt1 | contig 9965 bp, 8 predicted proteins | sample GluameincwithD2O_FD_65483 | JGI IMG/M metagenome (GOLD analysis project Ga0073907, IMG submission 65483) | Mouse cecum microbial communities from Vienna, Austria - Glucosamine amended microcosms incubated with D2O | ecosystem: Host-associated > Mammals > Digestive system > Large intestine > Cecum... | reverse complement strand
CTACCGCCTTCGTCACCCATCCGTGGGTCCGCCGGCGGTTCACCTGCGCCCGCACCCGCATTCCGCTATCACACCGCTCCGCTGCCGCGGTGCTCGCACCGGAACAGTCCACTGGACTGTTTCGCCTTCGCAGGGTTCAAGCCCCCGCGGGGTTCCCTGGACATGAAAAGGGCCTCATTGCTGAGGCCCTTTGAGTTAATGGTGGTCGGAGGGGGACTTGGCGCCTTCGCCTGCGGCGAACCCGCTGTGCTGCGCTCCGCTGCCGCGGTGCTCGCACCGGAACAGTCCACCGGACTGTTCCGCCTTCGCAGGGTTCAAGTCCCTGCGGGATTCTCTGGACATGAAAAGGGCCCCGTTGCTGGGACCCTTTGAGTTAGTGGTGGTCGGAGGGGGACTTGAACCCTCGGCACGCGGATTTTCAGTCCGCTGCTCTACCAACTGAGCTACCCGACCGGATGCGTTTAACGCAGGGATATATTCTAGGGAAGCCGCCGCCTCTTGGCAAGGGGATATTTTGGTCAATTACCTTCCCGACGGGCCGACGGCGGTCTGCAGAACGGCCCTGAATGCTAAGATAGGCCTATTACTCGGCGAAGGCAGCCGTCCGTTTTGAGCAGCGGAGTCAGACGCGTCGGCTGCCCGGAAAATGGCTACGATACGATGCGAAGCTGCATGCGGGACTGGCATGAGCTGGGCGCGAGCTTGGCGCGGAGCCGAAGCAAGCCCGACGTTGCCGCCTTCGCAACGGAGCAGCAGAAAGAAGGCGACAACAAAACTCGGCGTCGGCCACAAAGAAGAAAGCCACCGAGGCATTGAGCTCGGTGCACCGAAAGAAAGGATTGGGAATGGACGAGGCAAAACCCCTAGTGGGAATCATCATGGGATCGACTTCCGACATGCCGGCCATGGAGCCGTGCATGAAGCAGCTGGACGAGTTCGGTATCCCCTATGAAGTGAAAGTAGCCAGTGCCCACCGCAAGCCAGCCGAGGTACACATCTGGGCCGAAACCGCCCACGAGCGCGGCATGAAGGTGATTGTGGCCGCCGCCGGCAAAGCGGCGCACCTGGGCGGCGTGGTGGCTGCTTACACCCCGCTGCCGGTAATCGGCGTGCCCATGAAAACCAGCGACCTGGGCGGCATGGACTCGCTGCTGTCCATGGTGCAAATGCCCTCCGGCGTGCCAGTGGCCTGCGTGGCCATCAACGGCGCGAAGAATGCAGCCATCGAAGCTGCCCAGATCATCGGCACCTCCGACCCCGAAGTGCTGCAGAAAATCATCGACTTCAAGCAGGCCATGGCCGAGGCGTAAGGAGTCAAACGGGCTAAAGACGGCAATGCGGCCAGCCTGGCAGACCGGCGCCGTCGCTTGTTGTAAGGCGAAGGCAAAGTGGAGCTGGCGCTTAGGCAGAGATAGAATCTCTGCCCTACGATAAGGGCAAGGGACCGCCATGCGGACACACGGGAGCGCACCCAGCGAAGCGGAGGAAAACCCGCCAATGCGGAAGCACGGAGGCGCCAAGAAACGGGCAGGCTTTTGCCTGGTGAAAGAACTGGCAAAAGCCAACGTGAAGGACAGCTATGACAATAAAACTGCTGATGGGAAACGAGGCGTTTGCGTGGGCCGCGCTTGAGGCGGGCGTGAACGTAGTGGCCGGCTATCCGGGCACCCCCTCCTCGGAGCTGGTGGAAACCGTGGCGCGGCTGCACGCCGAAGGAACGGCGCGCGGCGTACACGTGGAATGGTCCACCAACGAGAAGGCGGCCCTGGAAGTAGCTGCCGCGGCCTCGTACTGCGGGGCCCGAGCGCTGTTCACCTGCAAACAGGTGGGCTTGAATGTGGCCAGTGATGCTCTCATGAGCCTGAACTACGTGGGTACCGGCGGCGGCCTCGTGCTGTTCGTGGCCGACGACCCCGGCCCCATTTCCTCCCAAACCGAGCAGGACACCCGTCGCTTCGCCGCCTTCGCCAAAGTGCCGGTGCTCGATCCCTCCACCCCCGAAGAGAGCTACGCCATGATGCGGCAAGCCTTCGAGCTGTCGGAGCGCTACGGCACGCCAGTCATCGTGCGCCCCACCACCCGCATCTGCCACGCCTCCACCTTTTTCGAGCTGCCGGAATTCACCGACGCGCGCCCCATCCCTGAACAGGGTTTCCAGAAGGACCCGAAGTGGATCATCTTCCCCAAGCGCGCCTTCGAGGGCCATGGCGAAGTGAACCGCCGGCTTGCGCGGATTGCCTGGGACTATGCTTTCACGCCAGAATTTGCGCAGTTCAACCATGTAGTCGAGGAGCCGGGAAGCCAGCAGCTCGCGGCGGGCGGCGATGCAAACGCCACATGGGCCGAAGCCGCTGCGCAGAGCGGGCACGGGCATGGCGGGACCGCCATGCCCAGGGGGAAAGTGGCGGCCTCAGGCGAAAGCGACGTGCTGGCCGCCGCGGACAGTAACGAAGGGGCTGCCGCCCGGGTGGGCATTGTGGCTGGCGGAGTTTCCGCCCAGTACGCTCGCGAAGCGCTGGCACTGCTGCAGCAATGGGCGGCCGAAGCGGGCGCGGCGCTGCCCCCCTACCGCTTCCTGGCGGTGGGCACCCCCTACCCCTTCCCTGCGGAAACCGGAGCGCGTTTTGCCGAGGGCCTCACCGACGTGTTGGTGCTAGAAGAGCTGGACAGCGTGCTTGAGGAAGAGCTGCTGAAGCTGGCGGGGCAACGGCACCTGCCGCTGCGGGTTTCTGGCAAGCTGACTGGCGAAGCCCCCGACCGTGGCGAGAACTCCACCGAAGTGCTGGCCCAGCGCATCGCCCGCTTCTTCGACCGCACCGCCGCCGCAGATACCGCGCCGAGTGAAGGCGGACGGGCGACCGCAACTGAAGCCTCGGCCATGGCAGGCGGGACCGAGGACCAGGGCGCATCATGCGCCGCCAAGGACGGCGCCGGCAACGCCCCTGCCCCATCCGGCCTCAGCGCGCTGACGGAGCGCAACTTGGCCGCCAGCGCCAGCGCCCCCTACGAGGGGCCGCTGCCGGTGCGACCGCCGGTGCTGTGCGCCGGGTGCCCCCACCGCGGCAGTTTCTTCGCCATAAAAAAGGCGCTGGGCAAAACGCCGGCGGTGTTCTGCGGCGACATTGGCTGCTACACCCTGGGCAACGCAAAGCCGCTGGACGCGGTGGACACCTGCCTGTGCATGGGGGCCGGCATCACCATGGCGCAGGGTTTCGCGGTGGCGCAGCCGGGCATCAAGGCGGTGGCGTTCGTGGGCGATTCCACGTTTTTCGCCAGCGGCATGACCGGCATTGCCAACGCCGCCTACAACGGCCACGACATCACCATCGCCGTGCTGGACAACGCCACCACCGCCATGACCGGCAGCCAGCCGCATCCAGGCACCGGCGTCACCCTTATGGGGCAGCGGCGGAAACCCCTGGTCATCGAAGAGGTGCTGCGGGCGCTGGGGGTGGAATGCATCACATTCGCCAACCCGCACAATCTGGAAGAATCCACTGAGGCGGCGCGGCAGGCCATCGGGTTCAGCGGGCCCTCCGCCATCATCTTCCGTGCCCCCTGCATTCAGCTGAAGCGGCCGGAGGCGCCGGTGGCCATCAACGGCGATGCCTGCACCGGTTGCAAAAAATGCATCCGCGACATCGGATGCCCCGCCATTGGGTTCAACCCGGCGGCCGAGGGCCTGCGCTCGCAGCATCGGGGGCAGGCATTTGTGGACACAGGACTGTGCGATGGCTGCGGCCTGTGCGTGCAGGTATGCCCCTTCGACTCCATTCAAGGGAAGGTGGCCGAGCCTTTGGGGGCGGCCTTGCATGCGGCGCTTGGCGTGCCCATTGCCCCGACGGCTATTCCGTCGGACGGCCCCACTGGCTCCTTCCCACCTGTTATCTTCGAGGGCGAAACCCCCGCCGAAGCCGAGGAGGACATCGATGATTAACCTACTGCTTGCAGGCGTGGGCGGCCAAGGCACCGTGCTGGCCGCAAAGGTTCTGGCGAAGGCGGCCCAGGCGAAGGGCTGGCAGGTACGCACCGCTGAAACCATCGGCATGGCGCAGCGGGGCGGCAGCGTCACCTCCCATGTGCGCATGGGCTCGTGCGGCGAAGAGGTGCTGGCGCCACTGGTAACCAAGGGCACCGCCGATGTGGTGATTGCCTTCGAGCCGGGCGAAGCCGCTCGGGCCCTGCCGTTTTTGGCGCCGGAAGGGGTGCTGGTGAGCGCCACAAGCGCCATCCAGCCGGTAACGGCAGCGTTGGCCGGAACCCCTTACAGCGGCAGCGCGGTAGTAGAACAGCTGGGGCGCAGCCTGGAGGGCAGCGGCGTGTTGTTCGTGCCGGTGGACGACCAGGCACTGGTGCAGGCGGCCGGCAATCGTAAGGCGCTGAATATGATGCTACTGGCGGTAGCGGTGGCGCAAAACCGCATTCCCATCAGCCTGGATGAGCTGAAAGCCGCCGTGGAAGCCTGCGTGAAACCGCAGTTCGTGGCCATGAACCTCACAGCCATCGACCTAGCCGCCGCTCGCTAGCATGTCAGGGGGACGGGGTTAACGTCCCCCTGACACACCCGTCATACCCAGAGGCTGCTATTCTGCTGGCAGCTCTTCTTCGCGATACTTTGCCACTTCCAGCGTGCCCACGGTGGGGATGCGCACGCAAACTAGGTACAGCAGGAACACCGCCACTGCGGTGAGGATGATCCACACCAGGGGCCGCTGCACCAGCACGGCCGAAATCAACAGCACCGCATAGCTGATGGCCAGCATGCGCGCCTTCGCCTTCCCCGTCATGCCGCCGGCTTCTTTGAACGGCTGCACGTAGCGGCGATACACTTTGCTGGAGGTGATGATGCGGTGGCACCGCGGCGAGCAGTGGGCGCAGATGAAGGTGGCCAGCAGCACCAGCGGCGTGGTGGGAAGCACGGGCACAAACACCCCAACAATTCCCAACGCGAAGCAAAGCCACGCGAAGGCGAGCAGCACGATGCGGAGCACAGGGTTCATGGCATCCAATCTTATTTAAGTACAACACTGCTTTGGGGCGCCCCTATAGTAGCGCCTGCCCCAGGGGTGCCGTCAAGGGAAACCCCGTCAAATGGCAATCTCCGTCATTTCGCCATGGTGCGTCGGGGGGCGCGTGTCGGAGGGACGTTCACTTTTGTCACATGCGCGCGTTTACCGAAAGAGAACTCTCAAGCACGCCTAAATTTGCAAAATCGCCTAAAAATACAAAAACGCAGGTCATCAAAGAAGTATGCGCAATGGGATGAGACATTAGGGCTGTCCCTTTGTCTCATTCTAGAGGTTTGCGGCAAGAAGGAAGGCCATGGATATCCAGGCGCCGGTGGCCAGAGCGGGGGCGAATGCGGCGCTGTGGCTGAGAATCACCTCGTAGGGCTTGCCGGTGAGGGGCACTTTTTGCTTCGCCATGCCCACTATGGCGAACACGATGCAGGCCACCGCCAGCGCGGCCAAGCCGCCGGCTATCCCCAGGAAAAGCCCCATGGCCGCCAGCAGCTTGATGTCGCCGCCGCCCATGGCCGCCTTTTTGGTGAAGGCCTCCCAGATGGTGGTGAACACCAGCAGTCCGCCGCCCAAGATAATGGCCCCTAGCACGCCCTCGGCCAGTGACACGTTGGTGAGCGGGGCCGCTTCCACAACTGCAAGCAGGAAGTCGAAGCCGCCCACTGCGGCCTCCACTCCCAGGGCGATGCGCCACAGCGCCCACAGCCCCACCAGCAGAAGCACCGAGCGATTGGCTATCTGCAGCGTGCGCACATCGCTTACGGCGATGGCCACCATTACGCACCCGAAGGCGATATATGCCACAACCGTTGTGAACATGCTGTCCTTAAAGGCGCCGTCAACGCCAACGAGGTGTCCGAAAAAGATGCCCGACCCGCACCTTTACCAACATGATACCCAACGCGCACGAATAATCCGCAAAGGTTGCCCATCAGTTGCTTGGGGCAGGGCTGTCAGCCCCATTGGTCGCGATTCAGCCCACTGCCCCAGCGAAGTAGCCGAGGGTTTTTGTGGTGTGCCAGATTGCCGCGAAGCGGTGCCCAAGCGTACTTTGGTACGCGCCGCGGCGCCGATGAACGGCAAGATGGGACGCCACGGAAAGCCTCGGCGGGCGAGCGGTTCCGCTGTTCGCCACAAGTTACCCGAACAGCAATTCCCGTTCTTCGCCGGTGAGGGCGGCGCGGGCTTGGTCGCGCAGATTGTTCACGCCGATGAAGAATTGGCGCATCATCACCACCATCAGGTAGCGGCCCTTGGCGGTGAGCGTCAGCTCGTACTCGTTGTCGGTGGCGAAGGCTCCGCAGGCGCGCATGAAGGTCATCTCCGCCGGCAGCCCGCGATCGATGGACACGCCGAAGTCGCGCTCGAAGGCCTTTTTGTCCAACCGCAGCCCAAACAGCTGCATCATGAACCGGTAGCGCATGCGCTCCCGCAGGTTGAAAGTAGTTTTGCCCATCATCGACATGCGACCGCTCTCTATGGCGGCGTTGTAGTCCTTCACCGAGAAGGTGTTCACGAACAGCGAGCTGCCCAAATAAGTGATGCCGCCCGAGCCGATGGCGGGGTACTCCTCGTAATCCACTACATACTCGTCGATCATCGGTTGGCTGGCCACCGGCGCCTCGGCCACGGGAGCATCGGTCTCCACCAGCGTCACCATCTCAGGCGCGCTGCCCGGCTGCAGCTTCACGTACTCGCGCCGCTGCTCGGCCGGCCGCGTTTGCACGTCGCGGGCCAGCACCGGGCGGCGATTGAAGGTCCAGGCGCTGCCGAAGTTGAACAGGCCCTTCTCCCCTTGCTCTCCCTCAGGGCCGGTGTACACGCCCGGCACCTCGTCGGTGAGCAGCGAGGTGATAATCTCGTAGAAGCGCCCTTCGCGCTCGTAGTCCACCTTACCCACGGTGCGCGCCAGCGACCGCTCCACCGACGGCGAAGCCATCAGCGGGTAGAAGGTGGTTTGGCTGGCGCCCGACTCGATTACCATCTCGATGTCGTGCACCAGCATGTCTTCCGTCTGCGCCGGGAAGTTGAAAATCATGTCGGCGTTCATGGACACGAAATAGGGGCTGGCCTCGGCAATGCGCTCCAGAATTTCTTGGCCGCAGCCGTACTTGTCGTAACGGTCCATCTGCTTCAGCAGGTTGTCGTCGAAGCTCTGCACCCCCACGGACAACCGCTGCACGCGGCCTTTCAGCTTCTCCAGATAGCTGGGAATCAGGTGGTTGGGGTTGGTTTCGCTGGACACCTCTTTGATGGAGAAGGTGTCGCGGGCCAGATCGATGGTCTCGCACAGCTCGTCTAGCATAATGGTGGGGGTGCCGCCGCCGATGTACACGCTGTCGAAGTCGTAGCCCAGTTCCTTCAGCATCATCATCTCTTTGCGCATGTTGGCGAAGTAGGGCCGGGCGCGATCCTCGCTAAAGGGGAAGCGGTTGAAGGAGCAATAGGGGCACAGGCGCTCGCAGAAGGGAACGTGCATGTACAGCATGTAGGGCTGGCCCGGCTTCGGCGCGGGCATGCGCGCGTCGGTGCAGGGGTCCAGCTTCAGGTACTGCTTGGTGGTTTCGCGCACCACCGTTGAAAGCAAACGCTCACTGAGCATGTTTCGTTCCTTTCGTTCGGCCATGCGGCCAAGATTTTCTCTCGACCTGGCCGATAAACCCATCCGGTCATTCGGCAGAGATAGAATCTCTGCCCTACGAAAACATGGGACCGCCCCCGTCCCCTGTCACAGCTTTTACTCCGCGCAGCCCAGGTACTCGGCGGCTTTGCGGCCGATATCGTGACGGTACTGCTTGCCCTCGAAGTTAATCAGGTCACAAGCCTCATAGGCCAGGTTGCGGGCCTCTTCGAAAGTTTTGCCGTGAGCCACCACGTTCAGCACACGGCCGCCGGCGGTGAGCAGCTCGCCATCAGCGTTGCGCACGGTGCCCGCATGGAACACCACCACGCCGTCGAGGTCTTCCGCCTCTTCGATTCCCAGAATCACCTTGCCCTTTTCGTAAGAACCGGGATAGCCCTCGCTGGCCAGCACCACGCACACCACCCAGTCGTCGGTCCAGCGCAAATCGATGTCCTCCGGGCGCCCTTCCGCCACCGCCAGCATGATTTGGGCCAGGTCGGACTCCAACTGAGGCAGCACTACCTGGGTTTCCGGATCGCCGAAACGGGCGTTGAATTCCACGATTTTCGGCCCCTCGGGGGTGAGCATGAAGCCGCCGTACAGGGTGCCGCGGTAGTCCAGCCCGAAGGGTTCGCGGGCCGTGGCGGCAGCGGCACGGGCCATGATGTCCTCCATGGCCGCCATCTCCTGCTCCGACACGATGGGCACCGGCGAGTACACGCCCATGCCACCGGTATTGGGGCCGGCATCGCCGTCGAAGGCGCGCTTGTGGTCTTGGGCCGCCACCATGGGGTGCGAAGTGCCGGCGGTCACGAACGACAGCAGCGAGCACTCCGGCCCGGTCATGCACTCCTCTATCACCACGGTGCTGCCGGCCGCGCCGAACGCGCCGGCAAAGCACTCGCGCACCGCCTCTTCGGCGTCTTCCAGCTCTTCGGCCACCACTACGCCTTTGCCGGCGGCCAGGCCGTCGGCCTTGATGACGATGGGAGCCCCTTGCTGGCGCACGTAGGCCAGGGCGTCGGCTTCGTTATCGAACACCGCGTAAGCGGCGGTGGGTATGTTGTTGTCCAGCATGAACTGCTTGGAATAGGCCTTCGACCCCTCCAGCTGGGCGCCGTCGGCGTTGGGGCCAAACACCGGCACGCCGGCTTCCCGCAGCGCATCGGCCACACCGGCCACCAGCGGGGCTTCGGGGCCCACTACCACCAGGCCAATATGGCGCTCCTGCACAAACGCCAGCACCGCGGCGGCGTCCATCATGTCAAGGTCGGGCACGTTCTCGGCAATGTCGCCGGTGCCGCCGTTGCCCGGCGCCACGTACAGCACGTCCACCGAAGGCGACTTCCGCAGCGCCCAGGTTATGGCGTGCTCGCGGCCGCCGCTTCCCAAAACCAGTACGTTCATGCTATTCACCCCAGCCTCGGAAAATGGTCTGATCGCGATCGGGGCCCACGGCAATAATGGAAATGGGCACCCCGGTAATCTCCTCCAGGTACTCCACGTACTTGCGAGCGTTCTCCGGCAGCTGCTCGTACTGGGTGCAGCCGGTGATGTCCACGCCCTTCCAGCCGGGCAGCTCCACGTACACCGGCTTCGCATGGAACAGCACGCTCTGCTGCATGGGGAAGTAGTCGTAGCGTTCGCCGTCGCACTCGTAAGCCACGCACACCTTGATGGTGTCGAAGGCGGAAAGCACGTCCAGCTTGGTAAGGGCCACGTCGGTCAGGCCGTTCACCTCGGCGGCGTAACGGCCAATCACCGCGTCGAACCATCCGCAGCGGCGCTTGCGGCCGGTTGTCACGCCAAACTCGTGGCCCACCGAGCACAGGGTTTCGCCGTCGGCGGCGTCCTGGCCCACGCCCCCTTCTTCGGGGAATTTCAGCTCCGTGGGGAAGGGGCCGCCGCCCACGCGGGTGACGTAAGCCTTCTCGATGCCCAGCACGCGATCCATGGCCTTGGGGCCCACGCCAGTGCCGGTGCACGCGCCGCCGGCGCAGCAAGAAGACGAGGTAACGTAGGGGTAAGTGCCGTGGTCGATGTCCAGCAGCGTGCCCTGCGCCCCCTCGAACAGGATGGACTTCCCTTCGCGACGCGCCTGGTTCAACAGCTGCGCGGTTTCGGCCATAAACGGCTTCAGGATGCGGGCGTAAGGCAGATACTCTTCGCAGATTTCCTCCACCGTGTAGGTGTGCAGCCCGTAAATCTTCTCCAAAATGGGATTCTTCTGGGCCAGCACCGCCTCCAGCTTCATGCGGAACACGCGCTCGTCCATGAGGTCTTGCACGCGGATGCCCTTGCGGCCCATCTTGTCTTGGTAG
>Ga0073907_1004355_pt1 | contig 9998 bp, 6 predicted proteins | sample GluameincwithD2O_FD_65483 | JGI IMG/M metagenome (GOLD analysis project Ga0073907, IMG submission 65483) | Mouse cecum microbial communities from Vienna, Austria - Glucosamine amended microcosms incubated with D2O | ecosystem: Host-associated > Mammals > Digestive system > Large intestine > Cecum... | reverse complement strand
GGGGGGGGTGAAATTATGTTAAATCTTAAAATAAATTACAAATCTGTAACTCCGAAAGGATTTTGACGTCACCTTTTCACTTTATACTGACCGCAGCCATTTGTACGACGAAATCCCCCATTATATCTCCATAAAAAACTGTGCGGAAACAAATACATTGACAGAGAACTGACAATGGCGGATCTCGCCATCCGGTTATAATCGGCCACCGACAGCAGTCTGCCGTGCCTGTACTCCAGCATCTATAGCAGAAAGTATTCCGGTTTTCATAGTACATTCATTTTCCGAACAGAAGTATGCCCGATTTATTTACTACAAATTATATAGTATACTCGTTGGTTGAATTAGATTTCTAAATATATATAAATGGGAAAGTTGCACAATTCGCAGATTATTAGCAAATTAGTGGTGACTAAACTACTAAGTACTATCGCACTGCTTATGCGCAACTTCATAGCAAATTTCGTCAGAATCCTCGAAATCTGCAAGGATTTCGCTGGAAATCGTGTTAACGAACACGGAAACGTCCCAAGATGTGGTGTTGTCCCCAAGTTCTCCGACCTCGAGGTTATCGCTCTTGGCATTACCGCCGAGGCCTTCGGCTTCGATAGCGAGAATCTTCTTTTTCATCGTCTGCACAATGAGTGTAAGGAGGATTTGCCCAACCTGATCAGTCGCAGACAATTCAATGCCCGACGCAAGCTGACGGCTCGACTTGCAGAAGAAATCCGCAAGGATGTAGCCATAGCCATTGATGGCTCCGAAGATGTATTCTGCATTGATTCCAAACCAGTAAAGGTCTGCCAGAACGCACGAGCAAAACGCTGTGCCATGGGTCGCGACAACACCGACGCGCGTCCAGATTGGGGATACTGCGCCTCACAAGGCTTGCATTATTATGGATATAAACTCCATGCTGTCTGCGGAATACGTGGTGTCATCCATTCCTATGACATGACTGCTGCAAGCGTCCATGACCTTCATTATCTGAAGGATGTACGCTGGGAATATCATGATTGCATGATGCTCGGAGATAAAGGCTATCTCAGTACCGAGATTCAGAAGAATCTCTTTGAAGCGACCAATATCACTCTTGAAGTCCCATATCGGCTGAATCAGAAAAACTGGCGTCCGCCTACATGGGCATACAAAAAATTCCGTAAACGAATTGAAACGATATTCTCCCAACTTAACGACAATCTTATGATGATACGAAACTACGCAAAGCAATCCTGCGGTCTTTTCACCCGCATGGCAGGCAAAATCGCAGCAATGACGTTCATGCAATATGTCAATTTCGTTAATCATCGTCCGATTGGGCAGATAAAATATTCACTAATTTAATTCAACCAACAGGTATAGTATATTTTCCTGTATACGTCCCAAGATACACGGAAAATTCTTTTTTATACTTATCTTTGCAAATTCTCACGGGGAGGAGATCCCCGGAGCCAGCGTGCCGGCAGAAAAACCGGTAGCCGTAATTTCGACATACCCAGACAGACCGACCATGTTACCTCACAAAAAGACAATAGAAGTGGTAGCCGCCATCATCCAGCGTAACGGCCTTACATTTTCCACACAACGCGGATATGGCGAATGGAAAGGCTGGTGGGAATTCCCCGGCGGAAAGATGGAAGCCGGAGAAGAGCCCGCCGAGGCATTGAGACGGGAGATACGTGAAGAACTTTCCGCCGAGATAACAGTTGGAGACAGGCTCTGCACTGTAGAGTATGACTACCCCAGGTTCCACCTCATCATGCACTGCTATCTCTGTTCGCTCAAAAGCGGAGAGCCAACACTTCTGGAACACGAAGATGCCAGATGGCTTCCCATAGACAAACTCGACACCGTAAATTGGCTTCCGGCCGATGAAGAGGTCATATCCAGACTCCATAACAATGATCCTAACAAATTCGGATAAAAAGCATATCCCCGTCCCTAATACGAAAAGCGTGCAGCTCAATGAGCTGCACGCTTTTGCTTATTGTTTATTATTCTGTTTCCTTATCGGAATCATTTCACTTCCTCAAAGTCAACATTATCTCAGTATGAGCAACTTGCGTACACGTGTTGCAATTATATCGCAAATCCGAAAATAAGCACCCATAAGCAACCACAACTCTTGACTGTAAAAGTACGATTTTTGTTCATAAATAAAGAGAGGTAAACGCATAAAAATCATAAGAAAAGGAGGATTTTAACAGATTCTTCGGTTTTATCCTTACCTTTGTATGTGATATTGGGGTGTTGTACCATAACAGCAATAAAGAAACTATGCAGAAACATAACAATACATTGATAGCGGAATGCTCGGCTTACGATTTCAAGGAAATGCTGGAACGTAAGAAGGTGAAGTCATGGCTCAAATCTGTATCGGCTTTTGCCAACACGGACGGTGGCAGTTTGTTCTATGGAGTGAATGATGACGGCGTAATTGTAGGGTTGGAGAATCCACAAGCCGATGCTGATTTTATCAGTGAAATGATAAAGGCACGACTTGACCCTGTGCCGGAAGTTCAACTTATTCCGATAGAACATGAAGGACATACCCTGCTTGAAGTGAAAGTAAAGGCAGGAACGCTTACACCTTATTACTATTATCAGGATGGGACACGTACCGCATATGTACGAGTTGGGAATGAAAGTGTGGAATGCAACTCCCAACAATTACTTTCGTTGGTATTAAAAGGCACGCACATGACTTGGGATTCACTGCCTACCCAAGTGGATGCCAGCAAACATTCTTTCATCATCCTTGCCAATACTTTCCGTGAGCAAACCCATCATGAATGGAATGACAAATATTTGGAATCATTCGGACTAGTTACTTCTGAAGGTAAATTGACCAATGCAGGATTGCTGTTTGTGGATAATTGCACGGTATTTCAATCGCGTATTTTCTGCACCCGTTGGACTGGATTCTATAAAGATGATGCCATCAGTTCCGTAGAACATCGGGCTAACCTTGTGCTGCTCTTAAAATATGGTATGGATTTCATCAAAAACTATACCATGAGCGGCTGGGTGAAGATGCCAAACTATCGCCTTAACCTCCCCGACTATTCCGACCGTGCTATCTTCGAAGGATTGGTAAACCATCTTATCCATCGGGATTATACCGTGATGGGCGGTGAAGTACATATCGATATTTACGATGACCGAGTGGAACTGGTATCGCCCGGTGCCATGCTTGACGGTACACAAATTCAAGACCGTGACATATACAAAGTGCCGTCCATGCGCCGCAATCCCGTCATTGCGGATGTGTTCACACAGCTGGACTATATGGAGAAACGTGGCTCCGGTTTGCGCAAGATGCGTGAACTTACAGAGAAACTGCCTAACTTCCTGCAAGGAAAAGAACCGCAATATCAAACGGAAGCGACTTCTTTCTACACCACTTTCTATAATCTGAATTGGAGCGAAAACGGAAGAATATCTGTTGAGGAAGTGGCCAACAGGGTAAATAGTACTCTCGAAAAGTACCCTGTAAACGAAAAATGTTCGGGGGAAAAGTTCGGTGTAAATGCAGAAAAGTTCGGTGTAAACGAAAAAGGTTCGGTGAAAAAGTTCGGTGTAAATGCAAATAGGTTCGGAGATACATCAAAAACACCGAAGAAGGTCAGTAAAACAGCACAAAAAATAATTGACCTCGTTATTTCTGACCCATCAATCACAGCCGATAATATGGCTAATAAGATTGGTGTAACTAAACGTGCCATAGAGAAAAACATCAAAAGCCTTAGGGATATGGAGATTTTGGCTCATGAAGGTTCTGATAAAGCTGGCTATTGGCGCATTATTGTTAACCCTCAAACTGAGCAATAAACCTATGGGAACATCTTTCATTCCACTTTGTGCAATAATTGCCGTCTTGATTATCGCCTTTTTGTTTGCCTCCTTACCGCAGGTAAACCATAAGACGCGATACAGAGTGCTTTATGCAATAGCCATCATCATGCTATTAGCCGTTATTCCTATCAGTGAGTATATGGCTGAGAATACCAAAAACTCAAACAGCAATTATCTGCTTGTCCTGATATTCGATATTGCAGTAGGTTATTTCTGTATGTACATTGCCGCATTACTGAAATTCAATGTCCTTAAACGAAAGAATCAAGCATTGGAAAATGCCTTGACCAAAAAGCAACAAGAAAATGTAGCAATTCTATTGGAACATCAGAATGAAAAACAACAAGCACTTCAGCAAAGAGAACTTGAATGGTTAGCAGATAAAATCAAGATGTTCACTGAGGAAGAACAGAAAGCGATTCTTGCCAGTGCTTGCGCATTTGCAGAACACGGTTTGATAATCACTCCCTCAATAACCATTCAACTCAAAGATATATGTAGTCAGCAAGATCTTATGTATTTTGTTTGTTCCACCTTTTTCAACATGGGCAAGAAACGTAGTGATATTGTAAGTTTCTTATCTCAAGTCTTTCCGCTTTACTTTCCTGCAGGAGAAAGTGTATTGGCTAAAAAGATGCCGGGATGGGAAAGAGTAAAAGAGAGAAGGGAGAAAGAATGTAATTAGCGTATGTTTTCAAACCATAGAATAGAATTAAAATGAATAATACACTTATAGATAATTCCATAGAAGCACTTTCAATGACAGCAACATTGAGAAAATGCTTAGCCATTGATGGCATTAAAACAGTCAGTATTGCCACTGGTTATTGGGATATTCCCGGTTTAGCTATACTACAAGAAAATTTGAGGTCTTTCATTGAAAAAGACGGAACAACACTTCGTTTACTTATAGGTAAAGACCCTTATATATACGCAAATCAATTAAAGTCACCTAAATATAAAGATGCAAATTATCCACTGGACTTCATAAAGACTGATATCCACGAACTTAATGTTACTGAGGAATATAAAGATGCTATACGTCTGCTTCTTGATTATTGTACGGAAAACAATGATTCAAAGATTCAGATTCGTGTGTTTCGAAAAAATGAAAATGACGAAACTCAATTTTTACATTCTAAGTGTTACATCTTTGATGGAAAGTCAAACGGCATTGGTATTGGCATCGTGGGAAGTACAAATTTTACACAAAAAGGATTACAAGGTAACGCAGAATTAAACTATATTGAAACAGCTCCAAATCAAGTGTTATCGCTTGATAAAATACCAGGTAATAAATCTCATTTGATATGGTTTAATGAAAAATGGGAAATATCTGAACCTTGGAACAAACAATTCTTAGAACAAATCCTTAAATCTGCACCTATAACAGATGACGTTGAAAAAGAACGCGAAAATGAACAACAATTATTCACTCCATACGAACTATATATCAAATTGCTACAAATTAAGTTTAGTGACATTGTAAACAAATCACTCGGACAACAAATAGAAACTTATCTGCCAGCGAACATTCACAAACTGGAATATCAAATAGAAGCTGTAAAGAGGTGTATCAGCATTATGCACGAACATGGTGGCTTTATGTTGGCAGACGTGGTGGGACTTGGCAAGACGATTATCGGTACGCTCATCATCAAGCGTTTCTTGTCCGTGCCAGAAGATGATGGCCGGGAGCGTAAAGTATTGGTCATTACTCCTCCTGCCATTCAATCGGGCTGGAAGAAAACTATTGCCATGTTCGACAAAGATTCTGACGAGAAGATTGCTCCATACATTGACTTCATTACAACTGGACGCATCGGGAATGTTGCCGAAGATGAAGGCTGGGAAGAGGACGATGATGACAGCTGCGATTCTGGCGATTTTGGAGGAACGCTGCAAGAAAAGAATTATGGTTTTATTGTCATTGACGAAAGCCATAAGTTCCGCAATAGTGCGACATTGATGTATCAGTCGCTTGACGAACTGATACAGAAGATTGGTTCTAATACTGGGGTATATCCATACGTGGGGCTTCTTTCTGCCACACCGCAGAACAACCGCCCAAATGACTTGAAGAATCAGATTTATCTCTTTGAGCGCAACCACAACGACAGTACATTGAAGAAAGCCGAAAGTGGCAATATCGAAAGATTCTTTGCAGATGTCAACCGAGAATATGAATTGCTTATTGACAGGAGCAATGATATTCCAGCAGATGAACGTCATCAACGCCTTGATGCCGTCTCTAAGCGACTACGTGACTGCGTATTAAGTGATATTTTGGAACGACGTACGAGGACAGATGTTGAGAAATATTATAAAGACGATATGGAGTCACAAGGTTTGGTGTTCCCGAAGATAGTCGGGCCTAACAACCTTGAATACATTATGGATGATGAGTTGGCACAGCTATTCTCTGACACCATGACAATTATAGCCCCCACGGAAGAGGAAAAGTTGCAGACCGACGAATGGCTAAGATATTTCCGTTATCGTGCCATTGAATATTTTGCAGACCCTGCCAATGAAAGGAAACATACAGGTCGAGGCAACCGTGGTGTTAACGATGTGGCCAAGCAGCTTGCCACAATCATGCAGATACTTCTTGTGAAGCGTCTCGAAAGTTCGTTCACGGCTTTCACTCAATCCCTGTTGAACCTGCGCCGTTACACAGAGAACATGATTAAGATGTGGGAGAACGACACCATCTTCGTTTGCCCGCAAATAGACGTAAACAAAGAACTTGACTACGAAGCCAAGACCTTGAAGCGTGGCAAGCGTGTTTCGTTTAATGATTGCGTAGAAGACATCAGAGCCAAAATAAAGAAGTTGACAGAACAAGGACGTAACGAGAAGGGACAGAATGCTGAATATCAGCGTAAAGATTTCAAGGAGGAATACTTTATCCAACTGAAAGAAGATTTCCGGCTCATTTCCAATCTCTATGACCGATGGGCGAAGAACCCGCAAGACCCGAAGTTTGATGCCTTCAAAGAAAACATCAAGCCAGAACTGTTTAATCCCCAAAAGAACACTTCTGGGAAATTGGTCATCTTCTCGGAAGCAATAGATACAGTCCAATCGCTTGCAAGAGCGATAAAGGCAAAAGGCTATAAGGCTCTTGTCATTACTGCTGCCAATCGAGATGAGATGGAACATACAATTGAGGAGAACTTTGATGCCAATTACGAAGGAGTCTGGAAGGATGATTACAATGTTATCATTACAACAGAGGTATTGGCCGAAGGTGTCAACCTTCACCGTGCCAATGTCATTCTGAACTATGACACGCCTTGGAACTCTACTCGACTGATGCAGCGCATAGGCCGTGTAAACCGTATCGGCAGTAGGGAGCCATTTGTCTATGTCTATAACTTCATGCCAAGTGCCGAAGGTGATGCACAGATACAGTTGGTTCGCAAGGCACATACCAAGTTGCAATCTTTCCATGTACTCTTTGGCGAGGACAGCAAGATTTTCTCAGAAGAGGAAAGCGTTGTGCATTACGATATTGCCAAGGCAGTTGACGGCGAAGAATCACCTTTGCAAAAGTATGTATATGAGTTGAAACAATATAAGGATGCCCACCCGGAACGTTATCTGCAAATAGAACAAGCCAATGATGACTGGCAGATAGCACAGGCAGCAAGTGGCACGGCATATTTCATCGTGAAAGCTCCACGCTCTGCAAGGCTTGCCATCAGGATAGACGCAGAAGGGAATGCACAGATTGTTTCCCTGCTTGAACTACTCGAAGATATGCGTGTGGAAGAAAATGCCAAACGTGTTCCATTGCCAGATAACTGGCAGCAGTTGTCGGCAGAAGCCATTAAGACTTATAACCAATACTTTGTCCGCATCAACAAGTCAAGGGCTGGTGACAAGGCTACGGCTGCCAAGGAAATGTTGGTGAAGATTAATAGCACACATGGTTTGTCACCTCAATCCAAGGTTTTGCTGAAAAATGCCCGTAAATTGGTTGACCGAGGAAGTTTTGACATCATCAAAAAAGTATTGGCTATTGGTCAGGAATTAGAAGAACGAGATTCACGTCTTTTTGCCATTGAGCAACAAGACATTGACGAGATACTGGAGCGAGAAATCGGCAAGCTCGTAACCCATGTGGAAAGTAAGCAAGGCGAAGCATCCATTGTATTAGGAACTATCAAGTAAACAAACAATCCCATGAATAAAGAGTCATTAAAAGAGTATCTAAGCAGCCGGTATCAAGGCTGGAATTCGTTTCTCAGCAATGTCATTTTCCCCATTTTCGGTGAAAATGACTTTGAGGATGGTTTTGAAACAGAGCTTTTGGAAAGTCAGCCTGAACGAAGACAACTGGCAGAAGCGACGGGAATACGCAGCATCAAGCAAGTTGGAATGATGTATGTTGGCGTAGAGCCATTGCAGATTTTCGATGTAACAGTCAGCGACCGGGTTATGATGGAGCGTAACCGTGTGAACATTCAACGGCTCATCCGTGCTGTCATGGACCAGTTCTCTTGTGCTTTCATGTTGTTCCATTACGAGGATGACACTCGTTGGGATTGGCGTTTCACCTATTGTCGAAAGAGCGGTAACAAAGAAGAAACCACCGACAGCAAACGATATACATTCCTGTTGGGTCCTGGTCAGTCATGCCGCACGGCAACTGACAACTTCATAGCTCTATATGACAAAAGGGATTCCCTTGAAATAAAAGACATCGAAGATGCATTCAACGTTGAAGCTCTTTCTAAAGAGTTCTTCGGGAAGTACAAGGCTCAATATGAGGAATTTGTCAATTACATGGTTGATCCTGCCAATGGAATGCGTCAGGACTTCATTGATACAGACTTTGACCATACGGGTATGAAAGCTGACAAAATTCGTGACCGTGAGGAAAAGCCCATTCGTGACTATGTGAAAAAACTTCTTGGACGCATTGTATTCCTGCACTTCCTCCAGAAGAAAGGTTGGCTTGGCGTTCCTGCTGGCAAGGAATGGGGCGAAGGCGACCGTGACTTCATGCTGAATATTTTCAAGAATGCCACTGAACGTCAGAAGGAAAACTTCCTTGATGACATATTAGAAGACTTGTTTGAGGAAGGCTTAGACCGCAACCGTTCAGACAGGGGCGACCTTTACGACACAAAAGTTGAGGGCTTCCGCAACTGCCGTATTCCATATCTGAATGGTGGTCTGTTTGAACGTGACAATCTTGACAAGAAACCAAGTCATTTTCCTGCCAGCTATTTTGATGGCCTGTTGACAATGCTCTCACAATATAACTTTACTATTGACGAAAATGACCCGAACGATGCAGAAGTGGGTGTTGACCCCGAAATGCTCGGACGCATCTTTGAAAACTTGCTGGAGGACAACAAGGACAAAGGTGCATTCTATACACCGAAGGAGATTGTGCAGTATATGTGCCGTGAAAGCCTAATAGCATATCTGCAAACAGACCAAAGGGAAGAAGATAAAAATTGTATTCGTCAGTTTGTGACAACTCACGATGCAGCATTGCTGGGCGACTTGAAGGAGGACATCGACCAGAAACTATGCGACGTGAAGATATGCGACCCTGCCATTGGCTCAGGTGCTTTTCCTATGGGATTGCTTCGCGAACTGTTCTTCTGCCGTTCTGCTATCGAGCCAAACATCGTGGAGAATGCCGCCAACATAAAACGTCACATCATCCAGAACAATATCTATGGCGTTGACATTGAGCGTGGTGCCGTTGACATCGCCCGACTGCGCTTCTGGCTCTCTTTGATTGTGGATGAGAAATCACCGGAGGCTCTGCCAAACCTTGATTTCAAGATTATGCAAGGAAATTCCCTTCTGGAGCAGTATAAGGGCGCTGACCTCTCAACTATGACAGAAAAGAAGGTTGGTGCTGGGCAGGGCGTTACTATCTTTGACAGCATGTTAGATGTTTACCGCAAGAATCTACGCGACAAACTTGCCGAATACTACGCTTGCCCGGAGCATGACAAGAAGGCGCAGTTGAGAAAGGATATTGCAGACATCGTAAAGCAGGAACTTGATGAGCAAGGCATTCGCATTGACTTTGAGGACATGGATTTGTCTGCCAACAGCCAGTTCTTCCTCTGGCACACCTGGTTCCATGATGTCTTCTCACGACCCTCAAA
>Ga0073907_1004350_pt1 | contig 10004 bp, 7 predicted proteins | sample GluameincwithD2O_FD_65483 | JGI IMG/M metagenome (GOLD analysis project Ga0073907, IMG submission 65483) | Mouse cecum microbial communities from Vienna, Austria - Glucosamine amended microcosms incubated with D2O | ecosystem: Host-associated > Mammals > Digestive system > Large intestine > Cecum... | reverse complement strand
GCAGTTCATCACCCGCGTTCGGCACCGCATCCAGACCTAAAACCACGACCGGCTGGCCCGGTTTGACAGATTTCACACGCACACCGGCCGAGTTAATCAGACCACGAACGCGACCGAATGTTTCACCGACAACGAATACATCGCCAACTTTTAATGTACCCTGGCGCATCAGGACGGTCGCGACCGAGCCCAGGCCTTTTTCCATTTTCGCCTCTACCACGTATGCGACGGCCGGCATGTCCGCATCAGCTTTTAATTCCATCATTTCCGCCTGAAGCAATATGGCGTCTTCAAGCTTGTCTAAACCTATTTTCTTGGTCGCGGATATTTCAACACACTGAATATCGCCGCCCATGTCTTCTACTTGGACCTCCTGCTGAAGCAGGTCGGTCTTTACGCGGGTGGGGTTTGCCTCCGGCAGGTCAATTTTATTGATAGCGACAATAAACGGAACCTTGGCCGCGCGGATGTGATTAATCGCCTCTATCGTTTGGGGCATGATTGAATCGTTGGCCGCAACAACCAGAACAACAATGTCCGCCATCTGGGCACCGCGGGCACGCATGGCCGTAAATGTTTCATGGCCCGGCGTGTCCAGGAATGTTATCATCGCACCTGATTTCGATTTAACCTCGTACGCGGAAACATGCTGGGTTATGCCGCCGGCCTCGCGCGCGGCGACGTTCGCATTACGGAACGCATCCAACAGCGATGTTTTACCATGGTCAACGTGACCCACAACCGTTACAACCGGCGCACGCGGCGTCAGGTTTTCAGGATTGGGCGCACGTTCCAAAATATCGGCATACGGCTTTACATCAACGCGCTTTACCGTCGCACCGAATTCCGCCGCAACCAGTTCCGCGGTATCCGCGTCAATCGACTGGTTCTGGGATGCCATCATGCCCATTTCCATTAACTTTTTAACAACGTTTCCGACCTTTTCCGCCATTGCCGCGGCCAGGTCTTTGACCGTAATTGTATCGCCCAGAACAACCTCGTGCGCGACCTTTTGCGGGGCGGTAAACATTGCGCGCGCTTTTTCGCGGAAACGCTTCAGCGATGCCTCGGACCGGCGGCGGTTTGCACCGCGCAGTGCGATTTCATCATCATCGTCGCCACCACCGATAACAATATCGTGCAGCGATATCTTGCCACCTTTTTTAAAGTCTTTTTTATTGTGGTTGTTACGCGACGGACCGCGGGCGTTGTCATCGTCATCACCGCGATTGCCACGCGGGGCCGGCGTTGAAAACGTTTTCTGGGGCGCGGCGGCCTTTGGCGTTTCAGGGGCCGCTTTTTCTTCGACCGCATCGGCGGCGGCGCTTTCACGCGCGGCCAGCTGTTCTTTTACCTGTTCATACTCGCGCGTTTCACGCTCTATCTCGGCGGCACGGGCCGCGGCGGCGGCCGCCTCGGCCGCTTCGCGGGCACGGCGCTGTTCTTCGCGGGCACGCGCCGCCTCCAGGACCGCACGCAGCTTTTCATCCGCCGCATTGCGCGGTGCGGATGGTGCAGACGGTTCCTCGCGCAGTTCGCGTGTGCCCGGCGCCACGACGCGACGACGGCGTTCAACAAAAACGGCATCGCCCTTTTTGCTTGCGACCTGGTCTATTGTTACAGATTTCCCAAGTGTTAGTGTTGCCATAAACTTATCCTCGCTTTGTTTTGTCGTGCCCGGGCAATGCGCCCGATTTTGTTCTTTTATTATTATTCTTCGTCCTGCTTGATATCATATGCGATTTCACGCGCCTTCATGATAACACGGGCGGCCAGGCGGGGACTCATCATATCTTCGCCCAGGATTTCAACCAATTCATCCGATGCCAAATCCGCCAAATCAGACAGAGATTTTACACCGTTTTCGCCAAGTTTCATGATAACAGGACGCTTTATAAAGTCAAAATTCAACAGGTCGTCTGACATGCCGATTTTGTGGCCGGCATCCATATAATCCTGTTCTATCTTGTCCAGATATGACTTGGCACGGGTCTGCAGTTCTGACGCCAGTTCGGTGTTAAAGCCCTCAATCGATTCCAGTTCGCCTTTGTCAACGAATGCAATTTCTTCGATTGTACGGAAACCTTCTGTAATCAGCAGGTGCGCAATCATTTCATCAACATCCAGACCCTTTATAAACAGTTCCGTCTTTTCCTTGAACTCTTTGGCGCGACGTTCCTGTTCCTGGGCCTCGTTCATGACATCGATGTTCCAGCCTGTCAGTTGGGACGCCAGACGGACGTTCTGGCCGCGGCGGCCGATTGCCAGTGACTGCTGGTCTTCGGTTACGACAACGGCGGCCGTGCGTGTGTCTTCGTCGACGATAATCTTTGCCACCTTGGCCGGCTGCATCGCGTTAACGATGAACACCGCCGGGTCGTCTGAATACAATATAACATCGATTTTTTCACCGTGGCATTCGTTGATAACCGGCTGGATACGAGTTCCTTTGATACCGACCGTCATGCCGACCGCGTCGATGGACGGATCCTGGGTTTCAACCGCGATTTTCGCATGAGAACCCGGCGCGCGTGACACGGATTTGATTTTGATAACACCTTCGTATATTTCCGGAACCTCTTGAACGAACAGTTTTTCCATAAACATCGGATGGGTGCGGGTCAGGAAAATCTGGGGACCGGTATTGCTGCGCGCAACGTCCATAATCAGCGCACGCACGCGGTCACCAACGCTAAGGCGTTCGCCCGGAATCAGTTCTGTTCCCTTGATATAACCTTCTGCCTTGCCGTTTATATCGACAAATACATTGCCGAACTCTATACGCTTTACCACACCAGATACGATATCACCGATATTGTCTTTGAATTCTTCATACTGGCGGCCTTTTTCCGCATCACGTACGCGGGCCGTCATAATCTGTTTTGCCGTCTGGAACGCCATGCGGCCGAATTCCGGTTCCGGCAGAGGATCTTCGACAACGTCGCCGACCGCCGGATTTTTTGCATACTTTTTTGCCTGGGCAACCGTCAGCATAGTGCCGGCATCATATTCATCACCAACCGCCGCCGGGGATTCAATAACATCAAACAGGCGCTTTACATAAATTGCACCGTTTTTGCGGTCTATGTTCGCAACGATATTGAATTCTTCGCCGTATTTATGTTTGGCAATCTTGGCAATTGCAGCCTCTAACGAGTCAATAACTATCTCGCGGTCAATCATCTTTTCCTGGGCCAACGAGTCAATCGCCAACAGCAAATCCTGGCGCGGCATTGAAACAAAAGACATTCGTATTCTCCTTATGTTGTTTTATGATGCCTTTATGATAAGAGCGGGGTCTTTCAACCCCGCCCTTAAAAAAACTTTTAAGAACATTTTTATTATGCTGTGCGAATCGTAAAAATGCAAGAAAAATTTGACGCTTACCCTTTTGGGCTTTATACTGAGCATGATGAAAATTATAAACCGATATTTTTTGCGCCAGCTGATAATGATATTCATAATGCTGTTGCTGGTTTTAACGGGCCTGGCCTGGATGGTGCAGATAATGTCGATGATGAAATTCCTGCTGAATTACGGAATACAGCTGACGAACTTTCTGGGGCTGACTATGCTGATGGTGCCCTTTATTGTTTCCATAATCGTACCGTTCGTCACGTTTATCGCCATAATTTTCGTATACAACAAAATGATTTCAGACAATGAAATTACCGTGCTGGCCGCATCCAGCCTGTCGCCGCGGCAAATTGCACGCCCGGCATTAATTCTGGCGGCGGTGCTGACCGCGATGCACTTTGTGCTGAATCTGTGGATTGTACCCGCATCCCAGGGAACTTTTTACGACACCCAATGGAACCTGCGATACGGTCTGGCGCATATGAAACTGCAGGAATCCGCGTTTACAGAAATGTCACACGGTCTGGTGGTCTATGTGGACAAGGTGTCGGGCCATGACCTGTCACAGGTAATGCTGTCGGATACACGCAATCCGGACAATCAGATAACCATATTTGCAGAAAAAGGAAAACTGGTGTCGACGATGCGCGGATTGTCAATAGTAATGACAAACGGTTCGCTGATGTCGGCCGGCGGTGCAACCACTGTTGGCACGTTCGAGAGTTTTGACATGGACCTGAACGTGGCCGACAAGGGGATGAGCGGTACATTCCGCGTTCGACGCGTCCCAACGATGCAGTTGGTAAAGACGCTGTTTGACGCCCCCAGTGCAAAACAGCACAAGGCGGTGCTGTCGGAATTATGCTCACGTATTTACGGGCCTATTATGAATCTTGTGTTGGCGGTGCTGTGTACGGCAATACTGTTGCGTTCATCTCTGTTGCGGCGGCGCGCCAGTTTTGCACCCGCCGTCGCGGTTGCCGCAATGGCCGTGGTTATGGCCGCATTCATGTCTGCATCTAACATGGTTTCCAGTGTTACGCATTTTGCATTGCTGGGGGTGGCTATATTTGTCTTACTGGGGGGCATACTGTTCGCACTGTATAGAAAATGAAAAAAATATGTCCCTTGATTTTTTCATCGCTGGCATGTGTTACGGCAAACGCCGCATCCGTTGATATGTCGGCACCAAAAACAATTATCGCCGATAAAATTGAATACGATATAAAATCTGAATCCATTCAGACGTCCGGCAACACCGAGATAATCAACCAATCTGGCCAGCGCATGACTCTGCGCGATTCATACATTTCAAAAGACGGCAGTGAACTGGCCGGCGACGATATAAAAATCTGGCTGGGGCGGCATGTGTATCTGGACGCGGAAAGCATAACCCGCGAAAACGATTTGACCATCGCACACGACGCTACGTTTACCGCATGCGACGGATGTGACCCGTACGGCGATGCATGGACGATATCGGCGACAACCGTGCGCCATAACATGGCAACGCGCATGCTGCGTTTTTATAATCCTGTATTCTGGATATATGGCGTTCCGGCGTTTTGGTTTCCCATATTTGAAATGCCGGATCCGGGCGTAAAACACAAGACCGGTTTTTTAATGCCGGATTTTGAGTCTACCAACAAAATGGGTACGATGATAAACATTCCTTTTTATGTTTATCTGTCCGAGACCCAGGACCTTACGTTCACGCTGGCATATCTGACCCAGGAAAACCCCTTGTTCAAGCTGGAACACAGACTTAATGCCGAACATTCGCAATACAGGACCCGCGGGTCGTTCACACGAAACAAGGACGGCGAAAATCGCTGGCATATATTCAACAACGACGTAATAGAGCTGGGCGAGTACGCGCGTGCGACAATATTTTTAGAACGCACGTCGGATAAAACATACCTGCAGAAGTACGGATTTTATAACTCCCAGCCATACTTGGATTCAGGTGCGCGCCTGGAACTGTTCGGCCAGTCTGGATATGTTGTGGCCGACGCACATGTGTTCCAGGAACTGCGCAGTACGGGCGGCCGATATTCCACACCGTCGGGCGACATATTGCCAAACATACGTGGTGTTTATCAGACCGCACCAATTTACGGCGAAACATATCTGACATTCGGTGCAGATGTGCTGGGAATATCTGGTTCCGGGACCGCATCACAGCGCGTGGTTGGCGATGCACGCATAACCTCGCCATGGACAATATGGGGCGGCAACCGCATCACCGCCAGCATGGCCGCCAGATACGACGTATATAATTTCGATCACGCCGACATGATAGACGGCGAAACATTTACCGGACTAAAAAACAGATTCCTGCCCAGCGGATATTTGGAATGGGCATTGCCGCTGTACCGGCCCGCCACCACATGGACCCAGGTACTGGAACCGCGGGCACGCATTACTGCAATGACACACACATCAAAGGACCAGTTCGCGCTTAACAATGATTCTGCCGGGGCGTTTCTGTCGGATTTAACCCTGTTTTCTGACAAGCGTTTTGCCGGACTGGACCTGTGGGAAAACGGGACATATGCCGATTACGGCATGCGATGGGCCGCGTTTAACAACATCAACGGAAAAACAGTTGAGATATTCCTGGGGCAGACGTACGATTTTAACGACCGCGCCGACACCGACCCAAACAGTGGTTTCCACAACGGCGCATCCGATTATGTCGGCCGCATCGGATACAATAATATGAAGTGGTTTGACATAGCGTCACGTTTCCGCGTGGACAGAACCGACTTTTCCCTGCGTCACGTTGAAACATCAGGACGCATTGGTACCGCCGGAACATATGTGTCTGCGGGCCATATTTGGTCACAGCGCTTTATCGATGCACAAACCCTGGACGACGATATAAACGAGGCAATGGTCGGTGTGGGCATAAAACTGTCTGACAGATGGGCGTTGCAATGGAACGGCATATACAACCTGACAGAGAGCGCATTCCACAGCCATACCGGCGGAATATTCTATACGCATCCATGCTATTACATGTCGGCCCAGTATCGCCGTGATAATTCAATCAAAGACGACTATGTGGGAACCACCACGTTTCAGTTCCGATTTGGAATGAGCATTGACGGTCAACAATATTAAAAATAAATCATACGGAAAAGAAAGAGAGGAAAAAATGTTAAAACATCTGTACATCGGGATATTGCTGGTTACGGCGTCACCGTTGTCGGCGGCATCTGTGGTTGCATCGGTTGGCGGAACACCTATAACGGATACGGATATTACCGCGCGCGTAAAACTGATGGCACGCCAGGGAAATACTGCGACCGACAACAGACGCATCGCACTGCAAAATATTATCGACGATAATGTAAAGCTGGCATATGCCCAGAACTTTAACGCCGTACCGTCCGATGACGATGTAAAGAAAGAGCTTAAGCGCATGAACCTGGGGGATTTGTCCGCATCAGAACGCGAAATGGCAATGAACGCCACACGTGCAGACATTGCATGGCAGATTGTTGTGGCACGAACCGTACTGCCGACAATAACCGCATCGGATGAAGATATTACGGCCGAAAGGAATGCCCTGGCGCGCCAGCATGGCCTGCCGATTGAAATGACAATCGTGCGACTGGTCGATATTCCAGAAGATATCGCAAATAAATTAGCCAAACCCAAGAGCTGTGACGATGCAATGGAAATCGCATCCAAACTGGGGGGGGCACCACAAAAGTTTACCGCACTGCAGTACGAATTATCGGCAGACATACGCGAACGGGTCGCGGGCCTGCCAAAACTGAAATGGTCACCGCGCGTGGATAATTCCGTATTGCTGGTGTGCGAAACAAAAAAGACCAAAGAATACGGCGACTTGGATAAAATTATAAAGCAAAACGCAATGTTCAAACAGGCAATGTTTATCGCCGACCAACAATTAAAACAACTGCGCCGCAAAGCCGTAATTGTAATCAACGACGACAGGTACAAGCTATGAAACCCGTTTTATTTAATTTAACAGAGGCCGAACTGGCCCAGTTTGTCGTGTCGCGCGGCCTGCCCAAATTTCGCGCCGCACAAATACGAGAGTGGCTGTCACGCGGGGCACCAGATTTTATGTCGATGAAAAATCTGCCTGAAACGTTGCGCCGGGATTTGGACGCATCGGCCCAGACACTGCCGGTAAAAATTATCAGACGACTGGATTCGGCGGACGGGGAAACGACAAAATTCCTGCTGGAACTGACGGACGGGGAACAGATTGAATGCGTTTTAATGCGCACGACATACGGCAACAGCGTCTGTGTCAGTTCCCAGGCAGGATGCGCAATGGGATGCCGCTTTTGCGCCAGTACGCTGCTGGGGCTAAAGCGTAATTTGACCGCGAATGAAATATTCGCCCAGGTGCTGTGTGCACAGTGGGAGCTGCGTCGGACGCGCGCTGATAAAACCAACATACGGCCCAACGGCGACGCAAATAATGGCGATGTGTCGCATATTGTTATCATGGGTACGGGCGAACCGCTGCAAAATACGGAAAACGTTATTGATTTTATTGAGCGGGCCAACAAAGAACTTGGAATCGGCTGGCGCCGAATAACGCTGTCCACATGCGGCATTGTACCCGGAATTCGCCGACTGATTGAATGGGGGCGGCCAATTAATCTGGCTATATCACTGCATGCACCGACAGATGAATTGCGCGGCCAAATAATGCCTATTAACAACAAATATAAACTGGCGGAGGTATTGGCCGCCGCAGATGACTTTACAAATCTGCATAACCGCCAGTTGATGATAGAATATATCCTGCTGGGGCGCAAAAATTCGGCCGGCGAGACGGAGTTGTTCAATGCGACACCGGAATATGCCGAAAAACTGTCCACGCTGCTGCGGGGGAAAAATTGCATGGTAAACCTGATACCATGGAATGCGGTTGATGAACGCGATTTCGCGGCACCTTCGGGTAATGCGATACATCGCTTCCAAGACATACTTATCAATAATAACATACATACTCGCATCCGGCGCGAGCGCGGCACCGATATCGGCAGCGCCTGTGGCCAGTTGCGTCTGAACAATGCAAAGAAGAAATAAAAATGAAAACAGCAAAGATAACAACAAATCAGCAACTTGAAGAGCTTATCAAAGAATGCCGTAAAACGGCATTGGCCCATGGATACAAAGACATGCTTAACCTGCCATTGGAATGGCGCCCTATAACAGGCATGCATTTGCTAACAGACCTGGCCACGGGTTATGCGATATGGCCCCATGGTCCACGTATAACCGCGAATGCCTTTATTGAAGCATACGGAGCATATTATGACGCACAAGAACGCGTCAAATATACCGCGGCCGCATTACAGGCACTGCGCACTGTGATACGATAAATAAGTAAAAAAAGCCGCGCTAATATTGCGCGGCATAAAAAAATCCCGGCAATGCCGGGATTTTGTTTATTACTCCATCGATGTAGAGATGATATCACCATACTGGCCGACCTCGTCGCCGCCGACAAAGCAACGGATGTGATTACCAACCTCGTTCATCCATTCGTCGTATGCGGCCTGCTCAACCTTATCCAGCTTGCTTTCCTGGACGCTCTTGGTTGCCTGGTACGCCAGCACACCACCCGCAATCGCACCAACACCCGTACCAATCGCGGTGGATATGGACTTGGTCTTTTGGGCAGATGCACCCTTATCATCCCAGTTTCCACATTCCGTCTGCAACGCTGTTACAGCTGCGGAAATATTGGAATTATTGGACGCATTTGCTGTTGCTGTCTGAGCTTGGCCCATAACGATATTTACAGTTGCCCCATCGGTTCCTATACCATTATAGGAGTAACTTTTAATGTCTGCTTCGGTTATACCACTACTTTCAGGGCAATATATAACAGTAACTTCCGTAATCTCTGGATGGTTCATTAACACACCAACCGATGCAGTACCTTTAATTTCTATGTCTTCTTTATTTGGGGTACATGTGCTATTTGTCAGTGTAGAATTACCACTTGACGGACAAGTATATTTCACACTTTTGATAGAAAACGGGGAATTTCCAACCGTAGTTCGTACAGCATCTTTGGCACCTATAGCAAACTTACATGCTACGGATGTACCGGTTGTGGTACCTGTAGTATAGCCACCGTTTGTACGCATAGCGGTTAACAAATTCTCTATCGCTTCATTTAGAGCTTCTTTGTCAGCACCATCCACCTTTTTGTTTGTATTTATTTTGCGTGCAGATGAAATCATCTTTGTTAGAGCACTTGATTTTGATTCCTGGTCAGATAACTGGAAATATTTCGTTCCATAGTTATAGCAAGATTCTGCATATTCCTGGCTGGACTTAGTTGCACCACCGGTCAAGCCGCCCAGGAAGCTGCTGTCTGCAATCTTGTTACCGGCAACCGCACCCAGACCACCGCCACCAACGGTGCCCAGTACAGCCATCCAATTTCTCATGCGGGTGTCACCAACAGAGGCATCGGCGCGTGCATCCTTTGCAACCGCATCAGCCAACTGCTCCAGGGCCTTGCCCGGAATCCAGGAACCGCATGTGAATGTATCACCTGCCGCAAAGTAAGCCGTGGCCCAATCTGTACCCTTGGCGATTACGTCCTGAATCTTTTTATCATCAGACTGCAGTGTTAC
>Ga0073907_1004342_pt1 | contig 10023 bp, 7 predicted proteins | sample GluameincwithD2O_FD_65483 | JGI IMG/M metagenome (GOLD analysis project Ga0073907, IMG submission 65483) | Mouse cecum microbial communities from Vienna, Austria - Glucosamine amended microcosms incubated with D2O | ecosystem: Host-associated > Mammals > Digestive system > Large intestine > Cecum... | reverse complement strand
GCATTTGTATTGATTGAAGATGATTATGAAAATCATGTTGACGCATCCGGATACAGTTAATAAGTTCATCTAAAACAGGGAGATAGGCTTTGTAGGCTTCTAGTTCCCTTTTTTGATTAGAAAGAGGAAATGGGGGAAGAAAAGGGTAAAATAGACAGGATATCAGTACAAGTATAAAATTTGCAATTAATGTGTCAAGGCCGTTCATTCGTATAGGCCCCAAAAGGTCAAAAAGGAAAAGACACAATGATTTTATTATCCCGGTAAGGATATATGTCACTGTGAAGATTACAAGCAGTTCCCTAAAGGGGATGCGAAAGATGATAAATAATAAGATGAGATGGCACAAAATAGTAATGACAGCGGACAGCAGAATATGCTGGACTGAGAGATTCAGAAGGCAGGCAAAAAAAATGCAGGGTATGGATAGGCACAACATTTTTCTTAACGTAACGCTGAGCCTATTTTCCAGTAGGGAGTTTATAATAATATAAATGTACAAAAAATCTAATATAAATGTCACATAGTTTATCAACAATGTCATATAAATTTTCCTTCATCGTGTATTCCTTTTTATTCTAATTTATTTTTTTGTGAAAAGCAAGAAGAATGCAGTAATACAAAGAAAACACTAATATGCTATTTCGCCAGCCGAAATCCGATTCCCCACACGGTCTCAATATACTCTTCCTCGCCATCTCCCTGTCATTCCATCATGATTTCCTTCACTGAAAGCTTTCGGATTTTGTCAGAATATGCAAACATCAGACTTTCATAAACTAAGATGAAAACAACAAGCGAAACAATCATAACGGGAAAATCAAACTGATAAGAAGGAACCCCCTCCAGATCCCTGAATACAATATCAGCCATAATTCTAAGCAACGCGTACTGATATACTGTTCCCATTACGAAACCAATATAAGACATTGGTCTGTATCCGCCGAGAATTGCCCTGCAGCATTCTTTCTGTGAATAACCAAATACCTTCATCATGGCGATAGTTTTTGTATTACCGTTTATCACTGTCGTAATGGCAAGAAATAATGTAGTAAATGCCAGGACGAGACCGATTATGAGCATCATTACCCCCATCATTTCACTGGAGAAGTCCTTCATGCTGAAGGACATCTGAGTCATAGCAGAGAAACAAAACGAAGCAAAAATAATGAAAAATACAAGTGCTTTTTTAGATCTTAAAGTGCTTCTTTTTAAGTCCTCTACAAATGGAGCAGCTCCTTCATGATTAATTCTGTGTTTGGATATTTTAGAAGAGACCCGCAGGTTCTCTTTCAGAAGCAATATTACCGGCTCTTTCAGCTTATACCAAGCATAGATGATCGCAAGCAGGGAAAAACCAACTGTCGGTAATATAACAAAATAAAGCAGAATGGCTGGATGAAAATGTATCCCTGTCTCTGGAAGTATTTTATCTTTATTTTGTAAGGCATAAAACCTCGGCATCAGAAGAAATGCCCCGCCAAACCCAGCTGCCGTTCCAATAAACGCACTGATTCCAAATACCCAAAAGTTTTTTGCAATTTTCAGATTTGAATAACCTAACGCCTTTAATATACCAAGCTCCTTTTTGTGGGAATCGATGTAATGCTTGATATAAAACATTAGCATAATAACCGAGGTTATTAACAGGCAGCCGCCGCTTACAAGACAGACGACCTTTGCGGTAGATACCTGAGCGTTATAAAAAATCATAGATAATTCAGATGTTATTTCACTCTCAGTAGACCGAAGATCCAAATAGAAGTTTAAAAACATGGTACATACAAGTACAGCGCAGCAGGAGATAATAGAAATGCCAATGAGCTTTGAAGCGTTTTTTATTCCAATAAGCATAATTATCACCATCCAATCTCATAAGCGGTTTTTTGTACTTCGTTTTGATAAATATCCGATATTTTACCGCTATTCATTTTAATGACTGTTTTAGCCATTTCTGCAATATTCAAATTGTGTGTTACCATCACCATCGTAAAGCCGTACTTATTTTTCAACTTGTAGATATAATCCAGTACCTGTCGGCCTGTCTGCTCATCTAATGCGCCAGTAGGTTCATCAAGGAACAATACCCCGGGCTTTTTCGCCAATGCTCTTGCAACGGAAATCCTCTGCTGTTCGCCGCCGGAAAGTTCACTTGGGTATTTATGTAGTTTTTCGCCAAGTCCGACGGATTTGATAACTTCCCTGTAGTTTTTATTGCCAGCTAGATCCGCACCCATTTTCACATTCCTGTCAACATCCATATTGGGGAGCAGGTAATACTGTTGGAAAATAAATCCGATATTTTCTTTGCGGAACGCAGTTAATTCATTGTCAGAAAGTACTGTAATATCTGTACTGTCATAAAATACTTCGCCGCTGTCCGGTCGTTCCAGTCCTGAAATCACATGCAGAAGAGTTGACTTCCCAGAACCCGATGCACCGAGTATCACTACAAAATCCCCATCGTTAATTTCCAAATGGATGCCCTGTAATACCTGGAGTCGACTTTCTCCGTTTCCGTAGGATTTTATAATATCATTAACTTTAATCATATTCCGCACTCCTTTATATTTTTCAAAAGACTCATAAATACCTCTGTAATCATCGAGCTAATTTCAACGCCTGTAAAGCAGCACATTTTGGTGGCACAAAGCGTTGCAATGCCGTGCGTATAGATCCAAAGGTGATGATATAGCTTTTCAGCCAGATGCTCATTGATTTCGTACTCGTCTTGAAGGGATAAGAGAATTTCCTCATAGCTTTCCTCTATCAATGGAAGTACGCCCGATAAATCAGGTTTTTGCGATTGTTCTGTCATAAATAGAAGCTGAAAAAGCTTTGGCTCATTAACAGAAAAGAGAATGTATTGTGTTCCTACACCCTTAAAGGGGTGTTCCTCCTTTAACCCTTTATTGACATATTCTTTATACACCGTTTTGGCAGATTGGATCACAGCCTGCTGCACCTCGCCCATATTTTTAAATACAGTAAAAATCGGTCTTGCTGAGCTGCCAAGGCGTGTTCCCAATTCTCTGGCGGTTAAGGCTTCAAATCCATTTGTCTGGACAATATTTAATGCAGCTTCTGTAATTTCTTCTTTTGTAAATTTTGCTTTTGGCGGCATAGCTTCTCTTCCTTTCTCCTTCTAAAACGTTTGTTTTACATCGCACGATTTATTATAGTCAGAGATGCACAAAAAGTCAATAGTATTTGCCAAAACCGATCGCATTGTGATAAAATAATTCTATAATCTTTAGCTATTGGGATAGAGAACGAGAGAGGAGGCGATGGCAGCATGAGGACGTACAATCATTTATATTCTGATATAAAGACTTTTCGGGAATTTTTGGGTGATGTTTCTATTAAGCGGGCGGACAGGATGCTGGTCAGGATTCACAGTGCAGTCCATACAAAGGAGCAGATGCAGGAGCTGGCGGGGGAGGTTCGTGAACTTCTTCCAGGGGCGGAGATTATTGGATGTAGTACGATGCAGGTGATAAGTGATGGAAGGCTTTATCCGGAGGCATGTCTGATCTCCATAACAGTACCGGAGCGGGCAGAGGTGAGGACCGCCCGGGTGAGCTGCCTGACGGAAGAGGGCGGGTGGAAAGAAGGAGCTGCGCTGGCAGAAGAGGTAGTGGGAAATGTACTCTTTGACCGGGGCGGCTTTTTATTGATCTTTTTTCCGCTTCCATACAGTAAGATCGAGGATTTTGTGGAAACCGTCAATGAGACGGGTATTCCAGTAAGGATGCTTGGGGGAGCTGCCTATCTGGAAGACGAGCAGGGGAATGGCCGGGAGGATCTGGCCTATGTCCTGGAGGGGACGGAAACCTCCGGAACGGATGTGGTCATGGCGCTGATCTCCTCTGATGAACTGCATATTTATGGTGATTATGTCTGCGGCGTGGAGCCGGTGGGAAGGAAATGTCCCATTGTCAGCCGGGGCTGCTATATTGATAAGATTGACGGGGAAGACGGCGCAGAGTGGTATGCAAATCTTCTGGGCGGGGAGGCCCTGCAGGAGAATCCGGCCATTTCCCATATCTTCCCGGTGGTAAAACGGGATGAACGCGGCATTGCCTATTATGTGGATTATTCGGAGGACTCTGGGCAGACTGGCGGGAAAGAGGAGGACAGACATTACGTTCTGAAATCCTATGGTGAATTAAAAAACGGGAGTTATGTGTCTCTGGGCTATTTTCATCCGCAGAAGATTTATGACCAGGTGCAGGAGCTGTTTCGAAATATCGGGACGGCACCGGTAGAGGTTATCTTCGCCTATGACTGTCAGTCCAGAGTTAATTTTTTACATAACTGCGCCAACTGGGAGATTGAAAATTTTTATACGACCAATATCAGCGGGGCGCTGCTGTCAGGGGAGGTTTCCAATGCCGGCGGGGCTAATGTCTACGCCAACTATACATTTGTTACCACGGCGCTGTCAGAGGATCCGGAGGCGCGTGTTATCCTGCGGGAACGGGAATTGAAAAATATGTCTGAGCTGCAGGAGGACAATCCGCAGATGCTGAACTATCTTCTGGTTAATGCGAACCGGCATCTGAATGAGGAACTGCAGGATCAGCAGAGGAAGATCCAGGACGCCATGTTTTATAATCAGATGTTGGGAGTGGATAACCAGCTCCGGTATTTGTATGACCAGGAGCAGGCGGAACTGGACAAGGCTGCGGTGTTCTGTCTGAACAACGAACGGATGCTCCGGCTGTTTGCGGGGATCACCAAGACCTATACGATTCTCAGGGAAAGCTATGAAAAGATTCGGACGTACTATCTCCCCAAAGGCATCTATCTGTACAGCTATGAGGATGCGTCCTTTATGCTGGCGGCGGATACGGCGGTGGCAAAGACAGAGTTTATCGAGATAGTAGAGAAGATCCGGGATTTCCTGGCAGGCATCCGCTGCGAGGAGGTGGATCTCTCCTGTACCGTAGCCGTCGTGTATGGAAAAGAGGATACCATGAGCCGGCTGGAGGCAACCATGCGTTATGCAAGGGCCCGGAGAGTTCCCATTGCACAGTTTGATGAGATTGGAGATATCGCCAGAAAGGAACTGGAGGAGATCCGTATGCTGCATATTATCCGGGATGCGCTGCAGCACAAAAGAGTGCGGCCGTATTTTCAGGAGATCCACAACAACAGAGGGGATCGGAAGAGGATGTACGAATCTCTTATGCGCATCTTTGATGAGGACGGGAAGCTTTATTTCCCAGATCAGTTCCTGCCAGTGGCGAAGGAGTATGACCTGTACGAGAGCCTTTCGGAGCTTATGGTGGAGACGGTGATAGAGATGTTCCGGGACAAGGATATCCGGGTCACCATTAATCTCAATGTCCAGGATATCTACGACCGCAAGATGCTCCGCATGATATTTGAAAGTATGCAGACGGTACCGCATCCAGAGAATTTTGTCTTTGAGATCGTGGAGAGCGAGGAGATTATGGACTACGCCTATATTAAGGAATTTGCCGACCGCATTCATGAATATGGCGGCAAGGTGGCCATCGACGACTTCGGCAGCGGATTCTCAAATCTGCTCCATGTACTGAAGATCCAGGCGGATTATATTAAGATAGACGGAGCAATTATCCGAACCATTACGGAGGATCCACACTGTCTGGATTTTATCCGCTTTATCAACAACTGGTGTGTGGGAAATCAGCAGGAGGTTATTGCGGAATATGTCGAAAACCAGCAGATCCAGGATATTATGATGGACATCGGAGTCGCCCATTCCCAGGGGTACTATTATTCGAAACCCCATCCGTGGGTGGAAGAATAGTTCACTGGACACACATAGATTGAGAATATGGAGGTAGTTGTTATGGAACGGAAAAAAAGCATGGTCTGGCTGCCGGCAGTGATGATAGTATTCCTTGCGATGCTGATGGCAGGTGCCGGTGTGACATGGGAATCGGCATTGGCGGAAAAGAGGGAGACGCAGGCGGAAGAAGAGCCGCTGAAGGATTCTTCTGACACAGGAGGGATTCGGGTTACCACGTCGGTGGACAAAAAATATTATGCGGACGGAGACAATGCCGTAGTCACTGTGTCTGTCACCAATACGAATGAATATGATGTGACGGATGTGGGTGTGACATACAAAATGCCAACGAATTTTACTGTGACATCCGGCAAACAGACACAGGAAATAGAGAAGCTGGCGGCGGGAGAGACGAAGGAATTCCAGATTGAGGCGGCGGTCAGCAGGGACAAGAATGGTGATCTTGTGATGGCCAGCTATTTTACCCCGCCAGTCATTGCACTGATGGCGGCTGCGGCTGTGGTCATACTGGCGGCAGTATTCCTTTTTATCCGGAAGAAATCCTCCGGAGGGAAGGGGACGAAGCCGCCTCAGGCAGGGATATCCATGCTTTTGGTTCTGGCGCTTCTGTCTGCCTGTCTGTCCGATGCGGCGGTGCCGTCCCGGGCGGAGTCAAAAGAGGGAGGGGTGGTGAATGAGGATTATCTGCCCAGGGTTTCTGTGCATGATCCCTCCATCGTCAAGGATCCCGAGACGGGAACCTATTATGTTTTCGGCTCTCATCTGGATTTTGCCAGATCAAAGGATCTGATTCGCTGGGAGAAATTCACCACCAATATAACAGATGATTATCAGACGCTGTTTGCCGAGCCATGGGAGTGGGCGGAATATGCCACGCCGCCTTCCGCTGGCGGCCTCCGGGGCCGTATGTGGGCGCCGGATGTGATCTGGAACGATACAATGAAGAAATGGTGCATGTATATGAGTATCGACGGCGATAACTGGTGTTCCTCCATCTGTCTTCTTACGGCGGATAAGATCGAGGGACCGTATGAATATCAGGGTATCGTGGTGTACTCCGGTATGAACAATGCCAAGACGCCGCCGGAGAATCTGTCAAAGACGGATGTGTACAGGGTGCTGGGGGAGGGCGCCGACCTGTCCCGCTACAAATCCACTTCGAACTCCTGTATCAATGCCATCGATCCCAATGTGTGTTATGACGACAAGGGGAATCTTTATATGACATACGGATCCTGGTCCGCAGGAATCTACATGCTGAAGCTGGATACAAATACGGGGCTGAGGGATTATGAGACAAAATATGAGACGCAGGAAGACGTGTCGGATGCCTATCTCGGGACGAAGATAGCAGGAGGGCATTATAATTCCGGGGAGGCGCCGTATATAATACGTTCCGGAAAATATTACTATTTCTTTGTCTCCTATGCCGGCTTTGCGGCCAAGGGCGGCTATCAGATGCGCATCTACCGCTCTGAAAATATATCGGGCCCCTATGTGGACCAGGCGGGAAATACGCCGATCTGTCAGCGCTCCGAGGATATGAAGGGGAGCACCAAGGGCGTTAAGATATTTGGCAGCTACCAGATGCCGGGAATTGAAAAGGTGCAGGTATCCCAGGGACACAATTCCGCCTTTACGGATGATGACGGCAGGATGTATCTGGTGTACCATACCCGGTTCCAGTCGGAGGCGGGGACGGTGGAGCTCCATCAGGTCCGCGTCCACCAGATGTTTGTCAATGAGGATGGCTGGCTGGTGGCGGCGCCCTACGAATATTCCGGCGAGACGCTTCCAGATACGGCATATCAGCAGGATGATGTGGTGGGGGAATATGACTTTATTTTCCACGAACCGACAAAATATTACAATGTGGTGGGTGGTAAGCAGCTTGGCATTGTGGGCAGTCAGGAGGTTACAACAAAGGAAGTAGAACTTCAGAAGGAGATGGTGGTGGGACACCGCACCACCTCCCTGAGATGCACCGTGACCTATTCCCACCAGGGGGCGGAAAAGGTGATCCTCAAAAAGGACGGCACGGTGGCGGGAGATTATACCGGCACATGGAAATTTACCAATGGCTGTCATGCCGAGATGAAACTGAACGGCGTAACCTATAAGGGAGTATTCCTCAAACAGCAGGATGAATCCATGGACCGGAAAATGCGTATGACTTTCAGTCTTCTGGGTGATAACGTAACGGTATGGGGCGTAAAGTAACACTAATTTAACTGATAGTACAGCCCCTTCTTTGCCATCAGCTCCTCGTGGGTGCCGGATTCGGCAATTCCCTTATTCTGGATATATAGGATCCGGTCTGCGTTGCGGATGGTGGAGAGCCGGTGGGCAACGATAAATGCGGTCTTGCCTTCCAGTATCACATCCAGCGCCTGTTTAATGAGATTTTCCGTCTCCGTGTCAATGGAGCTGGTGGCCTCGTCCAGTATGATCACTGAGGGGTTCTTTAGGATGATCCGGGCAAAGGAGAGAAGCTGTTTTTCTCCGGCGGACAGACCGGCTCCCCGCTCCTCTAGTACATGGTCGTATCCGTCATAGAGACGGGAAATAAAATCATGGGCGAAAATGGTTTTTGCCGCCGCGATGCATTCTTCATCGGTGGCGTCCAGCCGTCCATACCGGATATTTTCCATCACCGTCCCCCGGAAGATAAAGGGATCCTGCATCAGGACACCCACTTTCCGCCGGAGGGAGCGGAGGGAGACGTCTCTCACGTCCACGTCGTCCACCCGGACGCTGCCCTCCGACACGTCATAGAACCGGGTGAGCATATTGATAACGGTTGTCTTGCCGGCGCCGGTGGGACCAACCAGTGCGATAGTCTCTCCCGGCGACACGTGGAGGTCGAAATGTTCCAGGATATTGTTATCTGGATCATAGGCGAAGGTTACGTTATGGAAATCAATCTTGCCCCGGACATTTGCCAGTTCCACGGGATTTTCCGGATCCTTTATGTCAACCGGGCAGTTAATGGTGTCAAAAACCTGTTCCAGGTTTGAGCTGACTTGTGCCATCTGCTGAACGATAAAGGCGATCTGGGTCAGGGGGCCGCTAAACAGTGTCATATAGTTGGTAAAGGCAAATACCGTGCCGGCATTGATCAGGTTATTCCCCGCCAGGATCATGGACAGGCTCAGCCCGTACAGGCACAGGGTGCCGATATTCCAGAAGGTTTCCACGATGGGTGTGTTCCATTCATTGCGGATGACGATCTTCATCCACTGCGTCAGACTCAGGCCGTGGATATGAGAATAAATTTCTTCGCTGCTCTCCGCATGGTTATAATTCTTAACAATCTTTTCTCCCATGATGGTCTCGATGAGGAATGCGGTCCGGTTGGAGATCTTCGCCCGGTGGGCCCCAAAGAGCCTGCGGACAAAGTAGCGCAGGGTAAAGACACAGATCATCATGGGGATCACCGTGAGAAAGACGATCCCGGTGAGCTGCGGGCTCAGTCCCAGCATAAAGAAGGTGACGATAATGATCTTGGCAATATAGGTCAGCAGGAGCAGGACATAATTGGTAAAGAAGTTGGCCAGGTCATTGATATATTCCGTCACCCTTACCACGATCTTACCATCGGGCTTGGAATCAAAATATTCAAAGGAAAGCTGCTGCAGCTTGTAGAAAATATCCTTTCGGACCGTGGCGATAATATTGTGTCCCAGAGTACCCATCAGGCGCTGGTGGATATAGGTGACGCCAATCTCGATTCCGGCCAGTACAATCATGCCGGCGATAACAAGAACCAGCGTGCGGTATTCCTCTGTCACCACAACTTCATCGATCACCATCTTCAGCAGAAGCGGTGCGATCATAGAGACAATGGAGGAGAGCACCATCAGGGCGCACACAAAGAAAAATATCTTCCGATAGGGCAGAATATAGCGCAGAATCTTCCCGAACTGTTTCATATCAATCTTTCGTTCTATTACTTCGTCTTGAAAATATGTATTTCTTTTTGCCATGTTATCTTGCACCTCCCTCTGCCAGCTGGTCAAAGTCGATCACGGATTTCTTCTGCGCCTCCTGAATATTGTATACCGACGCAAAATGCCCGTTCTGTTCCATCAATTCTTCAAATGTTCCCCGCTCTGCTATCCTGCCGTCCAGCAGATAGAGAATCTCGTCACAGTCAACCACCGAAGACATGCGGTGGGCGGAGATAAGAAGGGTTTTGTCGGAGTAGTGCTGGTTTATCG
>Ga0073907_1004320_pt1 | contig 10079 bp, 13 predicted proteins | sample GluameincwithD2O_FD_65483 | JGI IMG/M metagenome (GOLD analysis project Ga0073907, IMG submission 65483) | Mouse cecum microbial communities from Vienna, Austria - Glucosamine amended microcosms incubated with D2O | ecosystem: Host-associated > Mammals > Digestive system > Large intestine >... | reverse complement strand
CCGTCAAGCCGTGAGGAAGCCGTGAAGAACGGACGCAAAGGCGGGAAGAAGAGTGCCGAAGTGCGAGCGCAAGCCAAGACTTCGCGCGAGATAGTGGAGATGCTCGACAGCCTCGCGGTAAAGGACGGCAACAACGAGATTATGGCGGCGCTCGGCATACCCGAAGATATGCGAACGCGCCAAACGCTCCGACTGCTTCAGCTACTGAAAAAAGCCGAGAACGGCAACCCGCAAGCGAACAAGCTCTTAATCGAGATACGCGGCGAGGCGGCGGCTTCCACCGTCAATTTAGAGATTAAGGACGAGCAGCGCGCGGCATACGACCGAGCGGCGGCGGCTATCAAAGGGGCGAAGAAGAAATGACATTCGACCAAGTGATATGGACGGAGAAAATGCGAGCGATATTCGCGGACGACGCACCGGTCATTCACTTGTGCGGAGCTATGGGAACGAGTAAGACGCTCGTCGGCGGTTTGACATTCTTCGACCGAGTAATGAACGCGCCCGCAAACGTCAACCAATTTGCGATTATAGGCGTGTCGAGCGTACTCGCCAAGCGTAACTTCGTAGACAAAGCCGACAGCTTGTACAACATACACAGAGGGCTGTGCAGCGAGTACAGCGACGGTAACAAGGATGCTGCCGGTTCGCACTTTTGCATCTACGGAAAGTACGGCAAGAAAATAGTGTACATAGCCGGAGCAGACAACAAAGCGAGCTATCAGAACATACTGTCGCTTGACTTGGGCGGCATATTGCTTGACGAGCTGTCGGCGCTACACCCGGACGTTATACGCGAGGCATACGGACGCGTTCAGCGTTTGGCATACCCCGGTTGGCTGATAACCACGACCAACGGCGGCAACCCTACGCAAGAGTTCTACACCGAGCTTGTAAACCACGCGACGGTTATGTTCCGCGACACCGTGCCGAAGATAGAGCTTGACGAAATGGTGGAGGACCGCCCGAGCGAACATTATTACCATTTCAACCTACAAGACGACTGCCCGCACAAGACACCCGAGCAAACGGCGCGGCTCGTCAACAGCTACCCGGTCGGGAGCTTCTACCACTATTCGAAGATACTCGGCTGTCGCGGCTACGCGGAGGGCGCGCTGTACGCGAAGCTACTCGGCGGCGTGCAGCTTGTAAACTTTGCCGACCTAAACCTTAACGCATTCGAAGAAGTGGTCGCAACGGTCGACGTCGGCGCGAGCGTGAACGGCGAGGACGACAGCAAATCGCACACGATCGTTGCGCTTGGCGGCTATACGAAGCAATACCACCGCGTCGTGGCGATAGCTTCTAAGAAGATAAACAGCATTGAACACCGCGACATTATCACCGAAGCCGAAGCGTGGCTGTATAGCTATTGGCTCAAATTCTACGGCAAGTTCAAAACGATACTGATAGACAAAGCCGACTACAAGCTCGTTAGCACTTGGCAAAATCACAGCCGTTGGCGCGGCAAGGTGAGCATTCTCGGTTGCGTTAAGACCGACAAATGGCTTTGCCCCGACTTGCCGACAAGGGCTTCGATTAAGTGTCAGCTTATGATGCAAAGCAAGCAATACCCGACAAGCCGCATCGTATGGTGCGACGAGCAAATGCTCAAAGCACACCGCCAAATTTTAGAGGACAAGGACGGTTCGGAATTAGACCAAGCCGACGTGTGGCAAGACTACGCCGACTGCTTCTCGTATCTCATTTTGTGGCGGTTAGCAAAGATACTCGCGGACGCAACCCGCCGCCCGCAAAACAAAATACAATTCTATTAGGAGGCCCACATGGCAAAACGAAAACAGCCGCAGCCGTTCAGACTATCGGCGGCAGCAAGCAAGAAGCTCAACAAATACCTTGCGGAGATACGCAAGGGTATAGTCAACGTATGCGAGATGCACACGCACGACAGCAACCCGTCCATTAAGCAAGGCGATTTTGAAGAGCTGTACATAGACAAGACGCTCGGACAAACAGCGACAGCAATCTCGGTGTCCTTGCGTTCTATGGTCGACGGCTTGGCAGCCCAAAAGGAAGCCGAAGCCGCAGCAATCAATCACGGCAATATCATACCCGGAAAGGGAACGGAGGACATAACATGAAAGAATTTACCAAAGGCGCGCTTGTAACGGTGGTCGAAGATAACGACCGCAGAATAGCGGACTATAAGGCGAACGGTTGGAGAGAGCGACCGCTTACGCCGAAGCCGCAAGACGACGCGGACAAGCGCATCGACGCAGCTATGCAAGAGGCAAGCGACAGCGAAAGCAAGAGCGACGCCAAAGGCAAGGGCAAGAAAGACAAGAGCAAAAAGACCGCGCCCGACAAAAAGGTGAACGACGCGGTGGAAGCCACGAAGAACGCCGCCGAAGAAAGCGAAGCGGTAGACGACGGACTGCTCGCGAACGCAAGCGGGGGTGAAGCAAATGGCTAATGTGCGAAGCGATAGCCGAATTTGCATACAAGACCCGACCGGCAAAATGCGGACGGTTATATGCGAAGAGGACTACGAACGCGGCGGCTACAAAAAGCGCGGGTGGACGGTAGTCAAGGAAGATTGGACGAAAGACCGCGTCATTAAGCCGCCCGTCGACTACACCGCCGAAATGGAATTGCGGAAGCTCGGCAACGGCGCGACATAAGAGAGGGCTACACCAATGGGCGAAATCAAAAACCCGTACCAAATGAATTTGATAGAAGCGAACAAAACCAAGCTGTACAATCCGGGCGCGTTTTGGGCGTTCAATACAGCGAAGTACCGGGCGCTGCTGTCAAACGATCCGACCGTTATCAAGCACTTTTATAGGAATGAAGCGGCGCGGTTCTTTGCCGATGCGTACAATATAGCCGAGCTTAAACGCTCGTTCTATTACGGCGACGACTTCGTGGAGAATGCCGAAGAGTTCTTCGGAATTATACCAATGATATGCGGGAGTATCGCAAAGCTCGTATGCGGTTCGGGTTACGATTTCGACGAAACTGTGCCGCCCGAGATAAAAAACCGATTGCAGCCGATACTCGACGAAAACGAGTTCGACACGTCGATTTTGAAAGCGAGCCTTATCGAAACACTCGGCATAGGCGACGCGGCGTGGCACATACACTTTGACCCCGATATATCGAACCTACCGATTATCGAGCTTGTACCGGCAGAGCGGCTTGTGATAAAACGCAAGTACAACCGCATCGTAGAATACACGGTCAAGCAGCAAGTGTTTCTCAACAACGAGCCGCAAGACTATGAGCTACACACCATATACACGCGCCGCAAAAAGGCGGTCAAGCGCGAGGGCGTTACGCGCTACGAGGACGACGGAATAATTCAGCGACACCGTATATTCAACGGCTCGAAGTTTTGCGATAGAAACAAAGAGCTGAAAAAGCAAGTATTTGAAGCATACGGCATCGAAGAGAAGCGGGTGCTGCCGCTCGTAGACTTTCCGATTATCTACTTGCCGAACAACCTAAACAACACGCAAGGCGCGAGCGTTTACGGCAACGGGCGACCTTACGGCGTGGTTTTCGGTTTGGAGAGCGTATCGAGCGCGCTCGACGAGATACTGTCGAATTGCGTGGACACGGTACGCAAATCATTTCCGTATTTGCTTATAGACGAGCAAATGATACCGTCGAATATCGAGGGCGACAAAGACAAGGGAGCATTCAGTACCCGCCGCCACTCGTTCCTTTTGCCGAAGAACGCGAAAGAAGCCGAAAAGCTACTGCAGCAAATACAAGCGAAGCTCAACACAACCGAGTTCGTGGAGAGCGCGAAATTCCAAATCAATATCGCGCTCAATAAGACCGGCATAAACGCGGCGACGCTTGGCTTGCAGCTTTCCGGACACGTCGAAGCGGAGGGAACGCAAAACGCGAAAGAACGCAACAGCATTCGGACGCGTAATTCGTTCGCCGAAGATTACGAAAGGTATTTGACAAAGCTATTTGCCGTGCTTCTTCAATACGAAGATTATATCAACGGCAACACCACCGCGACCGATAGGGCGACCGGCAAAAGCGCGATCGTCGCCGAAGAGTATCACGGCATAAAAGCGGCGTTCCGCAAGTACATAGTGGACACGCCCGAAGAAGTAGCCGAAGTGCTTGCGCGTAAGGTTCAAGCAAACATTATGAGCGTATTCGCAGCTGTCCGAGAACAACACCCCGATTGGAGCGACGAAGCCGTTTACAATGAAGCAAACCTTATATACGCCCAAAAGAGCAACGAGCTGATACAAGTAGTAGACCCCAACAAACCGCCGCCCAAGAAAACGCCGCCGCCCAAAGAGAACCCCGACGGCGACGACGAGGACGCACAAAAGGACTTGCAAGACAAGGACAACCCCGACGGCGAGCAAACGCCCGCCGAATAAACAAAACGCCGTGTCGCGCAAAATACGGCGTTTAGCAAAGGTATTCAGCCGCAAGGTTAGATATACAAAAAAATAGTCACCCAGACGTTAACGGAGGAACAAACACAATGGACGGACAAGAAGTTCAGAAACCCAACGAGGGAGAACAAATCACCACCCCGGGCGCAGCGCAGCCGGAGAGCAAACCGCAAGCGGAACAGCCGCAAGCTGAAGCACAACCGCAAGCGGAGAGCCAACAGCAAACACCGCCGCCCGCCGCTACGGACGATCCCACCGCAGCACAAACGGACACGACGAAACAAGGCGAAGAGGAACCAGCAAAAGAACCGGCGCGGGAAATGACAGCGGAGCAGTACGACACCTACAACGCAACGCTCCGTCGCGTATCAAAGACCGCAAAGGCAAGTTTGCCCGACCGATACAACGCCTTTGAGGACACAGCGATTAAAACGCTTGTCAAACAGCAAGTGATGCAAGGCATAACGCCGAACGTCAAAGAGCTTGCGGCAAGCGTGGTAACAAGGCTGACCCACAAAGACGAACCGCCTACGCCGCCGCCGAGTTCGGAAACCCAAGCAAAGACGGAAACCGCCGACGAGGTAACGAGCCTTAAAGTGGAGAACGCCTTGCTTAAAGCCGGTATAAACGCCGAGCGCATCGAAGCGGCAACCAAGTTATTTATGGCAGAGGGCGCGTCCATAGACAAGGTCGCGGACTTCGTCGCCAAATACCCCGAATGGCAAGCATCGCAAGAGGGGCGAATTGCTTTCGGAAAGACACCACCCCTCGCGGGCAAAACAGCGCCGACCCCCGAAAACCCGCCCGTACTCAACGACTTTGAAAAAAGGGTCGCGGAGTTGCGGAAAGCAAGGGGGTACGACACCTAAAATTTTTTTCATAAAGGAGAACACCAATCATGGCAATCACATTGGGTGATGCATTCCAAAATTGGAATAAGGACAGCAACCTCCCCACAGCGGGAGCAACCGTTGACGGCGGCGTTATCGATATGCTCGAGCCGAATTTGTTTCGCGATAAGGTAATGATACCGGGCGTAACATACGCGACCGACGTCGAGAGCCTTATGGTCGACAACCAATTCGCGGTTGCGTTTATTCGCAAGCTCGACAAAATCAAGGTCAATATGTGCAAGGCTACGGACGACGAAGCGTTCCGCGTCGTACCCACTTCGAGCGACGGCAAGTTTATCGAGGTCAAGTGCAACGACGTGCTGAAAGTTGCGGAAGTTGTCTACGAGCCTATCGACAAGGCGCGCGTAAGCGGCAAGACCGCCGACAAGGTGCAGCTCGCGTCCGAGAGCTACGACGAGGTCAAAGAGCTTCGTTATCTTTCGTACCTTATCAACGGCGGCGGTTCGCCCGATCCGACCGACGTTGGCGCACCCGCTTCGGCAAATACGGAGCGCTGCACGAAAACGACCGTGATCGATAACATAATCGACGACCGCAAGGTTATTCGCAAAGCCGGAGCCGAGCCGGACACGCTGCTTATAAGCGACGACACCGACGCGGTATTCCTTAAGCATTTGAACGAAAGGACATACTTCTCGGCGGCAAGCGCGACCGAAACTTCGGCGCTCGGTCAAGTGTATATCGGTACGCTGTTCAGCGGTAAGGTAAAGATATTCACGTCGAACGCGCTCGGACAAGACAACAGCACGCTCGTTGGACTTTCCGAAACCGCACCCACCGACACCGCCAAAAAGGAAGCGTGGGAAAAAGAAAAGGCTTTGTGGGATTGGAGCAATATCGAGTATATTCTCTACGACCACAAGACGCTTTGCATAATCAACGTGGCGCGCTTTATCGGGCTTGTGCCGTATGACGCTATTATTCACAATAGCACGCTCATATCGATACTGACCGTTTGCGGCGGGCGTATTCGCAACACGCAAAAGGCAATGGCCAAGAAGTTCGTCGAAGCTCCGGCGGGCGGCGGCGGTAACGGCTAAAATACACAACGGAAACAACGGGAGCGGGGCATACTCGCTCCCTTTGATTTCGTTACACCATAATTCGGAGGTAATAATGGAACACAGCGCAGACAATAGAATGAGCCGCTTATGCGGTAGAGCTATGTCGGTGGCGGCGGGCGCGCGCGACAGCTTGGAATACATTTTGGAAGAAATGGAATACATAGCCGAAGCGAACCCCGAGCGCGAGGACATAAAGGCTTGCGTCGACGAAATCAAGACCAAGTGCAAGGCGAGCGAAAGCGAGAATTGGGCGGTGGCTAACAAGTGGAGCGAACACTTCGACGGCATAAGCACCGACAGCAGCGACGCGGACAGCGACAGCGACGGCGACGCGGACAAAAACTAACACGGGAGGTGCGGCGCGATGCCGAGCAGAATTATATCGGTCAGCTACGGACACGGCAGCGCGAGCGGTAAGTTATACGACTACGAAACCGACAAAGAATACCGCACCGGCGACGTCGTAGTTGTACCCGTAGAACACTACCAAAGCCACAAGCTCTATAACACGCTCGCGGTCGTACAAATGACAACCGACGAGGACACGGAGAAGTGGAAGCAAAAAGCCGATAACCTTACCACGCCGGACGGAGAGCGCGGCGACGGTAAGAAAATCAAACCGAAGAACGTCGGGCAACGGCTCGAAATAGCCCAACAGCAAGGGCTTGACGTACACAATCAACGCGAGGTTACGGTGCGCACCTTGCCCGGCTACAAAGGGCGCGAGAGCAACGAAAAGTGGTCGGGCGGTACGAGCCGCCTTATTTCACGCGAGGAGTAACACCATGTACCAAGACAACGACAACAGCAAGCTCGTGATACCGTTCTATGACGAGATACCGAGCAGCGCACAATACCCGTGCGATACCGAGCGAATGCGGTACGACAAAGAGGACCACCGCTATTATTTGACGGACGCGGCAATCGAGTATTACGGTATAGACTGCGAGCAGCGCGAAATCAAAAAGCTGATACGAACGGCGACCGATCACATTTATAGCTACATAAGGGTAATGGCGCAAACCAAGTACAACCTTATGTGCTACCGCATCGCCAAGAGCCTATTCGGACGCGTAAAGACCGCCCGCGAGGGGCGGCTCGAAGTAGAGCGTATGCTTGTTAGACAAGCGGAATTCATAAACGAGTTCGGCGACGCGAAACACACGCCCAAAATGACCGTCAGCCAAGAGAGCGGACGGCTACGCGATAACGACGTAGATATGTCGTCGGGTTTTTGGCTTGACGACGAGGTTCTTCTTTGGCTTCAAACGAATTACCTTACCGACCCGAACGCGGTCGGCGAATGGAAAATGAAGCTATCGGAATATTAAGGGAGCGAGCTATGGCACAAACCTATGAATACCCTATGTTCTCGCCGAACGAAAGGGCGAAGCTATACAAGCGGCTTACAAACGATATGCCGGTCGAGATTAGGAACGGCGAGAAGATAACGGTGCAAGACAACCGTTACGTTTATATTGGCAAGTTTCGGTGGATAGAGCATACCGAAAAGCAAGACGGCGACGAGCAACCACTCGACGGGCTTCTTATAGAAAATTCGTATTTGACAATCAAAACGAATTCGCTAATGAAGTTCAGCGAGGGCGACGTTATAAGACTGCCGGACGATACACCGTTCGCGGGTTTTTGGATCATAACGGAGGGCTTGTCGACAGACTACGCGTTTACCCCGAAGCGCATACAGCGATACCAATACTTGCCGCTTTCGAGCGTGGGGTTGAGCTGATATGCAAGAGTACAACAATCAGCTGCGAATGCGCGACCTTTTTATGAACCCGAAGCTCGCGGGCGTATTTCCGCAGTTCGAGCCGGGCGAGCGGTTGCAAAACGTATACTCGTTTGCACAAACCGAAAAGCGCGTGCGCGATTACCTTGTCGCGGCGTTAAACGGCAAAATTACAGCCGACGGCTATATTGTGGTGCGTGGCAAGCAGCCCGCCGTTTTGAGCCGTGTGCGTAGTTTGCAAGCCATAATCGAGAGCTTTATTAACGATATGCCGAAAGTAGTACAAGCGCTGCGAAAGAACGCGGCGCTGTACTTACCGTATGCGACATTGAAACAGCTCGAAGATACAAAGACCACCGGCGCCAAGATAAAGGCGATGCGCGCGGTTATGGACAATTTTCAATACAATTCGGACTTGGGCGCGCTTAACAGCGTGAAACAAGAAGCACCCGAACGCTTCAACCGCAACAAGAAAGCGTGGGAGAAAAAGGTCGGGTATAGTGGGAGGCTCAAAAGAGTATGAAGAAAATACGCATAACCGCCGACGCGGTGCTTGCGATTATTCGCGGCATATTCGAGGACGAGGACGTGAACATTATCGTCGACGATACGGAAGCGCCCGAAACTTGGCAAGGCAAGACTGTTTCGGAAATTCTCAACGTCGAGTATTACACGTTCAAGCATCGCCCGAGTTCTACGCAAGACGCGATAAAGAACATACTCGCAGCGAAAGGCGAAGCAAACGAGCTTGCCGCGCTTAACTGCGCGTTCGGGCTTTTGACGGTGGGTGAGATCGAGCGGCTATTCTCGAAAGACGTCGACACAGTGGTTTTGAGCGCAACGCTTCAATACTACATACAAACGGACAAAATAAAGCTGCTCGAGTATTTAATCGAGGACAGCAATATTGCGCTATGCGGCTTGCGCATACCGGTGCAGTTCGGAAGCGAAACGCGTCGGGCGGTCATATTCTTCGATCGACCGAATGTGGGCGACATACAGCCCGCCGCCCCGTTCGGCGAAATGGCGAACGTAGACGTCGACGTGGCTATGCTGCTATACCCGGACGTCGCAAGTTATAGCGATTACACGATAAATATAGGCTTCACCGATAACGGCGTAGACAAGAGCGCGGACGTTCCGCTGTCGAGCTTTTCGGTTGCGAACACTATGACGCAAGACGCAGTACCGGGCATTAAGGCACGGGAGAGCGTTGGGCAAATAAACTTATCACGAGCGAAGTCGTTCGTTTTGGTATTCGAGGGGTACAACAATCCGTTTATCAACTACATAGCGAAAAAGACGCTTTCGCCTGAACGCACGGACAACAACCAACCGTTCACGCTCAACATAATCCGTGCCGACGAAACGTATACGCACACGGTAATCGTAAAAGACCACCAAATCACGGTCAACGCCGACACCGGAAACGAAACGCACACGCTGACACTCGTCAAGCGAGGTATGAAGAATGGCGCTACATAATTTGAAAATCATAGTATACGACGGCGGCAAAACGCGCGACGGCATATTCGGGTCTGACGACAGCAAGGAAAGCGGCGACAGCAAGAAGCAAGAAAAATCGCTTTTGTATAAGGTGTTGAATTATAACAGCACAATCAAAAGCAAAATGAAGAAAGCCACGTCGCCGACAACATTCTTCGCTATACAGCAAGGCATCAGCGTGGCTGTGCAAACCGGGCGCGAGTTCATAAACTACTACGTCAGCGATATAGGACGGTCAAGCGGCGACAGCAACTACCAAGCAATTATAAACCGCAAGATCGAAAAGGTTACAGACGTTTTGAGCATAGGACAAGGTTTGCTAACGGGTGCGGCGGCGGGTTCGGCTGCCGGTCCGTGGGGCGCAGCTATCGGCGCGGTCGTGGGCGCGGTTTCGTCCGGCATAAGTTTAGGCTTTAAGTACGCCGAGCGTGAAAGGTCATATTCGCACGAACGCTTT
>Ga0073907_1004304_pt1 | contig 10126 bp, 6 predicted proteins | sample GluameincwithD2O_FD_65483 | JGI IMG/M metagenome (GOLD analysis project Ga0073907, IMG submission 65483) | Mouse cecum microbial communities from Vienna, Austria - Glucosamine amended microcosms incubated with D2O | ecosystem: Host-associated > Mammals > Digestive system > Large intestine > Cecum... | reverse complement strand
AGACTCATCTGAGAGACCTCTTCGACAAATCGAATTTCAAAAATGTCAATGTTCTCTATGGTTCAAGTGAACCGAATTTATTTAACTTTTAACCGCGTCCATTTTTAGTGGACAGTAGTGGTGCCAATGCTGAAACGGTATTGAAAAGTGTGATTGTGCCGCTTGAAGAATCTTTGAATGGCGTTGAGGACATGATGTATATGACCTCAACGGCTACCAATACCGGTACAGCATCAATAACTATATATTTCAAGCAAGGCACAGATGCCGATATGGCCGTTGTCAATGTTCAGAACAGGGTGGCGTCAGCACAGGGTCTGCTTCCAGCAGAAGTCACAAAAAGCGGTGTCACAGTCAGAAAGCGACAGAACAGTACGCTTAAATCCATAACATTGTATAGTCCTGATGACACATATGATGCCAAATTTCTGACCAACTATATGAAAATCAATATCGAACCGCAGATTTCGCGTATAGCCGGTGTCGGAGAAGTAAACATATTCAGTGCAGAATATGCTATGCGTATATGGCTTGATCCTGCCAGAATGTCGCAGTACGGACTCGTTCCGGCTGATATCGACAAGGTTCTCGCAGACCAGAACATAGAGTCTCCGACAGGAACACTCGGTGCTGAATCCAAGAATACGTTTCAGTATGTTCTGAAATATCGAGGGCGATATGAAGATGTAAGCGAGTATGAGAATCTTGTCGTCAGGGCATTGGCTGATGGAAGCGTACTGCGGCTAAAAGATGTAGCTACCATAGAGCTTGGCGCACAGAATTATGCCATGCTTAGCCAGACCAGTGGACATCCCGGCGCAAATGCCATGATAGCTCAGACTGCCGGTTCAAACGCAAATGAAGTGATTTTAGAGATTGACAGAACACTTGATGAAATCCGGCAAAATCTGCCTCCGGGAATGATTATGACGGACATACAGAGTACAAAGGACTTTCTCGATGCGTCAATCTATAAAGTGATTGAAACGCTTGTGATAGCTCTTATACTTGTAATTCTGATAGTTTATCTGTTTCTCCATGATTGGCGGGCGACGCTGATACCGTCAATTTCTATTATAGTATCTCTTATCGGCACATTCGCATTTCTTTATGCGGTCGGGTTTACGCTGAATATGCTCACGTTGTTTGCTATCGTACTTGTCATTGGCACTGTGGTGGACGACTCCGTGGTAGTAGTGGAGGCTGTACAGGCCAGATTCGACGACGGTGAAAAGAATCCTTATCAGGCAACGGTGTCAGCAATGGGAGGACTTTCCGCGGCGTTGATCACCACTACGATAGTTTTTATGGCGGTATTTATTCCGGTTTGTTTTATGGGCGGAACTTCAGGCACATTCTATAAACAATTCGGTCTTACAATGGCGGTCGCCGTCGGAATTTCGCTGATAAACGCCATGACTCTTTGCCCGGCTCTGAGTGCATTGCTTATGCGACCCGGTAAAGCGTCGGGAGAAAAAATGAATTATATCCAACGCTTTCATTTCGCATTTGATGCCTCTCTGAACAATGTTGTCGGCCAATATCGCACCGGCATAATGTTTCTGTTCAAGCGGAAATGGATTGTGGCCCTGTTGTTTGTATTGGCGGCAGGTGGCTTGTGGTGGCTTATGACAACAACCAAGACTGGTCTTGTCCCTCAAGAAGACATGGGTGTTATCAGTCTTAACGTTCAGGTCGCACCCGGCTCAAACCTTGCCGAAACCGATGCTATAATGGATGATATTGAAACCGCCATCAGGGATATTCCCGAAATAAGCATCTATTCAAGAGTGTCGGGCAAGAATGCCCGTCACGATCAATCGGCGTCAGCCGGTTCTTTCAATATCAAACTTAAAGACTGGAGTGAACGCAAAGGCTCAGGACAGGACATCAATGCCGTTATCAAAGAAATATACAGGAGAACTGCCAATATCCCGTCCGCTCAGGTGCGAGCATCACAGCAACCTATGATTTCAGGTTACGGCACTGGCAGCGGTTTTGAATTATATGTGCAGGATCGAAAAGGTGCAACAACCGATGAATTGCTCGAAGTGACACGCGCATTTATCGACTCGCTCAACGCCCGTCCTGAAATATCGCGTGCCTATACTACTTTCGACACCAAATATCCTCAATATATGGTAGAGGTCGATGCTGTGAAATGTCTCCAATGTAATGTTTCGCCTTCTGAGGTACTGTCCACTCTCTCCGGTTATGTCGGTGGAAGCTACTCGTCGAATCTAAACCGTTTTACAAAGCTATATCGTGTTATGGTGCAGGCTGCCCCTGATGCAAGGCTTGATACCGATGCTTTGAAAAGGATTTTTGAACGAACCTCAACAGGTGATATGGCTCCGATAGACAATTTTATTACACTGACACGAGTATACGGCTCTGAAAGCCTTTCAAGATTCAACTTGTTCCCGTCAATATCTGTCTTTGGAGAGCAGGGCGACGGTTACAGTTCGGGCGAAGCTATCGCAGCTATAAAAGAAACTGCCGACCGGTATCTGCCGTCGGGATTCGGCTATGAGTTTGGAGGAATGTCGCGTGAGGAATCTTCATCGGGCAATACCACAGTGTTGGTTTTCAGTATTTGTCTTGCCTTCATCTACCTTATATTATGCGCATTGTATGAGAGCCTTACAATTCCGTTTGCTGTAATAGCCGCTGTGCCGTTTGGACTTGCCGGATGTTTCCTGTTCGCCCGTTGGTGGGGACTTGAAAACAATATCTATATGCAGATTGGCTTGATAATGCTGATTGGGCTATTGGCAAAGACTGCGATTCTTTTGACTAAATATGCTACCGCAAAGCGCAAAGAGGGACTGAGCCTTACCGCATCAGCTATATCTGCCGCAAAAGCTCGTTTCCGTCCTATTATTATGACATCTGCTACAATGGTATTCGGTATGTTACCATTGATGTTTGCGTCTGGTGTAGGAGCAAATGGAAACATCTCTGTCGGTGTCGGTACTGTCGGAGGCCTTTTATTTGGCACGTTGGCACTGCTGTTTATAGTACCAGTACTCTTTGTCTTGTTTCAATATCTGCATGAACGGATACAGCCCAATCACATAAAGAGAGTATAATCATAATCATTTTTGATTAGGCGATGCGACGATTATATTCAGAGATGTGCCATTAACCATCACTGAATTGAAGTTCGCCATTTGACTAATTCTATAAGTATTTGATTTATAGATGCCTATAAAACCAATACCTAAAACAAGGTATTGGCCATGGGCTCTATAATAACGAACTTTGCACAAAAATTAGCAAACAGTTATAATTATGGATATGTCATTTGGCAGAAGATACGTATTGCTTTTCATCACGTTTTTAATCGTGTCAATAAGTGCAATAGCACAAAGGAATACCGGAATGATCTCCGGCAAGGTGCTTTCTCTCGACGGCGAGGCGTTAGATTATGCGACCGTATTTCTGAAAGGGACATCCTACTCCTGTTCAACAAATGAAAAAGGTCTCTACCATTTAAAAGCACCGGATGGCAAGTATACTATTGTATTTTCATCCGTGGGCTTTGAGAAATGCGAGATGCCGATAGAAATAAAATCCCACGAAAGGTCAAGGCTTAATGTAAAGTTAAAACCGGCTACACAGCTTGCGGAGGTTATCGTTGTAGGCAATCAGCTCAGTAAGGTCAGGAATTCGGCTTTTAATGCGACTGCTGTAAACACTCAGGAACTTGTGAACACCACAAAAACATTGAGTGAGGCTCTCGCAAAAGCTCCGGGTATGAAAATACGAGAAAGCGGCGGTGTCGGTTCCGATATGGCTGTTACAATGGACGGTTTCAGCGGCAAGCATGTGAAAGTATTTATCGACGGAGTGCCGCAGGAAGGCGCAGGTAGTTCGTTCAGCCTCAATAACATTCCTGTCAATTTTGCTGACCGTATTGAGGTCTATCGAGGCGTTGTGCCTGTCGGCTTTGGAGCGGATGCCATCGGTGGTGTCATCAATATCGTCACACCGCGACGACAGCGACGCTGGTTTGTTGACGCATCATATTCTTATGGTTCATTCAATACACATAAATCCTATGTTAATTTCGGTCAGACGCTGCGCAATGGCTTCAAATACGAGATAAACGCTTTCCAGAATTATTCCGACAATAATTATTGGGTAGATTCTCCCGTGGAAGATTTCGCCACAGGAGCCATCAACCGCAAGAAGCCTGAGCATGTAAGACGATTCAACGACACATATCATAATGAAGCTGTAATTGCCAAGTTGGGATTTGTAAACAAATCGTGGGCCGACCGCATGCTCTTTGGCTTCAACTATTCCCGTATGTATAAGGAAATACAGACCGGCGTGCGTCAGGAAATAGTGTATGGTCAGAAACACCGCCACGGCTATTCGCTGATGCCCTCGCTGGAGTATGGTAAACGTAACCTGTTTACCAAAGGGCTTGATGTTTCGCTCAATGCCAACTACAACCGCAACAATACCACAAATGTAGATACAGCTTCTGTTAAATATAACTGGCGAGGTGAAACCGACCGACTGAATTCCCCCGGCGAACAGTCTTATCAGCTTTCCAAGGCAATTAACAACAACTGGTCCGCCGCCTTCACCGTCAATTATCGCCTGGGTGAAAATCATGTCTTTACTATCAATGACGTTTTCAACGCGTTCAACCGCTCAAATGAAGATTTGTTGACCACACCTCCGTCGCGCGATGAGTTTTCAAAAGTCACAAGCAAGAATATTGCCGGAGTCTCATACCGTTATATGCCCAATACAAAGCTTAATTTCTCGGTTTTCGGAAAGCAGTACCATCAATATGTATCCGGGCCTATGGCAACTTCAGCAGCACAGGATGTATATGAACTTACGTCTCGTTCGATTGATTATTTCGGCTATGGTGCAGCCGGAACATGGTTCATGCCTCTCGGATTCCAGCTCAAGGCATCATACGAAAAGGCATACCGCTTGCCTACAATCGAAGAGATGTTCGGCGACGAAGATCTTGAAGTGGGAGATATTTCTCTGAGACCTGAAGCAAGCCACAATGTCAATCTTAACCTAAGCTACAACGCCAAGTTCGGCAGCAATATCGTATATGTCGAGGCCGGTTTTATCTACCGCGACACGCGTGACTATATACAGCGTAATATACTTGCTCTCAGTGGCGGGAAATCAGCTGCGACTTATGTGAATTATGGCAAGGTCGACACCAAGGGTTTCAGCGTATCCGCTCGATATAGTTTTTCAAAATGGCTGAGCCTCGGCGGCAATTTCACCCAGATGAACGTGCGCGACAATATGCCGACCGCCCAGGGAAGCACAGCCCAAAATCTGTCGTATAAAGAAAGGATGCCCAATCTCCCGTATATGTTCGCAGACTCTGATGTCAACTTCTATTGGCACGGGCTTGGACGCAAGAGCAACGTGCTGACTGTGACATACGACAATCAGTACACCCATAAATTCTGCTACTATACAGCAAACATAGGCTCAAACAACAGCGATTACATCGTACCCAACCAATTCGCCCATAATCTTACCGTATCATACGGCATAAAGAATGGCAGATATAATCTTTCGTTTGAGTGCCGCAATTTTACAAATGCCCGTCTATATGATAATTTCAGTCTGCAAAAAGCAGGTCGTGCATTTTACGGCAAAGTCAGAATATACTTCGGAAACTAATTTAATAACAAAAACATATGGCAAAAAACAACTCTTTATGGCGTGTCGTTATGACCGCACTGATACCGATTGTTTCTCTTACTGCATGCTCGGACAATGACGAACCGGGTAACGGCAATGAATCAGGCGACGGTAGCGGAAAATTCGTGTTCGCAACAACAGTACAAGGCTCTAACGCAACCTCCTATGTGCTTCTTACAGGAGAGTCTCTCGATAGAGGCACACTTTCAACCGTCAACAACGGCCTGCTCAACGATGGAGCTACCCAGTGGGTATTCTATAAGAATTACCTTTATGCCTTGACCTACAACCAGGGTAATGCCGGAACAACACGAAGCTATATCCTCGGTAACAACGGGCAGATGGAAGCCAGAAGCACAGAGTATCGTATCAGTCGTTTTTCGTCATATGGCGCATACAATGACGACATAATCACAATGTCAACAGGTGAAGGACCTGCATCGCTTGCCGATGCTAAAGGATACAAGCCTATGACCCTGCTTGTAACCTATCTGGACGTGTTTAATGAAACTTCCCGCACCAACGATACATCCACCGGACTTTACAGCATGGAGAACTTTCTCGGCAACGGCGAATATGTCACCCTTGCAGGTGCTGAGCAGAGTGGCTCGCGCCTTTATTGCGGTGCGGTGCCGATGGGCCTTAGCCAGTATGGTGTAGCATCTGAAAATGGCAAATGGATTCGTCCTGGCTTTGAACACCTTGTTCATACTGAAGCCGGAGGATCGGGTGCCGGCTCCTACAAGGCCGGAGAACTTGTTGGAACTCAATATCCTGACGAATGTTGGGTAGCGATATATAACAACGAGAATATGCTCAACCCGGTTCTTGCCAAAACCGATAAAATCAGTACGCCGTGCGGTCGTTACCGTTCACAGTATTATCAGACTGTCTGGGCTGCTGAAAATGGCGACATATATGTATTCTCGGCAAGTTACGCCAAGACTATGACTGATCAGGGACAAAAGACTACGCTGCCTGCCGGTGTGTGCCGAATCCCTGCCGGAAGCACATCCTTCGATGACTACTATTGCAATATCGAGGCTCAGACTCCCGGAGGTAACCGCTCGTTCATGCGTTGCTGGCCGGCGGGTGGCAACAGCTTTCTGATGATTATGTACGACCGTTCTCTGACCGAGAAGAATCCGGCTGCAACTGAACTGGCAATCTTTGATGCTACATCCAAGAAACTCACCTATGTCACCGGATTACCGGCCAATGTTTCTTCAATCGGCAAAACGGTTTATTCACAGAACGGCAAAGTTTACATTCCTGTGAATGTCGAAAACGAACAGCCTGCGATTTATGCCATTAACACTGCGACAGCTCAGGCAACGAAAGGTGTTACGATTGAAGCTACCGACATTACCGTGTTCGGGTTCTTGACACCTGCAAAATAATTACAGCTATGATGAAATTCTTTCGCAAGATACATCTTTGGCTCTCAGTGCCATTCGGTATTATAATCACATTGGTATGCTTCTCAGGCGCGATGCTCATATTCGAGCCGGAGATAACGAGAGCTGTTAAAAACGACGTTTATTATGTAACCGAGGTTAAGGATTCTGCCTTGCCAATGGGAGAACTGATGGAAACCGTAAAGGCCACATTGCCAGACAGTGTTTCTATTACCGGAGTCACGGTATTCTCTGACAATTCGAGAACATACCAGGTGAATCTGTCAAAACCTCGCCGTGCTTCTCTTTTCATTGACCAGTATTCGGGACAGGTTACCGGTAAATACGAACGTATCGGTTTCTTCTCTACGATGTTCAAACTGCATCGTTGGCTTCTCGACAGCGCGAATCCTCATGGCGATGGAGTTAAAATTGGAAAGACTCTTGTCGGCATCTCTACACTTATATTTGTGATAGCACTGATTACGGGTGTTATAATATGGTGGCCCCGAGCTCGCAAAGGACTGCTTCACAGTCTCTCAATTTCGTTTTCAGACGGCTGGAAGGGATTTTGGAAAGGTCTTCATGTAGCAGGCGGTATGTATGCGCTCATCTTTGTTCTTGCTATGGCGCTGACCGGACTGACATGGTCATTCGACTGGTATCGTTCGGCATTCTATGCGGTCTGCGGAGTTGAGCATACTCCTCGCAACTTCTCTCAGGCAACCACAAAAACCGATGCCGACAAAGGCGGCAGACACGAAGGTCGTGGTGGAGAAGGTCGCAGAGGCGGTGGCAGACATGGCGGTGACAGGCAAGGTGGATATGGTCGTGGCGAAGGACGCCGACATTCTGAGTTCGGTCGCTGGCAACAGGTATATGATGAAATCAAGGCACAGAATCCCGACGCGCCACAAATTACCATCGCACCTGAATCCGCAACCGTGACCCTCGGAAATTCAGGCAACAGTCGTGCATCCGACCGATATGAGTTCAACCGTCGCTCCGGTGAAATCACACCTTCGACAAAGTATGTTGACTCGGTTGAAGCAGACAAACTGCGAGGATGGATTTACTCAATCCATACCGGAAGCCTCGGCGGCGTATTTACCCGCATTCTTTGGCTACTCGGCGCATTGCTCGGCGCAAGTTTGCCACTTACCGGATATTACATCTGGATCAAGCATCTCTTGAAAAAGAAGGCAAGACACTAAGAAATCTACCAATATAATCATGATAATAGCCGACCCCGATAATCCGTGGTCGGCTATGTTATTTAGATTATAAAGTATGAGAAAAGAGCAAGACTGCCGCTGACGCAATCCTGCTCTAAATTCTTGCCTAAACTAATCTTTCTTATCTTGCATGAGATTATCTCTATTTCGCTTGTCTAAATAGCCATTCCCTGACAGGTGTTAGCTTGTAGGCATAATCGAAAGAGTACATATGCTCGCTACCTTTGCCGTCAGATGGCAATACAGATTTTGAAGCGAAGTTGATTATATTAATTGGTGCGCCCTTTGCAAGTTCTTCAGTAGCAAGTTTATCCTGCTCTTGCTGAGGTAATTTGGCACTCCATTCCTCATATTCATATTTGATTCCGGCATTGTCGGCAGCGGTTTCTAAAGCTCCGAAAGTCCCGGCTTTACCTGCTGTGATAAATGTGAATTTATGCTTCACAAGCTCAGGGAATGTTGCGCTGTCCCAATGGCAATCAACAAAAATAGAAGCTGCAAACACATCCGGATATGTCACATTATAATACATGGAAATCATGCCTCCCATAGACTGTCCGGTAGTGTATAGCCTATTGCTATCTACATTTTTCTCTTGTGCGATTGTCTTAACAAGACGCATTACCATATCCACCTCGTCGGTATGCTCGTAAGCATCGTTTACAGCAACGCCCGAATACTGGGGAACAAGCACATAGCAAGGATGTTCAGCTTGCCACTCGTCAGTAGCCCATACCAATGCACCATACCCCTGAGTCAATGGGCGTGTTACATCTGTTCCCGGAGTGCTGGCATCCGCCATGAACAGCACGAGAGGATACTCCTTGTTCTCATCAATATTTTTAGGAGTGAAGAGATTATAGTGAAGCGTCTTTCCTGTTTCCGAATCACTAAATACCAACTGCTTGAACTCCGGCACCTCTGCCTTTATCATTGCTTGCAGCACTGCGTCACCAGTCTTGTCGATGACAGGTCCTCCACCCGGAGTGCCTAATTGCGGGCCTCCGGCCTTGCCTCCTTTGCGACCTTTACCATTTGGTCTGAGGGCTTTTTGTTCTGAATCGTTATTTTCTTGATGGGTAGCATTACCCGAACATGATGCCATAGCCGGAACAGCACTAAGCAACACCAGCGATAGAATCGAGCTAAATGTCAGTTTCTTTATATTCATTGCGTACTGCATATTAAGAGATTATATATTATAAGACTAATAACAACGCAAAAGTTTAGCCACATCGGCAAACGACACATCTCTAATGGTAAATAACAGTTAAGATGATTAGGCTGTGTCAAATGCCCAGCCTAATCATCTTAATACACTACAACTTTCTTTCGAGGCTCAAGGTGTCGCGAATGGAGTTCATGTCGCGGAGGACGGAGGAGTCGAGGACGCGGGCGTAGCGATCGGTCATTTTGACGCTGGCATGGCCGAGCATACCCAGACGTTCTTCAGGCAGACCCCTTGCGAGAGGCAGAGTGTGGCGGGCGGTGTGGCGGGCGGTGTGCATCGTCAGATGCTTGTTGATTTTGCAAATGGTGCTTTATTACTATGCGCCATGACCCGGACTTGCGGCACCTGTAAGACTGAATACAAGCCGGGAGAACATAAAAAAAGCAGTCAGGCCGAAGTCTAACTGCTTTATTTTCTGTGATCCGCCTGGGGTTGGCGAAAATTATGCTTTGCATTGATAATCAAGTTGTTGACATTGCTCTTCCTGTGGTGTACACGTTACGCACACGACAGTGTTTCAATGTTCTTCGGCATTTTTCATCCGATAGTGCAAATTTAATCAT
>Ga0073907_1004300_pt1 | contig 10136 bp, 6 predicted proteins | sample GluameincwithD2O_FD_65483 | JGI IMG/M metagenome (GOLD analysis project Ga0073907, IMG submission 65483) | Mouse cecum microbial communities from Vienna, Austria - Glucosamine amended microcosms incubated with D2O | ecosystem: Host-associated > Mammals > Digestive system > Large intestine > Cecum... | reverse complement strand
AGACATCCCTCTCCGGATCCTCGATCCGCTCCTCTCCCTGAAGGATCTTACATCTCAGATCCTTCGCCGTAATCCCGGTGCCCGCCGGAGACAGGGATACCTTCGCCTCCCCGGCCTGCCTGTTATATCCGCTGGCCAGCTCCCCCACTGTGATCCGTTCCAGCTCCGTGGCATGGATCACAACCGTGATATCCTTTCTCAGGCTGTCATCCGACGCCAGATATGCCGTAATCGTTACGCGGCCGCCCTTCCTTGCCTTCACTCTCACCGCCGTGCCGGAATCCGCAATACAGGTCTTTTTGCTGCCGGATTCCCCTGTATCGATAAATTCTACCACATCCCTATTGTCCTTTGTCTCATTGATCACATAGACCACCTTGGATTCCACACTGCTCCCAAATTTATTCGAGACCTCGGAACTCAGGTTGAATACATTATCCGTGTCCCTGACGCTCAGGGTGAATTCCGGCTCGGAACTGCTTCCCCCGCTCTCCATTGCAGGGGAGGATACATTGATCCGGTCAATACCGGCGGGCTTATCGAAATCCTCTGGACTCACCACCTCAACACTGATTTCCTGGCGCAGACCAAGCGATTCACTGCTCAGGGTGAGCCTGATTTTCTTTCCCTCCGGCAGCATACCGACTGCGCCAGAGAGCACGATGCGCCTATTCTGTTCCTGCACATCTGCCTCCAGCGGCATTCCGCTGTCTGCCGCCGCGGCCTCCGCTTCCAGATCTCCGATGACATCTGGCATTTCTTCCCCGTACTGATCCACAATGGCATAGCGGATGGCAGTCTCGCTCTTCCCTGCCGGCACTTCCTTTACCGGGAAGATAAATTCCTTCGGCTGGCTGTTCTCCTTCATAACGGATACCTTTCCGCCATTCGCCAGTTCATTTCCCACATGATCCGTAAGGCCGCTGACCGCAAGGTTATAAATGGCCGCCGGCAGCGGGGTGTCATGAAGCAATGCCAGTTTCTTTCCATCCTCACTCAGTTCCGGCGTAAAGGAAACCGGTTCTGCCTCCAGCAGATCTGCCAGCCCGGCAGGGCTGTCCGGGGATGCAACGGATGCCTCCACTTCGGGAGTCCCCTCCATGGGCTCGTCAAAATAAATGGTGATGGTCTTATAATCCGTGATCACGGCGCCCTCAACGGCGGGGGCTGTCGTATCCACGATGACTGTACAGGGAGCGGACTTGACCTTCCCTGCCATAGCGGTGATGTGGGCCACGCCTTCTTTTTTCGCCGTAACCATTCCATCCTTATCCACGGCAGCTGCCGTTTTATTGTCACTGATCCAGCTGACGGCCTGATCCTCCAGCTCATTACCCTGGCTGTCCGTCACTACAGCAGTAAGAGTCTCCGTATTTTCACCCTCCTCCGTGCTGGCAAAGAGCAGTTCCGGTCTGTCAATCTCCACCTTAGATACCTTCGAAGCCGGATCCTTTGATGCCGGGGGATTCGTTTTGCCGGGCGGCGTCGGCTTTGGCACCGGTTTCGGCGTATTCCCTGGAGTTGTGGAGGTATTGCCGCCCGAACCCGCCTTCTTTGAAGTGATCTTGCACTTCAGCTTCAGCGTGCGCACCATCCACTTCCCTTTCGGCACATAGCGCACCGTGGCCGAAACGGTCGCCGTACCCTTCTTCTTCGCCGTCAGCTTAACCGATGTCTTTTTCTTCTTACTAATGGCCACCACGCTCTTCCTGCTTGTCTTCCACGTGGTCTTTTTGATCGCTGCCTTATTGGTCTTCAGCTTTAATGTGTATGTCTTCTTCTCTTTCTTATTGTAATATAATGTCTTCTTCTTTACTGCCAGTTTAGGTTTGGCAAATCCTGCCGCCTTCGCAGCGGGAGCCGCAGCAGAGACAGATAGGCACAAAACAGCTGCCATTGCAAACGCTGTCCCGCGCCTGGCTCTTCTCCATGCCCTGCCGGTTTTATCCTGCCTTCTCATCCTGATTCCTCCTCACATTTAGATTAAATAATGTTTTATCATTATAGCCCGACTATTTTTAATAGTCATTCTTTATAACAATATTTCACAAAAATCCCGGCTTATAAAAAGCCGGGATAAGAGGATGCCCCTCTCTATGACGTTAATCAATCATAGTTTGGGACACCCTCCTGGAATCAGGAAATTCTATTTATCAGGGATATTTCACCAGTTCATCGGCCAGTGCGGCGAATTCTGCAAGTCCCAGCTTCTCCCCCCGGACGGCAGGGTCCAGGCCGGCCGCCCGGATGGCCGCTGCGACCTCCTCCTTGCTGAGCTTCAGTACTCCGCCATTGACCAGACCGTTTAGCAGGGTTTTCCGCCGCTGGTTAAAGGACGCCCGGATCAGCCGGAACATCAGTCTCTCATCCCTTACCTCCACCGGTGTCCGTCCCAGGCAGTCCAGCCGGATCACCGCACTGCCCACACTGGGCCGCGGCATAAAGCAGTTGGGCGGGACATTGGCCGCCAGATACGGCGCCGCATAGTACTGAACCGCCAGGGAAAGAGCGCCGTATGCTTTCGTCCCCGGCCCCGCCTGCATCCGCTCCGCCACTTCCCGCTGTACCATAACCGTCACGTTGGCCAGCGGGACATGGCTTTCAAACAGCTCCATTATAATAGGGGTGGTGATATAATAGGGAAGATTTGCCACTACCTTAATGGGCCGGCCGCCGTTATAGCGGTCAGCGATGGCCTGGATGTCCTGCTTCAGTATATCGCCGTGTACGATCTCCACATTGTCGTATCCCGCAAGCGTTTCCTTCAGGATAGGGATCAGGTTCGGATCAATCTCCACCGCCAGCACACGGCCTGCCCCCTCGCAGAGATACTGGGTCAGCGTCCCGATGCCAGGGCCGATCTCTAATATAAAGTCTCCGTTCTGGACGCCGGCGGCCTCCACTATCTTTTCCAGAACATGTGTATCGATCAGAAAGTTTTGTCCAAATTTCTTTCTGAAATGAAAATCGTGTTTCTGCAGGATCTGTATCGTTTCCTGTGGATTTCCCAATTTTGCCATAGCCTGTTATCCCTCCTCTTCCTCTACCCTGTGAAATTTTTCAATATAACCGTCCACTGACAGGATCACCTGTTCTCCCGTCTCCGGCCGCTGATAGATATCTCCGCTGTCTGCCTTCCGGTGTACCGCCTCCGGATCCGCAATGACATCGTTCGCCGCCTCCAGATATTTTTCCTCCGACACATAGCCCATGTCTCTGCCGTACTCCTGATAATTCTCCACCAGCAGGTCAAAGCTTCTGAAAATATATGTTTTCGTCCGGACGGCGGACTGTGTAACGGCATGATCCCCTATCCCCGGCGGATCCACCCCATCCACGGGAAAGAACGATCTCGCCACCATGTAGACTGCCGCCATCAGCACAATAGAAAAAATCCCAGGCATTCCCCGCCCAAAACCAGCCCCTCTCCTGCCGAACCGCCAGCCCCCCGCCCCTTTGGGAACCACCGGGGCATTGCGCCGGATACGCTCCTGGCGCCGGCAGGAATAGCACATATCCGGCACCGCCAGTCCCCTCTCCTCATAGAACCCCAGTTCCACCTCGGATATGTCAAAATTCTTTCCGCAGCGAATGCACGTCTTTATCACAGATTTCTTCCCCCTTCCAGCGATTGCGGCCTCTGTTTCAGCCGTCGTACTCTCTTATCATAATAAAAAACAAAAAATTTATCAACTTTAATTGATTTTTTCTGAAAAGCTGTTATAATAGGGAATATAGGCTGAGTTTTTCGCAGGATTAGTACATCGGTAGTATGTTAGCTTCCCAAGCTGAAGAGGCGGGTTCGACTCCCGTATCCTGCTTATCTGTGTCTTTCCATTCAAACCATCTCTTTGGTTTCTATTAAGGGAGGGATCGCGCTGTGTTCGATGAAGAATTGCTGCGACAGGCATTACGTGAGGAATACAAACGGGAACAGGACACACTTCCCTCATCCGAAGAATTGAAGGAAATAATTCAAGTATCCCCGGAATTTCATGAAAAGATGGCGCGGCTGATCAAGAGACACCGGATAAAGACGCGCTTCTATAAAATTGCAAAGAACACGGCTGCATGTCTGATCATCATTACCTGCAGCTTTCTTCTTCTGTTCGCCATTAATGAGGACGTGCGCGCCACATGCCTTCAGTGGATCAGAACCATGACTGGCAGCGGCATGACCGGTTATGAGTCGGCGGCTGTCCCCGTGGAGCCACAACAGATTGTTGGTCTGACTCTGGGATATGTGCCAGAGGGATACGTGGCCAAAAGCTCAGAGACCAATGAATTTACCGGAAATATACTATACACCAGGGGTAGTGACCAAATAGAGTTTTATTATACCCGGTCCGACAGCGCACACACCGCCATTGACAATGAGGATCGAACGGCAGCCCAACTGGAGCTGGCCAACGGTACTCTCTGTGACCTGTACAAAGGAAAGGAATCTGATTCCCTGATATGGCAGAGGGGAAATTACAACTGTGTGCTCACGGTTTCTAATCTGGCAGAAGATGAGCTGAAGCAGATTGCTGATAAGATAGACGTAGTGGTTTCTTAAATCAATAAGGATATTACTTAGGAGGTTTTTATGACGTACATGAAGAAAGTTACCGTATTACTTTTGGCGCTGGCATTTCTTATCCAGCCCCTTTCCGGTACAGTGAGCCGGGCTGCCGCCAACGGCGGCATATCTACCCTGGCTGACAATACCAGTACTATTTCCGTTGCTTTGGACATTGACACCGACGGCGTAACCAGATGCCACGGATATGTCAAGGGCTATCCAGGAACAACGAAGATTGCCGGAACCCTGAAACTAATGAAGGGAACTACAGCAGTTAAGAGTTGGACCGTATCCACCACTTCCGAGACATTAAATGTTACCAAAACCTGTTATGTACTCACCAGAGGTACATATAAGCTGGTACTGACTGTCAAGGTTACAAGAAACGGGAAGACAGAGACGATATCCATCAGCAAATCCCAGACTTATTAAAAAAATTGCCACAAACGGGCAGGGCCAGGATCCCTGCCTTTTTTATTTGCCATACGATATACCCGGTCATCCAATTGGAAAACCGTCCATTTTTCACAAAGGGATTGATTGTTTGATTTTTTCTGCTATAATGTAGTTATAAAAGACGCTGAGATTTGATAATATATCGTTTTTACAAATAGTACACAAAGAATACACAGGCTCATTTTCTTTTTGATTTTTTTTGCTTTTTGAGAGGAGGCTACCAGTTGATCCACGCTAGCAAACTCTGGTACCAGTGCATCAACGCGGGGGGCATTGATATCCGCCGCCCTGCCGGCACCGGAGATTACCTTTTCTTATTCTTCCGCTGTGCTGCGGAGGTAAATCTGAACGGTGCCTATGAACCGGTGCCGGAAAACACCTTTCTTCTATATGAGAAAGGTGCCCCGCAGTTTTACCGGAAAACCGACGGGAGTTTCAACAATGACTGGATTCACTTTGATTTTGACTGCTATCAGGATTTTTTCGAAAAACTTGGCATTCCTTTTCAAACGCCGGTGCATCTGACAAACCCGGAGGTGATCACGGATCTGACGGCAGATCTTTTTATTGAATTCTTTGAGGCGGGAGAACACCACTTACAGATCATGGATCAAAAGTTACGGACTCTCTTCTATAAATTCAGTGACCTGTACCGCTTTTCCCAGATCAGCAGTGACGGATCCGCCAAATACCAGCGCACTCTTAAAAAACTTCGGGAGTTGATGAAACAGCGCATCTATCTTCCTGAAAATGCAGAGGAGCTTGCCACCACGCTGGGCATCAGCACCTCCTATCTGCAGCATATATACAAGGATTATTTTCATGTGACCCTGCAGCAGGATATTATAGAGGGGCGGGTACACCGCGCCTGCCGCCTGCTGGAGAGCACAAGCTATACCATCGGAGAGATCGGGATCCTGTGCGGGTACAATAACGCCGAGCATTTCTCCCGTCAGTTTAAGAAACTGACGGGATACACTCCCATGAAATACCGCCGGAACCATGAGATCACTTCAGGAAAGGAGAACATAGAGAATGAAGAAGGTTCGAATTGAACTGCAGGGTATCAGCAAGAGCTATTACTCAGAGACAGCAGTGACCCAGGCCCTGCGCAGGGTCAGTCTTTCCTTTGCCATGGGGGAATTCGTGGCGATAACCGGCGAGAGCGGAAGCGGTAAATCAACTCTGCTGAATATTATCGGCGGTATGGATTCCTTCGATGAGGGAGAAATGATCGTGGACGGGGAACCCACCTTCCAGTATGACGACGAGGACTGGGAGACGTACCGCCGCACAAAGATTGGCTATGTATTTCAGGATTACAGCCTCATCGGTCATTACACCGCCCTGGACAATGTTGTCAGCGCTCTTCTGATCATGGGACAGGATCCGGAAGAGGCCCGGAAAACCGCTGCGGATTACCTGAAACAGGTAGGTCTGGAGGAATATGGGACGCACCGGGCCTCAGAGCTCTCCAGCGGACAGAAGCAGCGTCTGTCCATCGCCCGCGCCCTGGCCAAGAACACAGGGATCATCGTGGCTGACGAGCCCACTGGCAATCTGGACAGTGAGACGGGACAGCAGATCATCCGGCTTCTGCAGGAACTCTCGAAGGACCGTCTGGTGATCATGGTGACACACAACTACGATCAGGCGGAAGCCTATGTCACCCGGAAGATACGACTGCACGACGGCCAGATCATCTCGGATGTCACGGCAGAGACAGAAGACGCCGTGCCGGATCCGGCGCCAGATCCAGCCGCCCCGGCAGAAGATACCGGAACGGAGAAAAAACCTGGCAGAAAATCCCTGACCTCCAATCAGGTAGCCTCCATCTTCGCCCGGTGGAATCAGAGAACGCAGCGGGGACGCGCCATACTGTTTACCTCTTTTCTTCTGGTAATCGCCGCCGCCTCCTTCCTCTTCATCGGTGAACTCTTTGTATACCGGGACGATACTACGACAAAGAACTACACACAGGCCGGTTTCTACCACGAGGACGATAAGCGTATCGTCGTGAAGAGACAGGATGGAAAGGATATTACGGATGAAGATGTGAAGAAGCTCTCCTCCGTCCGTTATGTGGAGACGGTGGATTCCTGTGACATCGCCAATGATATCAATTTTTATATAGAGGAAGGAAAAGATTATGAATACGCCTTCGGCAATGAGGCGAAGCGGAGCCGGTACGGTAAGGGTGCCGGGGAAGGGGAGATCAAACGGGTTTCCTTTCTGAATGAGAAACGCTTTATGATGTCCACCGACGCCATTTCGGAAGCCGATCTCGCCTATGGCCGTCTGCCCCAGGCGAGAAATGAGATCGTCCTTTATGCGGCAGACGACTCCCTGCTGGAGAAAACTATGCCATGCTACTTTGTATTTCACAATGTATGGGCGGAAAATCACTACTACCAGACCAATGTAACTGTCACCGGTATTCTGAAGAACCCCACCGGACAGGTATATTTTTCCCGGGAGCTCTGCCGGATGCTCTCCATGAGCCTGACGGACAACAGTGTGTTCCGCATCATATACGGCGACCGGATCCGGCATGAGATCACGCCGGTCATGAGTGATTCCCTCACCGGCAACGAGGTCCGCCTCTCTTCCACCATGGCAGAAGAATATCTCCTTGCCGGAGAATTCCCCTGTACCATTGAAGAATATGATCCGGCGGGTAAGCCCACAGGGAAGGTGGTGACGGATACCGTATATATCAAAGATCCTCACTCTGCCGACGGACTGCACAGCTCCACGCCAAATCTGCTGGAGGTGAGCGGGGAATTTTATAACCAGCACTTCCGGCTCACCAGTTCCCAGGCCTCTGTCTACATTTCCAGCTATGCCAAGACAGACCAGGTACTAAAGAAGCTGGACCGGCTCGGATACGAGGGCATGAGCAGCTACCGCATCAGCACCATCGATTACAATGAGGAGCGGACGACCCAGCGGCTGACCATTATCGGCATCTCTGCCCTGGGACTTGTGATCCTGCTTCTCGCCGAGGTTCTGATCCTCCGCTCCCTGATGAAGATCCGGATCAAGGACTATTTCGTGCTGAAATTCATCGGCATGAAGATGCAGGTTATCCGCAGGATCAGTTATTTTGAGATGCTTACCTACACGGCCATATCCGCAGCGATCACTATCGCACTGATGTGGGTGCTCCGGCTGTGCGGCATCCCGGCAATCCAGGAGGTCATGTGGTATTATGAGATCAGCTCCTATGCGCTCTTTCTCCTGTACAATTTCCTATTGACCCTGCTGACGGTACTCTTCTTTAACCGCTTACTGAAAGGAAGGTTGAACGCATGATCCAGATTAAGAATCTACATAAATATTATAATCAGGGGAAGAAGAATGAACAGCATGTACTAAATGATATTACCCTGGAATTCCCCCGGACGGGCCTTGTATGTATTCTGGGGGAGAGCGGTTCCGGCAAGACCACCCTCCTGAATACGGTGGGCGGGCTGGACACCTTCTCCGGCGGGTCCATCTCCATCGATGGGCGGACGCTTTCCAAATATAATCCGAAACTGATGGAACCCATCCGCAACGACCATTTTGATTATATTTTCCAGAACTATTATCTCCTGAAGGATTATTCCGTCTCCTACAATATTAAGCTGGCACTGAACCTCTACAATATCTCTGAGGAGGAAAAGGAGGAACGGGTCGATTACGTTCTTCATACTCTGGGAATGGAGAAATACAAGAAGAAAACCGTCTCCAAGCTCTCCGGCGGACAGCAGCAGCGTGTTTCCATCGCCCGGGCTCTTGTGAAATCCCCGGACGTCATATTTGCCGACGAGCCCACCGGAAACCTAGACGAGGAAAATACGATACGCACCATGAGTATCCTGAAAAATATTTCCAGGGAATGTCTGGTTCTGCTGGTCACTCATGAGAAGAGGATCGCACATTTCTTCGGAGACCGGATCATCGAGGTCTGCGACGGCAGGATCGTAAGGGATGAACCGAATACTTCCGCTGATTCCTATGAGCGCAGCGACGATTCCAATATCTATCTGAAGGAACTGGAAAAGGAGACGGTCTCCGGCGGTCTGGCAGACTTCCACATCTACCACCAGAAGGATTACACGCCGGGAAAAATCCAGCTGACACTGGCATGGAAGGATAATAAACTGTACATTCAGAATAATATGCCTTTTGACATACTGATGGAGGGCGTAGAGAACGGCGTGGAAATGCTGGACGAGGAACGCCCCACTCTGGATCTGAATGAGGTGGACAGTTTTTCCTACGAGCTCCCCAAGCTGAAGAGCAAGGGATCGGCCAAGCTCTCCGCCAGGGAGATATCCCGCATTGCTGTGGAAAATCTGCAGATGATGGGGAAACGACAGGCATTTATCATTACGATCCTGCTTGTCACGGCGGTACTCCTCTCTGTCACCCTGGCACAGTTTATCAATATCCACACGATAGATGAGTCCTCTATCGTCACCACGGATTCGCATTATGTATATATTGATTTCTCAGGCACTTCCTCCCGGCACTCCTATGAATCCACGGAACAGCTCAGTGAATTTATAAGGAAGGATCTTTCCGGAGGGGATCTGGGAGAACCCTTCTTTATCCCAAAGATCAATGTATACCTCACCGGTGACGGATTCCGGCAGCTGACAAATCTGACACAGCTTGTCCAGGATTATTCCTTTACATCTGTGTCCCACTTAAAGGAGTCTGACCTGATCTGCGGCGAGATGCCAAAAAAGAGGAATGAAGTGGTTATGGACGCCCTGCTGGCACAGCGGCTCATTGATACAAAGGCATCCGTCTCCACCCTTCATCCGACGCCGGAATCCTATCTGGGCATGAGACTTGCATTGGCGGCCGTTGACCAGGATTTCAACATTGTGGGCATCAGCAATACGAATCAGCCCGTCATATACGCCGGACAGAATCTTATGCTGGGAGTCAGCACGAAGGGATACCCCATCGCCAGCGTAAAAGAACTTCAGGTGGAGCTGCCGGGCAAGTACGACGATCTGACCCTGAAGGATAATGAGATCCTTGTGCGCCAGGGCCTGTATGATTCCATGGAGATGGAAAACCGGAAATCCCTGACCATCGGGGACGACCATGATCACAA
>Ga0073907_1004290_pt1 | contig 10164 bp, 10 predicted proteins | sample GluameincwithD2O_FD_65483 | JGI IMG/M metagenome (GOLD analysis project Ga0073907, IMG submission 65483) | Mouse cecum microbial communities from Vienna, Austria - Glucosamine amended microcosms incubated with D2O | ecosystem: Host-associated > Mammals > Digestive system > Large intestine >... | reverse complement strand
CAGGTAACGCTGGAAAAGCAGGCGGTCAAAGAATACGCCAACCAGGCCGACAGCGGCTCGGTTCTGGGCGACATTCTGGGCGCTGCGATTGAAAACAGCAAAAAGTAAAAATAGGGGGGGCACTATATGCCCCCTTTAAGTTCCAAAGGCAAAACAACAATGAAAGATATGATTGTGCTGATGGGCGGCCAAGGCGTAGGCAAGGGCACGTTTTCTAAAATGTTGCGTGCACGGCATGATTACAACTATATCGAGACGGGCGCCATGTTTCGCAGTCTGCCGGCAGATTCCGCAATAGCGAAACTGATTGCCGCGGGAAATCTGGTTCCAGACCCCGAACTGTTCAAGCTGGTTGCCTCAAAGATTACCAATACCAAAGATTTATTGATTGACGGTTTTCCGCGCACATTACCCCAGGCCCAGTGGTTGGTTAAAAACTATGCAGACAAATTTGCAATCCATATCCTGTACCTGGATGTCCCGGAAGAAATTATGATAAAGCGCATAAACAAGCGCATAAACGAAGGTGGCGGACGTGCCGATGATGCGGATGCGGCGGCGGTACGGCGACGCCTGGATACATTCTGGCACGTCACGATGCCGGCCATCGAATGGTTGCGCACGGCGGGCGGCATAAAATTCTCGGACGTGGATGTTACCGGTCCGGTTGATGAAAATTTTGCCCGCATTTTGGCGGCAATGGAATCCCAGAAAACCAAATAAAATACCCCGCATGTTGCGGGGTATATTTTTATATGCGCCATATGGCGGGATTTTTTATATTTTTTCTATTACAACCATTGCGGCCGAATATTCATTTTGATCTGTGATGGACAAATGAACGCGCCCATCACCCCCGGCCAGCTCTTTTAATTTTGCACGGGCGCCACCGGCAATCAACAATTCAGGACACCCCGCGTCATTGTGCGTTACCGAAACATCGGAAAACGCGATATCTTCGCCAAACCCTGTCCCCAGGGCCTTTAAACATGCCTCGCGCGCGGCCCAGAAATTTGCCAGATGCCGTTCTGCATTTGCATTATCTGCATCCGCGTATTCCAATTCTTTTTTTGTAAATATGCGCTGTTTTTTAAATGCCGACCAGTCCAAAAAGCGGTCACATTCCACCAAATCAATTCCAATGCCAATTATCATAAGACAAGCTCCTCTGATTTTAGTGCGTCTCGCGCATACTAATAACAAAAGTCCGATTCGTGCAAGCATAAAAAACAGCACCGGCATATTTGCCGGTGCCCGAATGCATTATTTGCTCTCGCAAGACGGTTTTTTGTCGCACTGCGGGTTTTTGTTCTTCTTTTCGCCCATTGCATTTGTACAATTCTTGCACTGTTTTTTATCACAATTACACATAGTTTTTCCTTTTTGTTTTTGGGTTAATTTATACTGTCCGGACAGTATAAATAATACCGCGTCACGGCCGCGCTAACAATATGCATGTATTCCATAACAACAAGAAAAGCCGCCGCATTCCGCGACGGCTGATTTTTTGGTCGGGATGACAAGAATCGAACTTGCGACCCCTTGCACCCCATGCAAGTACTCTACCAGGCTGAGCTACACCCCGACATGCCGAATAATATAAACGATAAAAATATTAAAAACAATACTTTTTTATTGCGTACAGTGCTTTTGTATCATATCGCGCGTCTGGGCGGCAATCGCATAGTCGCGTGCATTTCCAATGGCACACGGATCACAGTCGGCAGGCCGAGAGCCGGGGGCGCACACAAATTTCACACCATTGCATTCGCCACGCTGGGTTACCTCTACCGGTGTGGTCAGACGGGCCATGGCAATATTTGTGTATTTTTCCGGTACGCTTTCGGGATTGTATGCCCACATTTGCGCAACCGCGTCCGCAACGCGCTTTACACATTCATTGTCCGCCTGGGGCTGTTGGTCTGTGCCTGGGGCGGGGGCGGCAATGGTGTCTTGGTATGCACCGGTGTCATGAATTATGGCGTATGCAACGATACCGCCGCATGCCGCAACCATGGCGATAAGCAATATATAATGCGCAATAGAGAAAGAGTTCGTTTCACTTGCCATATGTTTTCTCCTGATTTTGTTATATATATTTTATCATCAGTAACAATTCGGGGGAATGTTTTTTTATTCCCAGAGCTATTGCATTTTGCCTTTTTGTGCATTAAAATACACTGGCTCAGCCAAAAGGGGGTGCGATATGTTTGTCACAGAAAAGTTAAAGACATTCTCTTGGGTTAATGTGGGCAATCCCGATCATCATGATTTTGAAAAACTGCGCACGGAATACAAAATAGACGAAGATAACATCCTGGACATTTTGGACCCTGACGAACAGCCGCGCCTGGAAATCGAAGACGATTACAAGGTTATAATCGTACGTTTCCCAATTATTAACCGCGAGACTGACACCGTCTGGCATACAGAACCGCTGTCTATTATTTATTCGACAAACCGTGTAATAACCGTTTGTCGCAAGCGCTGTGATTTGCTGGATAAAATAAAAAAGTCTGAAAAAACATCTCGCGAGGAATTTATTCTAAACATAATATATTACATCGCGGAATCATATCTGCGGTTCTTAAAAGAGCTGAACAAGCGCGTTATTGAATCTAAAAAAGCCCTGCAGGAACATATCCGAAAAAAAGATTTGATGGCCCTGCTTGAGGTTGAAAACAGCTATACACTGTATATGGCGGGCATAAAGGGCAATGTTGCCGTGCTGGACAAGCTAGAGAAAGTGCGCGGCTTTGTCAAAACCGAAGACGCCCAAGAACTGGCCGAGGATGCACGAATTGAGCTGGCCCAGGCAACAGAGGTTGTTACCAGCTATAGCAAGATGCTCAAATCCATAAAGGAAACATTTGAGAGTGTTATTAACATGGATTCAAATACATATATTAACCGTTTAACAATGTGGAATATTATTCTGATTGCCCCAACAATTGTTGTGGGATACTATGGGATGAATGTAAAGCTGCCATTTGCCGAAGACGGCCGCATCGGCTGGGTAATATTTGTCCTGATAATGGCACTGCTTATTGGATACGCAATGTATGCGGGCGTACGCCGACGCATCGTTTAAAAAAGCCCCTTTCGGGGCGTTTTTTTATTAAAACATGGGTTCATAGCATTCGCCGCTGGACGCGGAACAACATGCATACGTTCCGTCGCCGGTATCGGTATATCGCTCATCACCGCAACAGCCGTTTACATCCGGCGTGCCGCCATCATCGCAAACCAGGCCTGACCCGACGCTTTCCTGAACAATGGTTGTATCCTCGTATACCACCGGCGCCGGTTCCTGGGCCGAAACCTTTTCAGTGTCATACCCCGCATCCGCAACAAACATATTTTCATTCTGCGATCCCGCGTTATATGCCGGCTTGTTTACAACAACCGGCTTTACAGGTTCCGGCTCTGGTTCCGGTTCTGTCAAAAACGGTGTTTCTTCTGGCATTTGAACAACCGCAGGCTCTGCCACAACCGGTATTGCCGGAACAGTCTCATCAACTACCGGTGCGGCCGGCTCTTGCGCAATCGGCTCTGGTTCCGGCATTTCCTGAACAACAGGGGCGGGGGCGGGGGCCACAGGCTCTTCAATAACAACGGACTCTTGTTGTGTCACGATAAAAGGACTTTCCGATGGCGCCTCTGTTTCAGATGTCTTTTCAGGCGCATCTTTTTGTTGCGTCGTTACGGTTGCTGCCAAATCAGGCACAGTATCATTGTTCTTTTTCTGGTACAGCCACAATGTAAATATTGACAACACAATCAACGCAATCAGCAATACATAATACATGAATGTCGGCCGACGCCCGCCCGTATCACCACCGCGAACCACATCAGATGCAGGCATGCCCGTCACAGGCGACACAGGTCGCACCGCGGCCGCGGGCGCCCCTCCTGGAACCGCCGGACTAACCGGTGCGGGCCGCGCCGTGTTTTCATCCGCACCACTAATAATGGGGGTAGGTGCCGGCATAACAAACGGTTCGGCCATATTCTGGGGCGCAACATTCTGGGATGGAACAGCCTGGTCTACAAACTGCTCTGGTATTTCCACGGATGTAATTGTATCCAAAACAGGCGTCGTCCGCGCCATTTGTGTCGCATCACTGTCCATATCGGCATTGATTGGCGGCACAAACGACAGCGGCGCCGGCGCAACGGTTTCCGCCGCATCATCAAACCGCGGCATCGCATTATCCGCGGGTGCAACAGTGGGCGTAACACTAAAATCTATGGGCTTGAATGCAATTTCTTCATCCAAAATTTCAGGGTCTTTTTCAAACAAGGGTTTTACTTCTTCGGCCATATTTTTTGCCTTTTGTTCTGATTGTTGTGCAGTAATTTGTTTGGGTTCCATATCCGCAAAGTCTTGTACAGGCGCCACCGCCACGGGCAAATCAGACGTGTTCCTAACCGGTGCGACCGCGCGTTCGCCAACCACCGCCGGAACCGGCGCCGCGACGGCATTGGCGCCGCGCGCCAGTATCTCACGCGCGATTCCCGCGTCTTCCTCTGCCGACACCAGCCTGCGGCGGGCATTTTCCAGACGCCGCTCTGCACGGCGCTGTTTTTCTTTTAGCGCATCTATTTGTGATTCCGTACGCAGTATTTTTGCCGCCGACTGTTTGGTCGGCTCACGTCCAACGTCCTTGCGCTGCTGACCAAGTCTGGTTTTTAATGTTTTTATTCGCCCCCCCAGTTCCGAAATTGAATCACGGGCCTTTGCTATTGTCTCGCGGGCGTTTTCTGCGGCCGCATCGGCCGCACGCAGACGATCCGTGGCCGCCTGGCGCGATGCGTCCTCACGAAAGATATTCAGCGCCGCCAGCGAATCTTCGATATCCGCGCCTTCTTCAAAATCTGCAATCAAATCGCCATATTCGTCCAGCCCAATATATTCAATATCCAGCTTTTGATACTTGTTGTCTTTTTTAGGCCGAACCATTTCCAGTGAAACGCCGTAATCCTTGGCCAAAATCTCATCCCATTTTCTGTCATCATCAGAATTTATGACCAGTAATGCATTTGGTTTGTCCGGCGTGACCGTATCATCGATAACAAAAACAAGTTTATCAGAGGCATCAAAAAATGCGCGTATTTTATTTCCGGCAATATTATACGCACGCATGCGCAGAGCGCCCAAACCATTGCTTTTCGAAACATTCTCTCTCTTGGCTGCCATTTTCCGTCCCCTCACACAGAATTATTTCTTTTTCGGCGCCGTAAACTGATACGCCTGTTTACAGTGTTCATAACAATATGGCTTTCCTACAAACACCTGATCACCGCAAAAATGAAAATGCTCTGAATCCGGATCACCAATCGGCCAGCGACACTGGTTTGGCTTCAGGTTTGCCATTTCCAGTGAATGTTGAATTATCCGCTGGTGCATGGCCAGTGTTTTATTCATGGACTTGCCCGACGAAACGCGTGGCGCCTTTACCTCTTTTTTTGGTGCGGCCGCCGTTTCTTTTTTTGCGGGCGCATCTTTCTTAGGGGCGGCGGCTGCCTTTTTCGCCACGGCGGGCGCTTTCTTGGCCGGTGCCTTGGCCGCGGGCGCCTCAACCTTTTTTGCCGCACGCGGCGCAGACTTGGTTTCTTTTTTTGAAACCTGTTCCTCTTTCTTGGCGACGGGGGCGCCACCGGCCTTGGAATTCCAGCCCAGTCTGTTCAGTTTGCCAACAACGGCATTTTTCGACATCCCCAGTTTTTTGCCAATCTCGGCCGTGGACAAACCTTTGCCCGTCAATGCCTTTAACTTTTTCAGCATTGCGTTATCCCAACCCTTGCTCATTTTTATATACCCCTGTTATACTTTATTATGTAATATTGTAGCATAGTTCCGAATCGAAAGGCAAGGGGGAAAAATATGAATTATTATGCATTGGTATATTACGGATTTTTCGGCTTTTTATTAGTCACTGCGATATGGTGCATGTATCAAATGGCGGTGGCCGACTGGCGCCGGCGGATAATTCCGGACGCATATCTGTTCCCATTTATGATTATCGGCCTGATTGTAACCACATTTTTCCCGTGGCTCCACGGAATACGGATTGCAATTATTGGCGCAACATTCGGATACGTGCTGGCGACACTGATAGGGTTTGCATTTGATTACTATATTCGCCGCAGAAATCCGGACGCCGCAACACCAATCGGGATGGGCGATATAAAACTAATTTTTACCGGCGGAATATGGCTGGGGCCGGACGGTTTGGCATGGGCGCTGGTTATTGCATGCATTGGCGGAATCATTTGGGGGCGCTGTAAAAAACAGAAATATATTCCCTTTGCGCCATTCTTTATAATTGGTGGAATTTTATCTTTCCTTGGAAACCTGTTTTTGTTATAATTAATTAACATATAGGGATTAACAAGGATGAGAATAAGTATCCGATATTTTATTGCTGGCATATCTGTCATGCTGGGCATGGGTGGCGCCAATGCGGTGGCGCCGCTGTCCCAATACGGCCAGATTCAAAATGTCCAAAACTATTCCTCCAACCCGTTTTGGAGTCCTAATGCCCCTTATAATCAGCGTGTCATGCCGACACCGGTTTATGCAACCGGCCCGGATGTTTCCACGGACGAATGCCAAAATATTGTTGCAAATTTGGTTGCCGCGCAATGTACCGCACAGAACAAATGCGTTGGCAAACAGCTGTCAGATATTCGGCCGACGATTATGCTGGAACTGTCGCGACTGCCGGGACATAATTTTGCAACCGCCTGTGCGGGATATATTGATGATGCATTTCAAACATATGTGAACCAATACGCAAATACAGTGCGCCCGACAACGTTCCCGTCCGCGACGGCACCGGCGGCAACATCTGAAAACAATGACTTTAAAATAAAAAATCCATATGCGCCCAAAATTCCGGACTGGGCCACAGATGTAAAAGAGCGCACAATAGAACTACAACAGTTACAGTCACAAAACGGCACCGGAACAGAACATATAGCCAAGGCTGATTTTCCAACGACAATAAACGATATTCCGTTTGCGGACCGTATGGAAAATCTGGCCGCCGGTTATGCCCCGTACAAGGATGCCAAGGCCTATAACGGAATCAAGTTGGAAAGCAAAAAAGACGCCGCAACACGTCAGTTGGAAACGGCCCGCTTAAAACAGCAATTCTGTGAGCTAAGATACGGTACAACAATGAATGTATTGGATGCGGACCTGGCAACGTTGCAACGTTGCCAGGCGGCCGGGACGCCTATCGCCGACTGTCACACCCAGGGAACATATTACTAAGATAGATGAAAAAAGGAATCCTTGGATTTTTAGTGTTGTTATGCATAATTGCCGCGCACCCGTCGGCATATGGTGCCGTATCGGTCGCCCCGGCACAAACGATTGATTTAGGCAATATATCTAATCCGGGTGGCTATATTCAAACAGTACACCAGAAAACGACACCTAATCCAAACGCGTTACCAAAGCCAAAGGGGGTGGGCATTAAAAATGCGGCGGTGGGCGTACTGGGTGCCGCGGCCGGTGCATACGGTGTATATGAATCTGCCAGTGGTCAGGACGAACATGGCCTGATGAATGTTGCCGGCGGCACGGCCAGCGGTGCAATTATGGGCACATCTATTGGCTCAATCGTACCGGGCCTGGGAACGGCACTTGGGGCCGGCATAGGGGCTGTGGTTGGCGGCGTTGTTAGCGGCTCACAGATATTATCGGAAACAGACTGCCTGCATGACCCAATAACAGGCCAGTTTACATGCTGCAACACTGTATTTAATCAAGGGCAACGCCAGGTTCCAATCGGCGGATATATGTTCTGTGGCAAAGACGGTACGGCAATGCCCCCCGGCGTGCGCCAGTGCCTACAGGGCGGCAAAGCCCAGGCGGCCTCATGGTGGGATGGCCTGTGGGAAGATGATGAATGGGAAAAAGAATGCAGACCCAGATGGTGCGCGAATCAATCCGAGCCGGAATCCGGAACAGACGGCGCCGCGATAGTATGGTTGCCTGATGTGGAAAATGTTTGCTGGAAATGGGACTGCAACCAAGAACAGGGCTATGTACGGGAGGGCAACACCTGCCGATCGATTAATTCACAACCACAATCCGGCTCGGCCAGCTCTGGCGCGGCGGTCCAGTCGGGTACCGCATCGACAGAAAATCCCTACGACAGACTGATACAGCGGGTTCAGCAATTACGTCAACAAATGCAACAAGAATGCGGCATTGGGGCGGGGCTATGAAATTATACCGGCTGATATTATGTACATGCCTGATTTTTTCTACGCATAGGGCGAATGCTGTTGCCGGGATTGAGGTGCCGGCGGCCGAGCCAGATACGCCCGACATGGTTTCAATTGACGATTTAATTCGAACAGATACAACAAACACGCAATGCGCAACCAAGGTTTTTGCAGACGCATTGGCGGCGGCGGTATCCGATGTAACAGAACAATCTTCAGAGGCAGAAATTCAGCAGTGGATTTACAACACATTCTCTAAGCCGGCGGTTCTGGAACAGGTTTTGGCCTGCCCGGAAATCGCGAGTGCGGCCCCCGGCGACGATATAAGATTTATCCCGATTGAATATACATTTCCGGCCGGCCGTCATATTGTTATAAATTATGAAACCCAGCCGCGCATTCTGAATCAACGCATGTCCATTGCGAACAAGCGCACACTGCCAGATAAAAACCCCAGCCCGCGCATTGGCGCCATCGGCGATACGGCAATATGGACGAATACAGACCCGGCCTGGTACGGTATCATGGTGGTAGAGGCGGGCGCACTGCGTGATTTTGCCGGCCCTGGGAAAAATAATACGATATCGATGAAATATATAAACGATAACATCGACAGCCTTTATCCCCGCGGATATCACTGTACCAGCAAAAGCGCACTGGCCCTGGACAATGACGAAATCAACGAAGCCGTCGCAAAAGCGGTAAATATAGAAGACGACACAAATGATTACTATGTCGCCGGCGATGTCAATCTGCAGTGGATATCATATACGGAAATTGCACTGGACATTGTAATAACCGCCGTAACTTTCGGGGGCGGCGCGGTGGTTCTGGGGGCGACCAAGGCGGCCCGCGCATCGCGTGCACTAAAAGGTCTGAGCGCATCAATGCGAACCCTGCGTCAAACAGAATCCGTGCAAAAATACATACGCATTGGCAGTAAATATTCGCGTGCAGCCGAAGAATTAAAAAAAATAGACAAAGCCACGGATGCCGCCGCATATGCGCGCAAATCAGATGAACTAAAACAGCTGGGCGATGCGATGCGCACGATGGAGCGCACAGACGACAATGTAAAAAAATTTAAAACATCGGCGGACACATTCGCAGACCTTAACAAATACAAACGAAATCTGCGTGCCATCAAGAAACCGGCACAGCGTGGCAATATTGCCGCACGCGCCTGGCGCAGCCTAAAGGCCGCAAACACTGGGGCAAAGACGTTAAACCGCGGCGCAAAAGTTGCACGCAGCAGCACCCAGTCCGGAAAAGTACGGGACTGGCTGTTTCACTCAACAATGAAAAACATCGGAAAGGTTGCAAAACTAGAAGAGGCCGGCGGTCTGTTATATGGCGCTATCAGTCTGGCTGGTGAAACTTACGATTGGACGGAAACCAGCACCGGCGACTATACCAGTGGTATTGATTTCAAGCCGCTGTTACTGCTGTCGGCGGATGATTTACAGGGCCAGGAAAACGTCGTTAACTATGGCATGTGGCTGATGTGGGCGGGCGATTCGGTCAGTGCAGCGGATGATGATGCGGCATATCTCCAGGCAATGGATTTTGCAGAAAAAGTCTGGCAAGATTTAACCCAGCACCAGCAAGAACAGGGCACCCAACACTGTAACATAGATATTTACGTGGTACGTCCGGTAATTCGCAACCCGGGCGAGGCCGATGCCGCGCTATATTATCTGATTATGAACGACCAGCCATGGTCAACCGCATCCGCATCCCAGCACTAGCCGCGGCGGCCAATCCGCAAACCAGACAAAATACCCGTTGTTTTTCATTTGTTTTTCTCTTATAATTTACATATAAACAACTAAAAAAGAGGAGGACACCAGCCATGAAAAAAATATTGACTGCTATTTTAATCTGTGGCACAGCGCTGACCACGGCAAACGCATACCAGGT
>Ga0073907_1004281_pt1 | contig 10180 bp, 8 predicted proteins | sample GluameincwithD2O_FD_65483 | JGI IMG/M metagenome (GOLD analysis project Ga0073907, IMG submission 65483) | Mouse cecum microbial communities from Vienna, Austria - Glucosamine amended microcosms incubated with D2O | ecosystem: Host-associated > Mammals > Digestive system > Large intestine > Cecum... | reverse complement strand
AAAGCCCTGCCCGCTCGTACGGCGCGCGCTGTCGATGTCGATCCCGTCGAGCTTTTCCAAAATGTCGAGGTGATAGGGAACTTCGAAATCGGGCACGCGGGGCTCCAAATAGCGGGTGCGCTCCACGTTCTCGGAATCGTCCTTCCCGATCGGCGTATCGGCGGAAATGATATTGGGAATGCGCATCATAACGCCCGTCAGCTTGTCTTGAACTTCCTGCGTTTCCTTTTCGATCTGCGCAAGGCGTTCGGCGTCGGCGTTAACCTCAGCCTTCACGCTCTCCGCCTCTTCAAGTTTTTTCTCCTTCATGAGCTGTCCGATCCGGCGGGACAGAGCGTTCCGCGCCGCGCGGAGATTGTCCCCCTCCGTTTGCAGGGCGCGCTTCTTTTCGTCGAGCGCAATCGCTTCGTCCACAAGGGGAAGCTTTTTTTCTTGGTATTTTTTCTTGATATTCTCCCGCACCGCGTCGGGATTGTTTCTCAAAAATGCGATATCGATCATACGGCACTCCTTTTTCGATATAATTATACAACTTTTTTTGCGTGCTTGCAAGTAAATTTCCGAGCCGAAGCGCACCCTTTGCGTTTTTTTTCGTGCCGAATAATTTTGGTAAGATTTTTCTTGCAAAGCCTCCGTTTATATTTTGACTTTTTCCGCCGTTTCCTGTATAATGTAATATGAAGTATTATCTCATAAGGCGGTGAGCATTTCGTGAGAGTTAAAAAAATAAAACTACCGGCGGCAGAACCGGAACCCTCCGCGGAAGCGGAAGAGGTCGCGCCCGCCGACTTGGAAGAAACGGCGGACGCGGCGGAGGAAGGCACGAACAAACCTTTCTCTTCGCGCGTGCTCGAAGCAAGCGGCGTCAGTCAGGACAAGGACAAAAAGCGCAAGGCTTTAATGAAGCAATTCAAAAAAGCCAAAAAAATTCCCTCCGAAAGCGAAGTGGAACGCTTTACGCCCGCCCTCGACAGAGGACTCGAACCCGAACAGGTGGACGAACGTTTCCGCCAATTTCTCTTTAACGACGTCAACAAGAAGTACAGTAAGTCGTACGCGAGTATTTTCCTCGGAAACCTCTGCACTTTCTTCAACTTGCTGTGCGTGCTCGTCGCCGCCGCCCTTCTCTATGCGGGCGCGAGCATCTCGCAATTCCTTTTCGTCGCCATTTTCGGCGCGAACCTCGTTATCGGGATCGTGCAGGAGATCCTCGCCAAAAAGCAGATCGACAAGCTGTCCGTGCTCATCTCGGCAACGGCGAAAGTCATGCGGGGCGGAGTAAAAATGGAGATCCCCGTACGGGAGATCGTCGTGGACGACGTCGTTTTGCTCGAAGCGGGTCAGCAAGTACCCGCCGACTGCCGTTTGGCGGACGGGAACGTCGAGGTCAACGAATCGCTTTTGACGGGCGAATCCATTCCCATTAAAAAGGCGGAAGGGGAAACGCTGTACGCGGGCTCTTTCATCGCGAGCGGGGCGTGCCGCGTGCGCGCGGACAAGGTGGGAAAAGCGACCTACCTCAACAGCCTCACCTCCAAAGCGAAAAAGTATAAAAAACCCCGCTCGGAGATCATGAACTCCATTCGCCTTTTCATTCGCGTGATTGCGGTACTCATTCCACTCGTTGCGGCGGGTATGTTTTGGATCAACTTCAAAACGCTCGAAGGCAACATTTCCGAATCCATTCAGCTCACGGGCGCGGTCGTCATCGGTATGATCCCTTCGGGTCTGCTTCTTCTCACCTCGCTTGCAATGGCGATCGGCGTAAGACGGCTCGCCAAAAAGCGCACCCTCGTGCAGGATCTGTATTCCCTCGAAATGCTCGCCCGCGTCAACGTGCTCTGCCTCGATAAGACGGGTACGATCACAGACGGGCGCATGACGGTGAACGACTGCATGATTTTAAACAGCTATTCCGACTATTCGCTCGACGAAATCATGGGAAGCATGCTTTCCGCGCTTGACGACAACAACCAAACCTCTATCGCGCTCTACAACCGCTTCGGGCATTCGAGCGCGATGCACCCCACGGCGATCATTCCCTTTTCGAGCAAGCGCAAGCTCTCCGCCGTATCCTTCGGGGAGCTGGGCACTTACGCGATGGGCGCGCCCGAGTTCGTGCTCCGTCCCATGCCCCCCAAGATCGAAAAGATCGTAAAACAATACGCCCAATCGGGACTGCGCGTGCTGGTGCTTGCCTACTCCCCCAACCAAATTTCGGGAGAACGGCTTCCCTCCCTCTTCCGTCCCGCGGCGATCATCACCCTTGCCGACAATATCAGAAGCGACGCAATCGAAACGATCCGCTGGTTCCGCGACAACGACGTGGATATCAAGATTATTTCGGGCGACAACCCCGTGACCGTATCCGAAGTCGCAAGGCGCGTAGGCGTCAAGCACGCGGGGCAATATATCTCCCTCGACGGGCTCACCGACATCGAAGTGGAAAACGTGGCGGGACAGTACACCGTGTTCGGGCGGGTCACTCCCGAACAAAAGGCGATTTTGGTGCGCGCCATCAAAAAGCAGGGCAACACCGTCGCCATGACGGGGGACGGCGTGAACGACATTCTCGCCTTGAAGGAAGCGGACTGCGCCATTTCCGTCGCGTCGGGAAGCGAGGCGGCGCGCAACGTGTCGCACTTGGTTCTCATGGATAACAACTTCCTCAACCTCCCCAACGTGGTGTTCGAGGGACGACGGGTCATCAATAACATTAAATCGAGCGCGTCCCTATATATTATGAAGACGCTCTTCACGACCCTGCTCGCCGTATTCTGCTTTATCCTTAAAGAGCAATACCTCTTCAAGACGAACAATATGCTCCTTTTCGAAATGCTTGTCGCGGCAGTCCCCTCGGCCGTCATCACCTTACAGCCGAACTCCGAACGGGTGAAGGGCAAGTTTATTCCGTACGTCCTATCGCGAAGTATTCCGGGGGCGATCACCCTCATTCTATGCGTGATCACCATGTATCTCGGTTTCCTGTTTATTCCGGGCGAGCTGGGCGGACTGACCGTCGATCTTATCCTCGAAGAAGCCGTTATGAACGGCGAAACGGTCGTGACCCCCGCGGTGACGGTCGCCGCAGTCAACCCGCTTCTCATGCTCGCGGTCACTTTCGGCGGTCTTGTGATGCTGTACCGCGTCATGCAGCCGTTTAACCTGCTTCGCGCATTCGTGTACGCGTTCAGCGTGGGCGTGAGCATTCTCGTGCTTTCCATTCCCGTCCTTGGAAACATCGTATACGATAATTGGGACAAAGTCGGCTTCTCCTTTACGCAGGTACTGTATCTTGTGTGCGTTATCCTTGCGGCGTTCCCCATATCCAACGCGCTTATGAAGCTGTGCGATTTAATGAACCCGTCGGAATAATTTCAACAACGTTAAACGCCCTGCGGTTTCCCGCAAGGCGTTTTTTTATTCTTATTTATTGCTTCGGCGGATTTCCGAAGGGGTTTTTATACTGCACGCTCGTGACGGTAAGCGCGCATACGCTCGCCGCACCGGCACGCTTCAACGCGCCCGACAGCGCGGAAACGGTAGAACCCGTGGTAAACGTATCGTCGACGATAAGGAGATTTTTGCCCTTTACCGCTTTTCTATCCGTCACGTGAAAACAGCCCTCTAAGTTTTTCTCACGCTCGGTGCGACCGAGCGTCTTTTGCGGTTTGCTCTCCTTGCGCTTTTCCACGACATACAAAACGGGTTTTTCGCACCGCACGGCAAGCCCTTCCGCCAAAAGTCGGGATTGATTGTACCCGCGTTTTCTCTCGGCGCGCGCCGTCATGGGAACAAAGGTCAGCGCGTCCGCGCCCGAAAATTCTTGATTCAAAAGAGGAAGCACAAGCTCGGAAAAGGTGCGGTACAAATACCGCCTTCCCCGCTTGAAGCGCACGACGAGCTTCGCCGCCTCCCCTTCATGCAAAAAGGCGGAGCGCGCCATATCGACCCCGACGGGCTTTTGCTTGCATTCGAGGCAGACGCCCTCCTCCAATACCTTTCTCCCGCAAATGGGACACACGTGCCCGTTATTCCAAGGAAGTTCCCTTTTGCACTGCGCGCAAACGCGCTCATTCTCAAACACTTCCCGCCCGCACACGTCGCAAGTGAAATTGTGCCCGTCGTCGTACTTCTCGATCCTTTCCCTAAGCCGTTGGAAAAAGTTCATTTCCTCCTCCGCAGTTCGTTTGTTTACGACAAAAGCGGCAATTCTGCCGCTTTTCAAACAATATTTTAAAAATCTTCTTCGGAATCTTTATCCTCGTCGTCGTCATCCTCATCGTCCACGATCGAATAAATTTCGTCGCCCGTGACGTATTCGAGATCTTCCTCTTCCTCGGACTCGTATTCCTCTTCCTCGTCCAAATCTTCCTCATCGTCGAACTCGCCGGCAAAGTCCTCTCCGAGCTCCTCGTCGATTTCCGTGTCCGTTTCGTCGTCGAGGTATTCCCGCCACTCGTCGTCCTCGTCGGGGTCGGGCTCTTCCGTTTCGTACTCCGCCTTTTGTTTGCACTCGTCGCACATCTTCTCGCCCGGGCGCATCATATTTTCACCGCAGACGGGGCAAAGTTCGGTGGGCGCTTCCGCCTCCTCTAATTCCAACTCGTCCGTATCCAGCGCGATGCCCTTCATCTCTTTCAGGCAAACGTCGCAATATTCCTGTTTTTCCGCATCGATATAATTGAGCTCGCAACGCGGGCATTTCATATAGCGTACCATAATTACTCCTGCCTGCCGTCCGTCGCCATTCCGCCACGGATATCGGCTAATAAATTATATTAGTATTTATTTTTTTTGTAAACTGTTTTTTTATACGTTTTGTAAATTTTTTTGCAATTTCTCGGTTTTTTTCGGCGCTTTCTGCGAACCTGCCCGTTCGGGTGCATTCCAAGCCGAAAATTCCTCCCTTCAAACGGTTTCGGCTAAAACAAAACCCCCGCTTGGGCGGGGGTAAAATGCTTACTGTTATTCCTTCGGCTCTGCGGATTCCTCTGCGGGAGCAGGCTCTTCAATAGGAGTAGCTTCCTCTGCGGGAGCTGACTCCTCAACGGGAACTTCCTCGACGGATTCCTCGATTTCTTTTTCGGGAACGGGCTCTTCTCCGAGCGCGGCGTAAACGTCCACGTCCTTGTCGTCGGTGGTATCGACGCGCATTTTTTCGGGTTTCTGTTCGCCCTGCGTCTTTTTCTTCTTACGGACGAGCAACACCGCAGTGAGCGCCGCGCCCGCAACGATAAGTCCGCAACCGACGCCGATGAGCACCCAAGCCCAAACGGGAAGCCCCGTTTTCTCTTCCTCGGGCGCGGTATAGGTGCGAAGCGTCGTTTTCCAGTGCTCTTGGAGCGCGTCGGTGTCCGCTTCGTTCATCTCGCCGAGAATGTTGGTGAAATCGGTCAATCTGCGGCTCACGCCGTCCTCGGGCATATTCTCGTTGTCCTTCTTCGAAACGCCGTCCTTAAACGCCTTGAAGAAATCCTGTTCCTTTTGGGTGTACAGATACGTTGCCGACTTACCTGCGTCCGTCGCTTCCTTGATGTTCTCGTCAAAGAGCTTGTCCGCATCGCCCGTGTAGAAATAGTATTTCGCCGCCGTGGATGCGTTCGCGCTGACGTCGCTCGACACCTTGCTGAAATAGTCGTCGGTGATCTCCTCGTACTTCTCGTTGAACTCCTTGATCTCGCGGTTGTTCATGAGCGCGTTGTCGTCGTTTTTCAAATCGACGGTATAAACGTAATTATAGGATACGGAGCCGAAACTCTCGGCGTTCGCATAGAAGAGAATGCCGTCCAAAATTTCAGGCGCGTACCAACTGCTCGCGTGCTGTACGTTCAGGATTTTAACGGACGCGTACAAATCGCGGGTATCCACCTCCTCATACTGCAAATTGGCGTAGTCCTTTGCCTCACCCGTGTACACCGCGCGGTTTACGGAAAGTCCGCTGCCGTTCGAAGCGGTATAGTAAACGTAGCCGAAGTCTTCGGTCACGTCGCGGGAGAGAAGGGTCGCTCCGCTCACACCGTAAGCGATTTGAAGCTCGTCCACGCTACCCTTGCCGTCGCTCTTAACGTCCGCACGGCGCATATAGTCGCCGTCCACGTAAATGTAGTGGTGCTTATATTCCCCTTCCTCGTCGAGGAAGAAAATTGCTTTATCCGACGCTTTGGAAGCGTTGGTAGCGTTTGCCACGACTTCGAGCGCGCCGCCCTCGCTGCCGACGGGCTTATTGCCGCTCACGCTGTCGAGCGTAGCGAGCTTGTCCTCGGACAAATAATAGAGCACTGCGCCCGCGCCCTGCGAGTCGCCCGATTTGGAGATATTTTCACGCTTGAAATACAGTCCGCCGTTGTCGTAGGTCTGAACGGTGTAGGTGTAGCCCGCAGGTTCGGCGGGTTCTGCGTCCGACTTGTTGAACTTCGTCTTTTGATCCAGCTTGCCCCTGCCGTCCAGCACGAGTTCGCCGTAGTTGACGTAAGGCACTTTGCCGTCGTTGTTTTCGTTCAGCCATTCCTGATCCCAAGTGCCCGCGAAAGGGTCTACGGTCGCATCCGCGCGCACGCGGTAAATTTGGTTGTAACTGCTCTCGGGAATGGGGTTGTCGCTGTCCTTCTTATCCTGCACCTTCATGGTGTAGTAGACGTAAGGGCTCGTCTTGTCCGTCTTGTGGAAAAGGTACGTGCCCGCGCCCTCCACAAGCACGGTATCCGTCGCGTTCGCCGTATTGAAGGAGTGCAAATTGGAATCCTTTACGTAGAGCACGTAGACGACGCCTTCCACCTCGACAAAGCGGTAATTGACGGAGTTGTTGTCCTCGCGGAAGTGGTGCTTCACGTCGGAACCGTCCGTTTTCGCGCTCTTGAAATCGAGATAGGAGTTCTGCACCTCGCCCGACTGGTTTTTCACGTCGGTGGGCGTGGCGTAGTAAATTCTTCCGCCGTAGATATAAATTCCGCCCTCGTAATTACCCGCGACCATGAGGGACGGGATCACCGTTTCCGCCTCCTGCGCCTTTTGCGCATCGAGCGCGTCGCCCGTCTTTACGCGTTTGAGCGCGCCCTTTACGACTTCGCCGTAGGTGTTGTCCGCGGTGTACGCTTCCACGCCGTTAATGAAGTAGTAATAATCCTGCGTTGCGACGAGGAAACCGCCCTGCGTTTCGGAAACGACTGCGGAATTGTCAGCCGCTACGGGCTTGAACGTAGTACCGCCGCACGCCGCCAAGGAGAGCGCGCTTGCGCCCAAAACCGCCGCCGTTGCGATACCGAATATTTTTTTGACCGTTTTATTCATAGATCTTAACCCTTTCGGAAATTTCTTGTTCTACCGATACGACTTTAATTATATACTAAAACAAGGTTTTTTGCAATCAAAAACCCGTGAAACTTGCACATTTCTTTGCGAAATTTTCGGACATAAGGAGATTTTTATGGAAAAGTTCGGGATATTCGATTTACTCGATACGCTGTCCGCCCTTGCCGAGCAGGAGGGGGACGCTTCCGCACCGATGACGGAAGAACCTTCTCCTCCTCCGCCCGTCTATGCGGCGCGCGAGGACGCGCCCGTAAACCGCGGCGCGCTCAACGGCTTTCTCTCCCGACACGACGCCATTTCCCGTAAAATAGACGGCATGAAAAAAGATTAGTCCTTACCGAAACGGTTGACATTTTTTCGTCCGCCGTTATAATGATTGTGATACGGATTTTGAGGTGAAGAATTGAAAACCAAAGAAAAAACAAACGGCGTTCCCGCCCGCAATCTCATAGAGCTCGTTTTATTTTGGGCGTTTTCGGCGTTGACGGCAGGGGCGTTCGTGTATTGCATCGTGATGCTTGCAATCGGCGCGGCGCACGGGGAGAGCGTGGGAACGGCGGTCAACCATTTGTTGATGGCGGCGCTCGGCGCACTGTTTTTATGGATCCCCTTCTTTGCGCAAAAGCTGTTTAAACTGTATTTTCCGCCCTATCTGCTCGTTTTATTCTATCTCTTCGTTTATATCCATTTCGTGCCGGGCGAAGTGTTCCGCCTGTATGACAAGAGCTTTATCTTCGACAAGATCTTGCACGCGATGAGCGGGATCTTGGCGGTGTGCGCGGGCATTTCGCTCGGATACGCGTTTATGCGCCCCAAAAACGGAGAAAAGCCGACCGCTTCCCAAATCGTCGGGATCTTGCTCTTCGGGTTTTTCACTGCGCTCGCCATGGAATTTTTGTGGGAGTGCGCGGAGTTTACCTGCGACCGCATCGGTACGAGCAATATGCAACGGTATAAAGACGGCATCATCGCCATCAATCCCGACGGGAGCGTGGTTTCCTCCCTCGATTACGGAACGGGGCTTCGCGACACCATGTGGGATATGCTCGTTACCGTATTCGGCGCGCTTGCAACGAGTATCGCCGCTTTGGCGGTTTTTCTGAACAAACCGCAATGGCTGGAACGCAACACAATCTGCCTGCGAAAACGCTTTACGGAAGAGAACGCGGAAGCTGAGCCCGAAAACATAGCCGCATCTTCCTGACCGCAAACATATATAAAAAACCGACCGAAAAACGGTCGGTTTCTTTTTTCTTTTTATCTCTTCGAGAACTGAGGAGCGCGGCGTGCTTTTTTCAAGCCGTACTTCTTTCTTTCCTTGACGCGGGGATCGCGCGTGAGGAAGCCCGCTTTTTTGAGCGCGGGGCGCGTTTCGGGCTCCGCTTGCAGGAGCGCGCGCGCAATGCCAAGACGGATCGCGCCCGCCTGACCGGTGTAACCGCCGCCGATCACGTTGACGCAAACGTCGTATTTGCCCTCCGCCTGAACTTCGGCGAGAGGCTGTTTCACGATGTATTGCAGGGTGCCCATAGGGAAATAATCCTCTAAGGAACGATCGTTAATGATGATCGCGCCGCTGCCGGAAGGAATCAAGCGCACGCGCGCGATAGCCTTCTTTCTGCGACCGGTGCCCCAAAACTGTAATTTTTTCTTTAAACTCACCTTTGCCATAATCGCTTACCTCTCAAAATAATTTTAAAGCTTCGGGCTTCTGCGCCTCGTGACGGTGTTTGTCGTCCTTGTACACTTTGAGCTTTTTGATCATCTGGCGACCGAGAGAATTTTTGGGAAGCATTCCCTTGATGGATTCGTATACCATAACGTCGCTCTTCTCGGCAAGCAGCTTCCCGTAGGGGATCTCCTTCAAGCCGCCGATATAACCGGTGTGATAGCGATGAATTTTATCCTCGCATTTTTTTCCCGTAAGAACGACCTTGTCGCTATTGATAATAATCACAAAATCGCCCGTATCAACGTTCGGCGTAAAATCGGGCTTGTTTTTACCGCGTAAAATTGCGGCGACCTTGGAAGAAAGCCTTCCGAGAGGAATTCCTTCCGCATCCACGACGTACCATTTTCTTTCAACCGTGCGTGCGTTTGCCATATAGGTTTTCATATCCGTACTCCTTGTTTTGTGCTAAATCCGGAAAAGGGGTGCGCCTTCGCGCCGAAAAACGCCCTTTTTTCAATCTTACTCATTCATTATAGGCATTTGGGAAATTTCCGTCAAGCTGTTTTGAGTTGCGTTTTAAAGATTTTTCGGAAAAAATTAAAATTTTTCTTTTCCGCCCCCCGTTCCTGCTCGTTTCCCGATTTTTCGTCCCGAAAAGGATCACTTTTCCTCCAAAACCGCCTTGATGCGGCGGATCCCCGCCGAGGAGGATTGCTCTTTTGCGATCTTAAACACGCCGAGCTCGCCCGTGCGGCTTACGTGCGGGCCTCCGCACATCTCTTTGGAAAACTCGCCGATGGAGTAGGTTTTTACCGTTTCGCCGTACTTTGCGTCGAAAACGCCCACAAACCCCTGCGCACGCGCCTCGTCCAAGCTCATCTCCTTGAACTCGACGGGGATATCCGCCGCGATCTTCTCGTTGACGAGCGCTTCCACCGCTTTGATCTCTTCCTCCGTCATGGGACGGGGGAAATTGAAGTCGAACCGCATTCTCTCGTCGGTGATGTTGCTGCCCTTTTGGTTGCAATCGGGCGAAAGCACCTCTTTTAACGCCGCGTTCAAAAGGTGGGTGGCGGTATGGTAAGCGGTCGCCTTTTGGGAATGGCTTTCAAGTCCTCCCTTGAACTGCCCCGTGGGAAGCACGCGGCTCTTCTCCTGATGCTCCTTAAACGCCGCCTCGAAGCCCTCGGCGTCCAC
>Ga0073907_1004280_pt1 | contig 10187 bp, 13 predicted proteins | sample GluameincwithD2O_FD_65483 | JGI IMG/M metagenome (GOLD analysis project Ga0073907, IMG submission 65483) | Mouse cecum microbial communities from Vienna, Austria - Glucosamine amended microcosms incubated with D2O | ecosystem: Host-associated > Mammals > Digestive system > Large intestine >... | reverse complement strand
GATATAGCGAAAGCCGCCGGATACAGCAAGGCAACATTGTATGTGTATTTTGAGAACAAAGAAGAAATCGTTGGTATGATAGTATGGAACAGTATGAAAAAGCTTTATGACTACATATCCTCGGCACTGGTACAGCAGAAAACAACAAGGGCAAGATATGATTTTATCTGCCGCGGCCTGGTGCGGTATCAGGAAGAATTTCCCTTTTATTTCCGAATGGTGCTGGATAGGATCAACATTGATTTTGAGAGTCACGAATATCTGCCGGAAGAAAAGGAAACCTATCGGGTCGGAGAGGAAATTAACCAAAAGCTAAAACAATTCCTGCTCTCCGGCATGGAGAAGGGGGATCTGCGCCGAGATCTGGAAATCATGCCCTCCATATTTAATTTTTGGGGTATGCTCTCCGGTATCATACAGCTTGCCGCAAACAAAGAAGAATATATTAAACAGTCGATGGGATTGTCTAAAGAAAAGTTTATGGAATATGGATTTTCTCTTGTTTACGATTCGATCGCTGCCAGGAGAGATGATCATGAGTGAAAAAAATGCCCTTGCTATTTTAGGAAGTCCGCGGATAAATGGGATGACAGCCGCCATGATGGACCAGGCGGTGGCCGCCGCCGGTCGGGCGGGTTATGCGGTAACAACGATCCATCTATATGAAAAGGAGCTTTCTTTTTGTACGGGCTGCCGGATCTGCATGGATACAAAGATATGCGTTCAAAAGGACGATATACAGGAAATTGCAGAGTTATTGGGGAAGTGCCGGCTGGTTATTCTCGCCGCCCCGGTCTATTGGGCAAATGTACCCGCTGCGGTGAAAAATTTATTTGACCGGCTGTTAGGAACGGCGCTGGAAGAAACAAACGGGTTTCCCAAACCACGATTGAGGGGGAAGAAGTATATGATATTGACCTCCTGCAACACCCCCGCCCCATTTTCCTGGATATTCGGACAGAGCAGAGGGGCCATCCGGAATATGGAGGAATTTTTTAAGTTGGCGGGGATGAGACCGAAGGGCAGGATTGTCTGTGCAAATGCAAAGCACAGAGAGGAACTGCCGAAGCGAACGGTGAAAAAGATTGAGAGGTGTCTGAAATGAAATTATCACGAAAACGAATCCTTTTGCTCCTGGCAGTCCTTCTTTTTCTAGCCGGCCTGATCCTTGCGGCGGTTTATCTCAAAAGTGTGGCAGACTATAAAAAGGCGGTGAGAGAAACAACCTTTCATGATGTCGACATCCGTGAAGTCCCCGACGGAGATTATGTCGGAGAATATGACGTGGATTTTGTGTATGCGAAGGTGCAGGTGACGGTTCGGAACGGCGCCATCACAGCCATTGATATTCGGGAGCATAAAAACGGGCGCGGGAAACCGGCGGAGCTTGTTGCAGACCGAATGATTCAGGAACAGAAAATAGATGTTGACACAGTTTCCGGCGCAACAAGCTCAAGCATTGTCATAAAGAAAGCCGTGGAAAATGCCCTCCGGGGGAGATAGATCAACGGCGGGTTCTGGGACAGAGAAATATTTTCCTGTCCTATTTTTCCGCATCAAACCGGCGGGTGATCTCGTGGTTCAATTTATCACGCCAGTCCTCCGTATAGGTCTGGGTGCTCCGAAGAAGCTCGTCGCAAAAGGCCGCCACATCTCTGCCCGTTATCTCGAGAACATGTTTGCCGGCAGCGGCGCCTTCCTCGAAAAGGTCAATGAGGTCATAGTGGAGCTTCATCATATCCAGGCCGGAGCCGGATGCAAACATCCACATATGCTTCTGGATCTTTCTGAACACATAAGCGTAGTCCTCGGGAAGTGCTTTTACCCGTTCCATCTGCTGTTTATATTCGCGCTTTTCCTTTACTATTTTGGGGATATTCAGATAATTGTCAAAAAATTCACCCATGGATCGTATCCTCCTTTAATTGTCTTAATTTTGAAGAGATAAAGTCCCATCTTGCCCAGAAATTTCGTAATTCATCCTGTCCTGCCTGATTCAGTGTGAAAAATTTCCGGGGCGGCCCCATATCAGATGGTTTCTTTTCTATGTCTACCAGTTTATTCTTTTCCAGTCTCATCAGTATCGTGTAGGTTGTTCCATCCACTACATCAGAGAAGCCAAGGGAGTTCAGCTGTCTTGTAATTTCATAGCCATAGGTTTCACCGCGGCTGATGATCTCCAGAATACAGCCTTCCAGAATCCCCTTCAGCATTTCAGTTAGGTTTTCCAAAGTCATTCCTCCTTCTGCGGCAGCTTATATTTTCAGTAACTAGTATTACTGACTACGACTATATAGTATCACAGAATAGATAGGCTGTCAACATATTTAACAATGTCTATTAGAACTTGGGTTCAAATTGGTGCCTTTGGGCGAAAAGATTGAGAATATTATGTGTAATTGTAGTTGTACACATTTGCTTTTTTATGATACAATATTCTAGATTTGAAGAAACACGGGAAACTTAGGATTCAGACAGAGAAAGGAGCGGATGCACAGAATGATTGACAAGGGTGAATTTGGCTATATCAGAAATCAGAAAAAGATCAATCTGATCTGGCTGGCGGCATTTATACTGATCGGGGTGGCAATCTTTATCTGTGGATACCTGCTGACGAAGACAAGGGCGAATATATTTACGGTGATCGCCGTGCTTATGGTGCTTCCGGCGGCCAAGCGTGTTGTGGCGCTGGTTGTGATGATGCCGCGCAGGGGTGTGGAGCGGGAGCGGTACGACAGGATGTCCCAGGCTGCCGGGGAGGGGATTCTGTTTACGGATTATGTGTTCACCTCCACGGAGAAGATCATGCACCTGGATTTTCTGCTGATCAGAAACGGAAATGTGCTGGGTGTGACTGCCCCATCCAGGCAGGATGTGGAATATATGAAGAAATATCTGGCGGACAGTGTCCATAAGGCGGCGCCGGATTTTCATATCACGGTTTTTGATACCGACGGACAGATGATCCGGCATCTGGACAAGCTGGCGCAGACAGAGGCAGATCCGGAGAGGACAGAGAAGGTCAGGGAATATCTTCGTTCCCTGGCGGTATAGAAGGACGGCTATGAAAGAGCTTATCATTCAAAACAATGACAGTGGACAGCGGCTGGATAAATTTCTGCAGAAATATCTGGACGGAGCGTCGAAGGGGTTTCTGTACAAGATGCTCCGGAAAAAGAATATTAAGCTAAATGGCAGCCGGGCGGAGGGAAGGGAGCTTCTGTCCCCGGGTGACCGGGTGGCGCTGTATCTGTCAGAGGAGACGATACAGAAGTTTCGTACAGTGCCGCAGCAGGTGCGGTATCCACAGAGGGAACTGGATATTTTATACGAGGATGAAAATGTGGTTCTTCTGGACAAACCGGCAGGGATGCTCTCCCAAAAGGCGAAACGGGAAGATATCAGTCTGGTGGAATATTTTCTCGGATATCTTCAGTCCCGGGGGGAGTGGCAGCCGGGCGGTACCTTTACCCCGGGAATCTGCAACCGTCTTGACCGGAACACAAGCGGGATTGTTATAGCCGGCAAGAGCCTCTCCGGACTTCAGAAGATGTCGGAGCTTTTGAGGGAACGAAGGGTTGAAAAATATTATCTCGCTGTGGTGGAAGGGGTTATGAAAAGGCCGGAGGTGATCCGGGGCTACCTCAGGAAAGATGAAAAGACGAATCAGGCCGCCATATACCATGAGGCGGGGCCGGGGCGTTCCTATATTGAGACTGGATATGAGCCTCTGGGAGATAACGGGGCGTATACGCTGCTCCGGGTGAAACTCATCACCGGTAAGACCCACCAGATCCGCAGCCATCTTGGCAGCATCGGACATCCCCTGCTGGGGGATGTGAAATACGGCGGAAGGAAATACAGGGGACTGGCCGGATATCTGCTGCATTCCAGCGAGATAAGGTTTCCTGAGCTTTCGGAACCATTTTTGCAGCTCAGCGGAAGATGTGTAAGGGCACCTCTTCCGCAGCACTTTGAGAAAATAAAAAGAGAGTTGGAGGTAGAACAATGAAAAAAGCAGTGATGTTATTTGCAGAAGGTTATGAGACGGTGGAAGCCCTGATGGTGGTGGATCTTCTCCGGCGTGCCGGGGTGACAGTGACAATGGCATCCATTACCGAGGAAGAGACAGTGACAAGCTCTCATGGAGTATGTGTCGGTATGGACGCCGTGCTCGGTGAGGTGGATCTTCTGTCCTATGACGCCATTATCCTGCCGGGCGGCATGCCGGGAACATTGCATCTTGGGGAGAGCGACGCTGTGCGGAAAGCAGTTTTGGCCATGCATGAGGCGGGTAAGATTGTGGCTGCGATTTGTGCGGCGCCGGGAGTTCTTGGCAGATATGGACTTCTGCAGGGAAAGCGGGCGTGCAGTTTTCCAGATCATGAGGTGAATCTTACCGGGGCAGAGGTGTCCCGTGAACCGGTTGTGACAGATGGGAACATTGTGACCAGCCGGGGACTTGGCACGGCCATGGAATTTGGACTGAAGCTGCTGGAGCTTCTGGTGGGCCCGGAGAAGAGAGATGAGATAAAGGAGAAGATCGTCTATCAGCCGCTGGCCTGATCGGCAGGACAGCCGGCGCTGAAGGACGGGGGAGACTGTCATGGGTACATGGAATTCGAGGGGACTGCGGGGCTCCTTTCTGGAAGAGATCATCAATATGACCAATGAGAAATACCGGATGCAGAAGCTGGCTCTTGTACAGAAGGTGCCGACCCCGATCAAACCGCTTAAGATCGATAAGGAATCCCGGCATATCACATTGGCGTATTTCGATCAGAAGAGCACGGTGGATTATATCGGCGTGGTGCAGGGGATACCTGTCTGTTTCGATGCGAAGGAGTGTGCCACGGAGACATTTGCCCTGGGAAGTAATGTGCACGATCATCAGATGGAATTTATGTCTGACTTTGAGGGGCAGGATGGCATAGCATTTCTTCTGATCTATTTTAAATCAAAAGAAAAATATATGTATCTGCCGTTCACTGAACTGAGAAGATTCTGGGACCGGATGCAGTCCGGCGGACCGAAAAATTTTAAACTGGCGGAGATGGATCCATCGTTCGAGATCTCGACTTATTCGGGTACTTTCGTCCATTATCTTGAGCAGATCCAGATGGATATGGACAGAAGGTGATACTAATGGAGCCAGCTCAACGGTGTCAATAGGAACCTGACGGGCTAAGAGAGGAACAAGCTGTGGAAAAAAGGGAAACGATCATTGAATTAAAAAACATTAGAAAAATTTATGACAGCGATGCACCGGTCATTGATAATTTCAGCCTGCAGGTGAAGAAGGGGGAGTTTGTCACCCTTCTGGGGCCTTCCGGCTGCGGCAAGACAACCCTTCTCCGAATGATCGGCGGGTTTGAGCTGCCGACCTCCGGACAGATTCTTTTGAACGGACAGGATATCAATAAGCTGCCGCCAAACAAGAGACCGGTCAATACGGTCTTTCAAAAGTATGCGCTGTTTCCATACCTGAATATATTTGAAAATATTGCTTTCGGCCTGAAGCTCAAGAAACTTCCCAGGGAAGAGATCCAGGAGAGGGTGAGACGTGTACTGGAGATAGTGGATCTGGAAGGATTTGAGAGACGAAGGGTCACTACCCTGTCCGGCGGTCAGCAGCAGCGGATCGCCATAGCCCGCGCCATTGTCAATGAGCCGGAGATTCTTTTACTGGATGAACCGCTGGGGGCTCTGGATTACAAAATGCGCAGGGAGATGCAGATGGAGCTGAAGCAGATGCATGAGGAGCTGGGGATAACTTTTATCTATGTCACCCATGATCAGGAGGAAGCCCTTACTATGTCGGACAAGATCGTTGTGATGGCCCATGGGAGGATCCAGCATGAGGGGACGCCGGAGGAGATCTACCAGAAGCCGAAGAATCCCTTTGTGGCAGATTTTATCGGTGAGAGCAATATCTTTAACGGTTTTATGACCGGGGAGAGAAGGGTGACATTCTGCGATGTGGAATTTGATTGTGTAGACGACTATCCGGTGGGGACGAAGGTGGATGCTGTGATCCGTCCGGAGAATGTCACGCTGACGTCAGCCCGGCAGGGAAAGCTGCAGGGGGAGGTGATCTCTTCTGTCTTTAAGGGCACCTTTTATGAGGTTACGGTGCAGAGTGATAATTATGAGATCGTGGCCCAGAGCAAGGCTTCTTTTTCCAGGGGGGAGCGGATGGGCGTCGATCTAAAGCCCTCCGTGATCCATATTATGCCATACGATATGACGAAAAACCACTATACCGGCTGGATGGATGCGGAGCAGAGGATCCAGCTGACTGACGGCGTATTGGTGCCGGAGCTGTCCCGGCTGTTTCCGGGTTCCCGGGTGATGGACGGGATGCTGTACTCCGGAGAGGGCAGGGCATTGCATACGGAGGGGATACGGTTTGATATTTCTTTTGATTCCCAGGACGCCAGACTCAGTGACGATCCCGATGCGGGACTTGTACAGGGCAGGATCGTCTCCATCATTTATAAGGGGGATCATTACAGTTATACTGTCCGCAGCAGGAATGATATGGACTATTATGTCAACGATGAATGGCTGTGGAACATCGGGGACTATGTCAGCGTGATCGTTCCGGAGGAGAAGATACATTATAAGAGGAAAGGATAAAAGAAGGCCATGACTTTTGCAAGAAAGCAGCTGTGCATTCCCTATGCAGTTTTTCTCATACTCTTTGTGATACTGCCGCTTTCGGTGGTATTGTACTATGCCTTTACCAATGGGGAGGGGCAGTTTACCGTGGACAATTTTCTTTCGTTCTTTACAAATTCCAGAACCACGGGCACCCTGATCTACAGTATTCTGATCGCTCTCACCACTACGCTTGCCTGCCTGCTCCTGGCCTACCCCACAGCGTATATCCTGGCCAGGGGGCCGTTTTCCCGCGGCGGGGTACTGCTGATGGTAGTGGTGACGCCTATGTGGATCAATTTTACCCTGCGGGTCACGGCGCTGAAGGAAATTCTCAGTGTGATCGAGGGGAATCTTGCCTATTATCCCTTTGTTAATACGATCATCGGCATGACCTATGATTTTCTTCCCTTTATGATACTGCCCATCTATACGTCGATTCTCAAGATGGATTCCCAGCTTCTGGAGGCGGCGGCTGATCTGGGGGCGCCGGGCTGGAAGATTTTCTGGAAGGTTATGCTTCCGCTGTCCATGCCGGGGATCATCAGCGGGGTGACTATGGTATTTCTCCCGGCCATGACGAACTATGTCGTTCTGGATATGATGTATAATAGTACCTATATTATGGGAAGCCTTATCGGGAGCTATTTCAGTTCCTATGACTGGAACAACGGCTCTATGATATCATCCATCCTGCTTTTCATGATCGTGCTGCTGTCATGGATCAGTGGAAGATTTGGGGATAGCGAGGGACGGAAAGGGGGAGCGAGCCTGTGAGGAAAAAAGTGTGCCAGAGTGTGTGGCTTTTTCTTATTCTTATCTTTTTGTATCTGCCGGTGCTGGTCTTGACGGTGTACAGCTTTACGGATTCCACCATGATCGGTGCCGTTCGTGGTTTCTCCCTGAAAAATTACGTGACTCTTTTTACCACTCCTGAACTGCGGGATATGATCCGGGGCACGGTTGTCCTTGCCCTTGGCGTCTCGCTGATATCCGTAATTCTTGGTACAATGGGGGCCGTCGGTGCCTTTTACAGCGGCCGCAGGCTTCGGGCGGGACTGGAATTTGCCAATCAGATCCCGGTGGTGAATGCGGACGTCGTCACCGGATTTTCTGTATGCATTCTTCTGATTGTCTTTCTGGGAATGGATAAGGATACCTATGTGCCTCTCGTGATCGGACAGACAGCGCTGTGCACTCCCTTTGTCTATCTGTCCGTTATGCCGAGACTCCGGCAGATGGATCCGTCTGTCTACGAGGCGGCGCTGGATCTTGGCTGTACGCCGGTTCAGGCGCTGCGAAGGGTTGTGCTGCGGGAACTGGCGCCGGGGATGGTGTCGGGTTTTATGACCGCCGTCACGTTATCGCTGGATGATTATTTTATTACCACCTACACAAAACCCGCCGTCTTTGATACCATCAGCACCTATGTGGTAAATGCCACAAAGGGAGCGCAGACCAGTATTAAGACAGCCCTGTGGGCGCTGTCGGCACTGATCTTCGCCGTGGTGGTCCTGGCGGTGGTTCTGATGAATGTGCGGCCGGGCAGACGAAAGGAAGGTGCCATATGAGGGGAAGGAGAATGGAGAAGAGAAGAACCATCACTTATATCAGATATCTGCTGTCTGCCGCTCTGACGGCCGGTCTGTTTCTCCTTGCGGGCTGCGGACAGAGTGAGGAGAGCACAGTGATACTCCGGGTGGCAAATTCGGAGGAATACATTGATGAGGGCGGCTGGGACGAGGAGGAGCGCATTGAACTGGAAGACGGGACTTCCATTATCGGGACAAATTCCATGATAGACGATTTCGAACAATGGTATAAGGAGACGTATGGCGTGGAGGTGAGAGTGGAATACTCTGCCTATGGAACAAATGAGGAACTGTACAACCAGATGTCACTTGGCAATACTTTCGATGTGGTTTGTCCCTCTGAGTATATGATCATGAAGTTAATGGGGGAGGGGAGACTGCAGCCTTTTTCCGATGATTTTTATGACCGGTCGGACAAACGGAATTATTATATCCGGGGACTGTCTCCATATATTGACGATATCTTCCATCAATTAAAGCAGGGTGATCAGGAACTGAGCCGTTACGGCGCCGGCTATATGTGGGGGGTGATGGGCATCGTCTACAATCCCCAGAAGGTTTCCCGGGAGGCAGTAAAGCACTGGGATATGCTGCTGGACCCCGCCTATCATAAACAGATCACCATGAAGGACAGTGTGAGGGATTCTTATTTTGTGGGACTGGGTATCCTGCATGAAAAGGAACTTCTGGATCCCGCCCTTGTTCAGAGCAGCGGCTATTCGGACACCATTTCCCGCTGGCTGAATGACACCGGGCAGGAGACGGTGGACAAGGTGGAAGAAATCCTCTCCGACATGAGAGAGAACGCCTACTCCCTGGAGACGGACAGCGGCAAGGCGGATCTGGTCACAGGCAGGGTGGTGGCAAATATGCAGTGGTCCGGCGACGCCGTATATTCTCTGGATCAGGCAGAGGAGGACGGTGTGCGGCTTGCCTACTCGGTCCCCGAGGAGTGCAGCAACCTCTGGTTTGACGGCTGGTGCATGATGCGGGACGGTCTGGAGCAGGATGGGCGGAAGCAGCAGGCGGCACAGGCGTGGATCAATTTTCTTTCCCGGCCGGACAATGTGATACGCAATATGTATTATGTCGGCTATACATCTGTGATAGCCGGCGGGGACAGCGATCTGGTCTATCAATACGCAGAGTATTGTTACGGGGCGGAGGAAGATGGCGAAGATACGGCGGAGTATCCCATGTCGTATTTTTTCGGAGACGAGGGGGATCACATACTGGTGACAGACAGGGAACAGCTGGAACGGCAGCTGTACGCCCAGTATCCGCCGGAGGAAGTCCTGCGTCGCAGTGCTGTGATGAATTGCTTTTCGGAGGAAGCGAACAGGAGAATATCCCAGATGTGGATCAATATCCGATGTTTTAACTGGATGTAGTTTTGGCAAGGAGGTGCCTGTGTGGAAGAACGAAAAAAATCAATCCAGGAATCCCGGATCGAGCAGGTCTATCAGGTACGGCCGGAGCACCTGAACGGAGCGGGCCGGCTTTTTGGGGGAAAGCTGATGGAGTGGATCGATGAGATCGCGGGGCTGGTGGGAATCCGTCATTCCAACGGGAATGTCATCACGGCAGCTGTGGATACACTCAGGTTCATCCAGGGGGCCTTTCTCGGAGATCTTATCGTACTGATCGGAAGAGTCACCTATGTGGGAAATACTTCCATGGAGATCAGGGTGGACACCTATATTGAGGATTTTGAGGGAATGCGCCGTCCTATCAACAGGGCTTATCTCACTCTGGTGGGGGTCACACCGGAAGGGGCGCTTCGCCGGGTACCGGGTATCCTGCTGGAGACAGAGGGAGAAAGGGCGGAGTGGCAGGCCGGTGAGAGGCGGAAGGAACTGCGGGAGCAGAGGAGGAGAGAGGGGTATTAGGGGTGAGATGTGAAGGCAAAGTCCCGCCTTTGGAAGCGGGCTTTTA
>Ga0073907_1004275_pt1 | contig 10201 bp, 13 predicted proteins | sample GluameincwithD2O_FD_65483 | JGI IMG/M metagenome (GOLD analysis project Ga0073907, IMG submission 65483) | Mouse cecum microbial communities from Vienna, Austria - Glucosamine amended microcosms incubated with D2O | ecosystem: Host-associated > Mammals > Digestive system > Large intestine >... | reverse complement strand
CTCCTTGAAATCCTAAGAGAAAAAACACAAGAAGCCTTAGAGAAACAAGGCAAAGCAAATCAATATGATTTGCGTGAGAAAATTAAACCTATAAAAAAAAGAAGAGGCTTGCAAGAGGAGGAGCAAAAATGAATGGCAATTGGAGCAATTTTCCCTATATGAATGATTCAGATTATTTCCAAAGAGAAAAGATAAAGCAAGAGGAGGAGCAAAGAAAGTTTCTCTATCGTAATGAAAAAATAGTATTTTATCAAATCGGGGATACTTTAGAAATTATGGTGCAAGGCATACATTTTAGAGGCAATGGCTCGGATATTGGTATGGGGGTGATTGGGAGTATATTTGCTGCAATCAGTGAGGGGATAGAACAACTATACAAAAAAGGTTATATTAGTCAAGCTTCTAAGAAGTTTAGCAAATGGACATTTATCCTAGAGGGATATTCTCTTGTGTTTGTGTATAATCAAGGCACAAAAGAATGGTATAGAGGATTGGCAAGTGTTGGGTATGAAGTGATTGTGTATGGCATTACTGCTTCTATTATAGGCTTAATAAGTGCTTCTTGGTGGCTTGCCCTCATCATTGCAGCATTCATTGCCTTTATAGCTGCTCTTTTTGCAACCTCAAAATGGGGTAAAAGCGCATTAGAATTGATTTCAGAGAAAATACAGGAGCTTGCAGAAACCATTAAAGCCAACCTAGAAAAGGCAAAAGCATTTTTTGAGGCAAACGAGCAAGACTACTACAAGCCCTTTAGAAATAAAGATTTTATGAAAAATCTCTGTGAGGATTTGACTTGTAAGGATTTCAGTGAGCAGAGTTTGCGCGATTTACTCGCATATAGCGGCTATAAGAGAGATAATAATGAGTGGCAAACCTTTGTCTATTATCATACTCGCTTAAGTCTGCAAGATATATTTGATAGAGAAAATGGCACATTCAAAGCAAGCTATAAAGCAATGCGTGATACTGCTTTTGAAAGAGGAGTTGAATCTCAAAAAGAAGCACGACTTACCTACAATGCAAGCAAGCCAAAAATAACTTCTGTGTAGCAAAGATTTCATCTTGCTTAGAATCTCCTCTCCTCAAAAACTTTTTATTTCTTTTTATCCTTGTCTTTCACTTTGTCTCCTTGCTTTTTATGAGAATCTGCCCTCTAAGCATTAAAAATATAATGCTTAAAACCACCAAGCACACTGCCGCTAAAACTGCAAAGCGTGAGCCATTGAGTGAGATAAACAGCCCACAAAGCGAAGTGCCAAGCGTGATACCGATATTTGCAGCACTGATGAAAAGTCCATTTGCGAGTTCCTTTGCCTCTGGGATAGGCGAGGTTACGACAAATTGCGCCATATTATTACCAATCCCCGCAAAGATGCCAAGAATGATGAGAATCACACTTGCACCCCAAACATTGCCCCCACCAAAAAAGAGTGCGTTATATAACACAATGAGGCTTAAAGGCACGATTCTTAAAGTCGCATTGGGCGCACTCACAAGGCTTTTACCCGCAATGAAATTGCCGATGACATTGCTTAGCCCATAGATAAGCAAAAGCGCGCTAATGAGATTAAAAGAAACCTGCGTGAAATGGAGCAAAAACTCACTCATATAGCTATAAAAGCCAAACATTGCTCCATTTAGGAGCATTACAACAATGACAGAAACCCACACTATGGGCTTTGCTAATACCTTGAATTGCTCGTTTTGTGGAGCTTTTTGCTCTTGCTTTTGATTTGGGATAAATAAAAGTGTGGCAAGGAGGCTTAGAGCGTTAAGCGCACCAAAAAAGATAAAAGACATTTCAAGGCTTGTATTGCTTGCGATAAAGCTAGTAAGCGGCACCCCAAGCGTCATACCCGCAGAGACAGCGATAAAAATCTTTGCGATTGCCTTTGGGGATTCGTTGTGTGGGACAGAATCCGCTGCCATACTAAAGGCAAAGGCGCAAAAGATAGGGTGAAAAAATGCTGGAATTGCACGCAAGATAAGCAACACAATAAAATTTGTGCAAAAGGCTGCCAAAAACGAGCTAACGCTAAAGATAAGCAGGCAAAATAGCAAAACTTTTTTCGCGTCATACTTCGTCAAAAGCGGGGGTAAAATCGGTGCGACAAGCGCAACAATGAGTGCAAAAATACTCACAACCCACCCCGCGTCTGCGACACTCACATTATAGACTTCCGCCACGATAGGCAGCACACCCATCATTCCAAGCTCCATACTCAAAAGCGCAAATACACCAAGCATTAGCGTAGGAAGCAAAAGAGGATTTGTTTTTATCATTTAGATTCCTTTGTTTGAAATAATAAAATTGACATTATAAAGCCTGATACTTGGTGTTTGTCAAGGGGTTGGAGAAAAAATATATTAAAATTATGAAGCAAATCTTGCGCTACTAATCTAGCTAAAAGCCAAGTAAATATAAACCTCGTAGCTCTTTAGCCCCAAGCGAAGCTAAAGATTCCAAGCTAACTAAAATTTATGATAGTGCCTTTAATCCCACGACAGAGATAATAATAAGTGCGATGAAAAAGAGTTTTTTTGCACTTTTACTTTCTTTAAAAAACACCACGCCCACAAGCACGCCTCCAGCTGCGCCAATGCCTGTCCATATCGCATAGGCTGTCGCCATCGCAATGCCCTGCATAGCCATTGATAGCAGAGCAAAGCTTAGCATAAACTGCACCAAAAGCCCAAGCAAAAAGATTTTTCGCCCACTTAGGGAGTATTTTTTCATCGTAATTACGCCTATGATTTCCATACAACCAGCCATTATGAGATACACCCAACTCATTTTGCCTCCTTGATAGAATCTTGCACGATTTCATCAATTCCCAAATCGTGTGAGAGCGTTTCTGCAAGTTTTTCTCCTTGAGATTCCTCTGTCTTATCTGCTGAAAGCTTTAGCCCCACCACGCCAAGAAGTAAGGTCGCGATAAAGAGGATTTTAAGAGGTGAGAAAGGCTCACCAAAGATAAGGATTTCAGCAAGTGTAATGCCCGCTGTGCCAATCCCCACAAACACGCTATAAGCAATACCAATCTCTAAGACTTTTATCGCTAGAATCATACTTACAAAGGATATGAGAATCCCAATTCCTGTGAGTGTGTAAAAAAAGAGATTATCGGAATATTTTAACCCACTCGCCCAAAAGCATTCTACAATGCCACCAAAAAGCACCAATCCCCACGCGAGATTGTGGGTAAGTTTGATATTTTTCATTTGTTTCCTTTGTTTTATTTTATATGTTTTATTTTATACATTTTATGGGTTTAAAAAGCCAAAGCCCATAAATGTGATTAGAATTTATGTGAAATGATTAAACAAAAGAAATAGGGGTTAAAGCGAGGAGGTAGCAAAAATATAGACTAAAAGAAACCACGAGAAAAACCCATAGCCACAATCCCATATCATTGCTTATCCCTCCGTTTTAAGAATCTTAAATTTGTGGCATTATAGCATAAAAGCTATATCTCTCTTGCACTGCCCCGCACAACACTTGTATATTTAATGGTTTGAAAAAAGTTTAAGAAACTTATCTTTATCTACCCAAACATTCCATTAAAGTCATTTTCAATTTTGCGTATATCTAGCGCAGCGGCAATTTGTCCGCGATGATGTGTGGCGTGGTTTAAAAGTGCGAGGATAAAAAATCCACGAGATTTTTTAAACTCTACACCCGGAAAGGCAAATGTTTCAATACTTTTGAAATCCTCTATAGATTCTATTAATTCTATGATTTTGCTATCCACTTTGGCACGCAACGCTTCAAATGCACCCATATCCTCATAGAATGCGCTTTTTAGCCTGTGCATACCCTCATAAATCGCACTTTGTAACTTACCCTCTTCTAGGTTAAGAGTTTGCAAAATCTCCTCCACACCCTCTAATGGTTTGGAAGCAAAGGCACTAAACCTCCCCAAAACAAGCTCTATATCTTCGCAAAGAATATGCTCTGCTGTTTGCATCACACTCCCAAAATACAACCCACAATCCTTATACAACTCTTCCTTTGAGCATTTCTTAAAAGTCGCAAACATATTTTCATTGGCAAGTTGATTGTATTGCGCCTGAAGCAATAAAGTCTCTTTCATTCTATTTCCTTTTGCATAAAATCTGTGCCATTATATCATTTAGAATCTATAATTCAATGAGGCTTATTCTTTGGCACATTTTAATTTCTCCACTAGAAAGCAGTTTGATAAGTGCAGTCGCATAAGTGCTATAAGACACTCTACTTTCACCTTTTGTATTGACTTTAAATTCCTCGCCTATTAACTCATAATTTTGCGATTTACCTTCATAAAAAAGTGCTGCAGGGCTGATATAGAGCCAATTGAGATTGCTTTTACGCACAAACTCAAGCACCTCTGCAGTTGCTTCTGCCACTCCCATATATTCCTTAGGAAACTCTGGCGTATCCATTAGTCTAAGAGTATGCGTTGTATTCATATACAGACTTCCTGCACCTCCTACTACGATGAGCTTTGCCTCATTGCCTTGCAAAATGGAGTTTAAATACTCAATATGTTTTAAATGTAAAGACAAATCTTGCCACTCTCCAAAAGCATCAATAATCACATCAAATCCTTGCAAATCAGTGCTTGTAAGTGAAAACATATCTTTCACAACAAGATGAACCCTCTCATCAAAATGCGCTTTGCTCCTCACAAATGCACTCACTTCAAATCCTGCATTGATTGCCTCTTGCACGATTGCACTGCCCGCCCTACCTTTTGCTGCTAAAACTGCGATTTTCATTTTGTCTCCTTTGAATCTTAAATGTTGAAATATGAAATTTCAGCTTTGCAATTTTATAGAACTTAGTATATAAAATCAAGTAAGCACTTTTTTAATATATAATATCTATTTTGATACTATTGTATAAATTTGGGATTTATTTGTGCTATAATTTTTGAAAACTTTAGAATCTTGCGTATAAATTATAGAGAAAAGAGGTGCAAAATGAATGCGTATATTTCAGAATGTCCGATTGAGACGACTTTAAACCTCATTGGCAATAAATGGAAAATCATCATTATCCGCGATTTGCTAAGTGGCACAAAGCGATTTGGTGAGCTTAAAAAGTCTGTGGGTGCGACAAAAAATCAGAGCATTTCTCAAAAGGTTTTAACTCAAAACTTGCGCGAATTAGAGGAAGCAAAGTTGCTCAAAAGAAAAGTGTATGCAGAAGTGCCTCCACGAGTGGAATACAGCCTCACTCCACTTGGGCAGAGTTTGGAGTGTGTCTTAAGAGCTTTAGAATCTTGGGGGGAAGGCTATAAGAGGGAGCATTAGGGAAATGCGTCTGTATTCAAAACGCAGTTTGCTTACGCATTGTTGCCACTCATCGTGTGGTTTGCTACGCTTAATGGATACTCTCGCTCATACACTTGATGAGGATTTGCGGTTTAAGCATTCTTAAACCTTTTTCAAGCTCCTCACACGCTTTTTTATACATTTACTTGCCCAATCATAATGGCTTGAAGTCGCACTCACACAATAGCTCCCAAGACTTGTGTTGCCGCACCACTTGTAGTGCTTTTTGACAAAAAGTTCCTTTTGTGGGAGAGTCTCTATCAGCTCCATACATTCTATGTGGCTTTTTCCTAACATTGCCTTTGCGTTCTCTAATGGCGTGCTTTGGTGCTTTTGCCAAATCTCCCTATTCATCGCGGGATAGGTTTTGAAACTATAAGGCGCAGGGAGAAAAGGCACAAAATCACTCGTCCTCTCAAGGTTTGTGCGCACAAAGCGAAGCAAAAGTATCTGCCATTCATACAAATGCACAAGCACATCGCGCAAAGCCTTATCTCGCTCGTTATATTCAAAGGGTGTGCTTTGTTGTTCAAGCGGGATTTGCTCTATCAACGCAAGCAGAGATTCATAATTTTTCTGACTTAAGGCAAGCAAATCGCTTTTGTTGGTAGGGCGTGGCATAGGTGTCCTTTGAACAAATCTCAAGGCATTATAAGATTCTAAGACTTAATTTTCAAGCGTGCAATGCTCTATCACATCAAAGTGGATTTTGGGGTATATTTGTAGTTTAATCAGTTCCTTTGACTTTGGCATTGCTAGATTTTTTATCGCTTTGGTTAAAAGGTTGTGTTTTCAAAGTGAAATCTAACTCTAACTTGTCATTGCAATTTGTGATTTTTGGATAAATCACAAAGGTTTTTAAATCATTTAATCGTAATCTGTTGTGCTATAATTTTTGAATGATTTTAAGGATATGCAAGTGAGAAAATCAAAAATAGAAATTTTTTTAGAACTAGCCAAGCCTGATAAAAATGGCATTTCAAGGTGGGTAAGTGTGAGTGAGTTTATAGGGGAGTATAAAGCACTCGCGCTTGGCAATGGTGGGAGTTGGTGTCGTGCAAGTAGCACTTTGGCAAAAAAATATATTTTAGAATTTGATAAAAGCAAGAGTGCGGGGAATGCCATTGATGCAATAAGGCTAAAGGGATTTAATACGCAAAAAACTTTCAATCAAGCCATAAGAAAAGATATTAAAGATTTTTATAAAAATCAAAATTGTGTGATGTTAGGAATTTGTGGCAAAAGCGAAAATACCAAAATAGAAATTGACCACAAAGACGGACGCAAAAATGATTTGAGAATATCCAATCAGCAAACGCAAAAATTAGAGGATTTCCAACCTTTATGCAAAGCAGCAAATGATGTAAAAAGGCAAATTTGTAAAGTTTGCAGAGAAACGAACAAGCGGTGGAGTGCTAAAAATATCAAAGGCAATCCTTACGCATTTTATCAAGGTGATGAGAATTATACGCAGGAACTAGGCTGTGTAGGTTGCTATCAATATGACCCTGTCGCATATCGCAAAGAGAGTGCAAGAAAAATTGCAAAAGAAGCTGCAGATTTTATCACTCAAAAACTCTATAAAAAAGAATAATATATGAACTACATTGGCTCCAAATTTAAACTCTCTCACTTTTTGCAAACGAGCATAGAATCTACACTGCAAAAAGCCCACAAAAAGCCCCTTAAAGATTCTATCTTTTGCGATATGTTTGCTGGAACTGCGGCAGTGGGGAGGCTTTTTAAAACACAAGTCAAGCAAATTATTAGCAATGATAGGGAGTATTATAGCTTTGTCTTGGCGCAAAATTATATCGGCAATCATCAGAAATTAACACGCGTTAATGAGCTGCTACACATTCTTAATGACACAACTCAAACGCCACCACAAAAGGGTAAAATCTACACTCATTATGCGCTTGGCTCTGGGAGTGGGAGGCAGTATTTTAGCGATGAAAATGCACAAAAAATTGATGCTGTGCGCTCTAAGATTGCGCAATGGAAAAAAGAAAGGTTAATTGAGGACAAAGAATATTATTTTCTCCTTGCTTCCCTTTTAGAATCTGCCGACAAGGTTGCAAACACTGCTTCAGTGTATGGAGCGTTTTTAAAGCACCTTAAAAAAAGTGCGCTCAAAGGTTTTATTCTAAATCCTGCGGAGTTTGAATGCAATGAAAATGAACATTTGGTATTTAATGAGGACGCAAATACACTTATTACTAAGATAAAGGGCGATATTCTTTACCTTGACCCGCCTTATAATGCACGAGAGTATGGCGCGAATTATCATCTTTTAAACACAATTGCCTTATATGATGACTTTATCCCAAAGGGCAAGACAGGATTAAGAGAATATGCAAAATCGCCTTGGTGCAGAAAAGCAAAAGTCGCAGACGAACTAGAAAACCTCATCAAAAATGCGCATTTTGAGTGGATTTTTCTAAGCTATAATGATGAGGGATTGCTTAGTTTAGAGCAAATTCAAGCTATTTTTGAAAAATATGGCAAATATTCTTTTGCCACACAGAAACACCAGCGCTTCAAAGCAGATTCTAAACGAATCCAAAAGCAAGATTGCACTTTAGAATATTTGCATATTTTGAGGAAGTAAAGAGTGCTTTAGATACTATTTCTTAGGAGGGTTAGGATCATCAGGGTCATAGATTTTATGTGTTTTGCTTGGAACAATCACATTTATTTCTCTAGGATCTACATCTTTGCCGTTATTGCTTAGCCTTAAAAGCAACTTTTTAAACTCATACGCACTGCTTGGCTCATAAAAACTTCCTTCTGTGGCAAGGGTAAGCTCTTTTAAAGAATCAAGGTTTTTATTTAAAGCTAAAGTATGGATTGTAACCCAATTTTTCTTGGAGCCACCGCTATTTTTCACAATATTGCGATTAAGATTCTTCGTAAGATAGAGCATTTTTTCCGCACTTCCTCTATCATTTGGGTTGCCATCAGTGATGAGAAAAATTTCTTTCTTCAACCCATTATCTTTTGTAAAATGGCTCATCGCTTTAATGAGCGCATAATTGATGAGTTTTGTTTGCGAATTTACAACTTTTAGATTTTTTGCACTTTCCACAAATTCGCTAGAGCTAAACACATCATCAAAATCCTTAACATCATAATTACTAAAGCTCACAAGCGTGATTTTGGCATAGCTACCTCTGCTTTCTTCTTGAAGTATATGTTTGGCAATAAGGGGCGCGATTTCCTTAAACGCAAAGACATAATCTTTCATTGAATTTGCGACATTGATTACAATAGCAATTTCTTTGGCAGGTTTTGCGCGAAGTTTGAGATTATAATCCTCTTTTTCTTTGTCATAATTGTTTAAGATAAGCTGCTGTTTATCGCAAATGCTCATAACCTCTAAATCAGCCCCATTTAGTGTGTAGAGAAATTCTTTATCCGCACTAGTATAAGTGCTATTTCCACTTGAGATACCACCCGATAGAATCCTTCCCGCAAATCGGAGATAGCGGATTTTAGCTGGGATTTTTTGCATATCAATTTTATCTTTATCTTTTACCCACAGCACACTTGGGTCAAAGTGCGAAATCATCGCCATTTCATCGCATTTTGCTCCATAAATAAGGCGAGAGAGCATAGTATCAATGAGCTTTTCATCTACTTCTGGAATCTTTGTTGAAGGATTTGCACCTAATACACTAGAGGTAAAAACGAAGCACAGCAAAGCTTTAGCTAAGAGTGATTTCATCAAATATCGCATTTGAAATCCTTTTACACTTATTTTGTAATTGTTTTCAAGGATTCTATCAAGCTTTTGCTTAAAGGGTCTCTATTTTATCAAAGGAATGTTATAATTGATTACCACAGCAAAAGGAAAGAATATGAAAACAAATACTTCAAAAACCATTCGGCTTATCTATCCGCAATGGCAGGGTGGAGACATCGCGCATTGGTTTAAAGGGCTGCCTAAAGAGGAGATTTCCAAAGGCTATTTTTTAGGTGCAAAACTCCTTGAACTTCTTACACATAACACCTCTCATCAAACCCTTGAAGTGCCTGTTTCACAAGAGTTTAAAAGAGAGGTAAAAGACGGGGTGCTAGATAAAAGCGATATTTTAAAGCAAACCAAAGCCGCAATGAAACTCATCACAGAATCTAAACCCGATAAGATTCTCACACTTGGGGGTGAATGCTCTGTGTCTGTCGCGCCTTTTAGCTATCTTGCAAGTAAGTATGGCGATGATGTCGCAATGCTATGGATTGACGCACACCCTGATATTGGGCTGCCAAATGATGAGTATAAGGCTTATCACGCAATGGCGGTTACGCATTTGCTAGGGCTTGGCGATAAAGAGATTCTTAAAGTCCTCCCCGCAAAAATACCAGCTCAAAATACCCTGCTTGTGGGATTGCATAGTGAGGAGGCAAAATTTTATGCCAAGCGTCAAAAGGAGCTAGGGCTAAAAGCCCTTAAAGCAAAGAAAGTAAGCAGCAAAAAGGTCTTGCAATGGTTACAAGGCACTAAAGCCTCTAAGGTTGTAATACACCTTGATTTAGATGTGCTAGATTTTAGCGAGATTTATGTCGCTGTGGGCAATAGTGGCAAACTCAAAATGAAGGAAGTCGCACACATTATTGAATCTGTGAGCGCACACTATGAAATCGTGGGCTTAAGTATCGCCGAGCTAATGCCAAAGGAACTCATTAAGCTACAAAATATGCTCCAAAAACTGCCTTTGATGTGATAATGTTTAACCCTACTTTATAACCTTAGAATCCGCTTTTGCTTAAAGGGAATAAAATTGTATTTTATTATTCGGTAAGGGTTTTAAGTAGTGAAGGCACTATTTAAATTATCCACAAATGCACACCACTTGTAGTGCTTTTTGACAAAAAGTTC
>Ga0073907_1004271_pt1 | contig 10206 bp, 12 predicted proteins | sample GluameincwithD2O_FD_65483 | JGI IMG/M metagenome (GOLD analysis project Ga0073907, IMG submission 65483) | Mouse cecum microbial communities from Vienna, Austria - Glucosamine amended microcosms incubated with D2O | ecosystem: Host-associated > Mammals > Digestive system > Large intestine >... | reverse complement strand
TTTTATATCTACAAATCCGATAATTTTATCATTTTTGTTTATTTCAAACCCTTGTGAGCCTGGAATTTCATTATTATCAATTCCTTTTGATAAATAATAATTAGAAAAATAATCAGAATAACCACATTGATTTATTGTATTTATAACATTTTCTACTTCTTCTTCAGATAGATTATATTGACCTACGAGAAGACTTTGAGTTTGACTTTTTCCGTCTGGTTCTTGCATTATTCTAACTATGCTCATAATTATAGATAAAACAATGATAATAATAAATATATTAAAAGTTATAAGACAACCTTTGGGAGCAGTGTTTTTACCTTGATTTATATTAGTATTTTTGCTCTCATTTGTATTCACACTTGCTTGTGTATCCATCATATTCAATAGTTCAGATTTTTTCTTTTCAAATTCCTCTTTAGTTATTATTTCTTTATCTAGTAATTCTTTTAGTTTTAAAATTTCATCTACATTTGACATATTATTTTTCCCCTTAATATAAATTATATATGTAATATTATAAACTATATATCTAAATAATACAAGTTAAATTTATATAATTATAATTAGTAATTGTATAAAGGCGGTATATATGAAAAATTTAAAAATTATAAGAGAAAAAAATAAAATATCTCAAATTAGATTAAGTATAGAATTAGAAGTTTCTCAAGAAACTATAAGTTCTTATGAAACAGGAAAGGCTTTTCCTACCTGTGAAAATTTAATAAAATTATCTAATATTTTTAATACATCAACAGACTACCTTTTAGATTTAACAGATATTTCAGCACCAATAAACAAAATCTCTAACAAAGAATTAACAGAACAAGAATATATTGTTTTATCAAATTTTAGAATTTTATCTGATAATAAAAAAGATAAATTAATTGGCTATTTAGATGGACTAAAAGAGTAATTATGTTATATTGGTGGTAATAATATGAGTACAAGTTTAGAAAAACAAAAGCTAACAGAAAAATTTTATAATGAAAAATTCTTTAGAACAATATATAACATTGTTCCCAAATATATAGAGATAAAACTAGACAGACCAGATTTTTATTTTCAAGCTAATAATCAGAATTTTGCAGTTGAATTGACTACATATTTTATGCAAGATGATGAAAAGAAAAATGTTATTTTAAAAAGAAATGTATTAAAGTATTTAGAAAATGAAAATTGGTTATATGAAGCACATAAACATTTAGGGAAAACTCCAAGAGAAATAGTTACTATTCATTATAAAAATAAGCAAGATATAATTAATGATATAATAAAAGCCAAAGACCATATTACTCAAATTATTGTAGGAAATAATTTTTGGTATAGTTCATTAGAAGATAAAACTAATTATTGCATTTTAGCAAATTCAAAGCAAGATACTTTATCAATAGAAGAATTTTTAGACTATACTAATTTTTTAGAAAGTAGTGAAAATGATATTTCTATAGAATTATCAACAAAAAACAAATACAATTTCTCTGTGTTATTAAGGCATTATATATATACTTTAAACAAAAAGGACAAATGTATTGACTTTATATATGCATATTGGAATAGTGAAGAAATTTATTGTGCTAGTATTGAAAAAGCTATTAGAAGAAAATTAAATAAATATGATGAATACAAGCAAGAATTATCAAATAAAAATCTCCCTGTAAATAAATATGTATTAATTATATATTATGAACAATTTGCATTAAATATAGAAAATTATAGTAATTTATATTACTATTTAAAAAGCAATATTATAGATTTTAAATATGATGAAATAGGAATTTTCTTTTCTGATAAAATATTTGTTATGAATAAGAATAATTATAAAGCATATGATAAATAAAAGAATAAGTACTCAATTATATAAGCACTTATCTTATTAATTAATTTTACATATTCCACCATTGTATATTTGATTTATCTTTAAATATTTTATCATAAAGTATATTTGCATCTTTTTCTGTATGAATTGACAAATTAGGTAAAAATAAGTTGTCATTTACAAATTTTATTAAGTATGTAGAAAACATTGAAACTACTTGTTTCTTTACTACTTCATTTCTATTTTCAAAATAAGATAGAATATTATATTTTTTAATGTTTTCATAAGATAGCTTAAAATTATCTATTTGTTCAGGATTAGTCTTCAAAATATTAATTTGCTCTTCCAAATATTTTCTAAAAAATACTTGAAACTCTTTTATAATATCTTTTTCTGCAATATTTTCGAATGGTTGTATTACAAAGTTTATTAGTTGAAAAAAGTCTAATATTTCTGTATTTATATGTTCAGAAATAAGCTCAATTTCCTCGACAGACATTTCATAAACATCAATCTTTTTATTGCAATCCCAATTTGTAATATCATCTATCCATCCTTCTAAAATATTTCTCCATTCACTCCAATTTCGTGACTCCTTTGAAATTCTTATAACTTCCTCATCTAAATCTTTTAGAATTAAATTTTCATCCCATCCACTATTTTTTAAAGCATTTATATATTCTTTTAAAATAGACATACCAGTAGTATCATTCCAATAATTAAATCTATTTCTACATATTCCACGAATGTATCCGATTTTTTGATCTACAGGAGATTTTTTATTATTAGTTGCTATACCTCCAATTTTATTCATAAAATTTTCTACTGATTCAGGAGTTAATAAATTTTCTTTATCATATCTTAAATAAACTTCTTCACTTTTATCTATTGCTTTAAATAATTCTTCTAAATCAAACTTTTTTAATAATTTAGAAATATTAGCTTTTCCAGTCTCATTTAACGTATAAGGAGAAATTTTGCTTTCTATATATTCTGATAATAGATTAGTAGAGTAATTATCAAAATTATCACAATTTTTCTTCCAGTCAAATAACATTTCTAATTGTTCTTTTCTTTCTTGGATATCTTCTAATTGTTTCCTTTGTTTTTCTAAAATAGAATTTTCATCTAATGGAATATCTCTTTTTCCACGGTTACAATCCTTACAACTAGTAATCAAATTTAAAATATCATTATCGCCTCCGTTTAGCCACTGGATTAATGTGGTCTATTTCTAATATAACATCTGGTGCTTTTCTTCCACAATATTGACAAGTAAACTTATCACGTTTATACACTTCAAATCTTAATTTTTTACTTATTGCTTTTCTTTCCATAATTATCACTCCATAAAAATTATAACATATATTTTAATTATATAATAAAAATTATTATATTAAGTAAAATATTAAGTAATTTGTAAAAAATAAGCACCTGCAAAAACTGCAAGTGCTTTATTTTCATGGTTGCGGGAGTAAGACTCGAACTTACGACCTTCGGGTTATGAGCCCGACGAGCTGCCAACTGCTCCACCCCGCGATATCTAACGAAAACTATTATACTACTATTATATTGTTTTGTCAACTGTTTTATATAAATTTCTTTATAATTCACTTAATTTAATTCTTTGTCTTTTTTATATTATGCATAAAATAATTATTTATACCATAATATTGAAAATTTTTAATCCTAACTTTTTATAATAAACTTGTAAAGTATCTAGCTTATAGTATTTTATATTCTTTCCTCATCTTTAACTTTTCTTTGATAACTTACCATAGAATTATAAACTTTATCTATTTCATTAATTTTTTCAATAGTAGGTTCTGTATTATAATATTTATTAATTAAAGATACCAATTCATAATAATTCTCTTTACCACAAGTTTCTAATAATAGATTTTTACTTCCTGTCATTCTAGCATTCTTTATTTCATCTTTAAATTGATTATAAAATTTATCAATTAAATAAAAACTTTTTCTATATGGGCTTTCCCCTATAATATCTTTTCTTGCACTCTCTTCAACATATGTTCCACCTTTTGAATGGAATATGTCTGTTATTTCAATTGTAGACTTTTCATTTATAAGTTCTTCTATAATTCGTTCATTTTCTGAATCTTTAAATCCATCTATATTCAATCCACTTCTTGAAATATTTCTTTCTTCATTTTCAGATTCTACAACAAACAAAGAATCACTTGTTATATTATGATTCATTTCATGAATTATTGGTGAATCTGCCCATATATAAACTGGCAAAAATATAAATCTATTTGTCTTTCCTCTATATTCCCATAATAATTTTTTCGGTGTATTTGTTTTAGAAGCATTTATTACAGTATTTGTTATTTGTTCAAGCTCTTCGTCAGTAAAAGTATTAGTTTTATTACTTCCTAAATATCTAATTTGGTTTTTCTCTTCTTCTGTTAAAACTGAACTTTCTGATAATCCCCTTTCTATTTCTAATATCTTTTTCTCTTGATTAGTTAATTCATATTCAAAAATATTATAAGTATTTACTAGGTCAGTAATATTTTGACCAACATAATATACTATATTAGTATCTGAATATATATTCATTATTCTATCTTCAAATTCTTTTCCATAATATTCAATAAAAGATTCTATTAGTTTTTCTTTATTTTCTTCAAACTTTTTATTTAATTCATATGTGTAACCCTGCTTTACCTCATTATACATATTTTTCTCCCAAATCTATAATATAATAATTATATCATATACAATATTTCTAATTCAACTTGTACTTTAAAAAATCCTCTCAGTTGCAATTTACATAATGTTATGCTATACTAAAATAGTTACACAGAACATTGAAATATTTTATAAGGAATGTTATGCTTGAGGTAGGATATCAAACTAAAATATTGGAGGTAACATATGGAATTAAAAGATTATGTAAGAAACATCCCAAACTTTCCAAAAGAAGGAATCCAGTTCAAAGACATCACTACAGTTCTTCAGGATCCTATGGGCTTACGTCTGGCTATAACAGATATGCAAAAATCCTTGGTTGACTTGGACTTCGACATAGTCGTTGCTCCTGAGTCAAGAGGATTCATATTTGGTGTTCCAATCGCTTTCAACACTAGAACTGCTTTTGTTCCAGTTAGAAAGAAAGGCAAATTGCCTTACGAAACTATCTCAGAAACATATGATCTTGAGTATGGAACAGCAACAATCGAGATTCACAAAGATGCTATCAAGGCAGGGCAACGTGTTGTTATTGTTGATGACTTACTTGCTACTGGTGGCACTCTTCAAGCTATTATCAACCTTGTTGAACGTTTAGGCGGAGAGGTTGTAAAAATCTGCTGTTTGATTGAGCTTCCTGAGCTTAATGGCAGAGAACTACTAAAAGGCTATGATATAAGCTCTTCAATAACGTATTAATAACTCATATACTGAAGATCAAGCTAACATTCTTTAAGAAAGGCCAAGGTATACTGCCTTGGCTCTTTTCTTTTTTACTCTATAGTTTCATTTCTATTCTATATCTTATTGTTTTTAGACAATTTTACTTTAAATGAACTTCCTTCCCCCACTTTACTTTCAACAGAAATAGTACCACCATGTAATTCTACTATTTTCTTTACTATTGCAAGTCCAAGCCCATTTCCTTCTGTTGCATGTGAACTATCTACTTGATAAAATTTTTCAAAAATTCTCTTTTGCTTTTTCTCATCAATTCCTATTCCACTATCTTTTATTTCAACTATAACATACTTTTCCTCTTCTTCTAACTTAACTTCTATTTGCCCATTTTCTGGAGTGTATTTTATAGCATTATTTATTAAATTTATCCAAACTTGTTGCAATAGTTCTTCATTTGATATAACTTTCAAATTCTTTTCATCCATTGTTATATTAATATTTTTCTCATCTAATTTTTGATTAAACATTAATATACATTTTCGAATTTGCTCATCTAGTATAATTTTATCTTCTAATTTAACTATGTCTTTATTCTCTAATCTTGATAATTTCTGTATATTATTAGATAAATTTGCTAAACGATCAGTCTCTTCTATAATTATATCTAAATATTCTGTTTTTTCCTCTTCTGTTGTTTTATCATCTTTCAAAAGTTTTGCAAATCCCTGTATAGATGCTATTGGCGTTTTAAATTCATGTGAAACATTACTAATAAACTCTTTACTCAAATATTCATTATTGTTTAATTCTTTAACCATCTTATTAAAATTCTCTGCAAGTTCGCCTATTTCATCATTTCTTTTTAATTCCAATTTTACATTAAAATCACCTTTTGCAACTTGCTTTGTGGCATTTGTTATTTGCCTAATTGGCTTTATAATGTATTCTACGACTACTAAAATAATTACAAGTCCAAATATAACAGAAATTGCAAGTGTTTCATTTAATCCTGAAAATGCTTTTCCTATTATTTCTCTTCTACTTTGAATATCTGTCCCAATTACATTCTGATTTGCAAGTGTTGTAATTATATATTCTCTTATATGCCCAAAATACATATTTGCAACCAAAAATAAAAATAATAGTATAATTCCAAAACTTAAAATTATATGTACATAAAGTGACTTTCTTAGTTTCATTTTATCCCTCTTCTATTCATTTATTGTTGCTTTATATCCTATTCCTCTTATTGTTACTATTTTAAATTCATCATATTTATCAAACTTTTCTCTTAATCTTTTTATATGTACATCTACTGTTCTTTGTTCTGAATCACTCTCTAATCCCCAAATTTCATCAATAAGTTCTTGTCTTGTAAAAATTTTATTTGGATAACTAAGTAACTTATATAAAACTTGAAATTCTTTTTGTGGTACCTGATATACATCTTTCCCTTTACTTAAAGTATATTCATCATAAGATAGTATAATATCTTTTACTTTTAATTTTCTTTGATTTACTATATTGGCTCTTCTAAGTAAAACTCCAACTCTTAATATCATTTCATCCATATCTATCGGTTTCACCATATAATCATCCACTCCAAGTAAAAAACCTTGTCTTTTGTCATCAATACTTTCTTTGGCTGTTACCATTAAAATCGGAATCATGTAATTTGCCTGCCTAAGCTCACTTGTAAGCTCATAACCATCCATATTTGGCATCATTATATCTGTAATTATTAAATCTATATGATTTTTTTCTAATACATCTAGCGCAATCTCTCCATCTTCTGCTTCAAAAGTCTCATAGTTGTTTCTTTTTAAGTATGTAATCATTAATTTTCTTAAATTTTTATTATCTTCTACTACCAAAATTTTAAACATATTGTATCTCCTAATCTACTGAATTTACTCTTTCTTCTGTTACATTTTGTATTTTTCTGATTACTTTACTAAAACCAGCATTTTCTTTTATTCCTAATATCACAAAAAATGGTAAAATTGCTTGACTTAATATTGCAAATGCTGGATATAATCTACCAAATAAATTATATAAAAATTCAATTGGAGTACCTGGATAATTTTTAGATACGAACATTAAATTTGTATCTAATATTAAATTCACTATATATGCTAAAATTCCTATTATAATTATTAACCAAAAATAGTATTTAAAATCTTTTTTACCATATTCTACATAATGTGTAATATTTACTAATAATCCAAGATATATCATTGTTCCATGTAATATAAAACTTTGAATACTTATATAATGAAATACTGGATATACTGTAAGTGAAGTTAGTGGAGCAAGTGTAAACCATATCCCTGCAACAATACCTCCTGTAGCAATAAATATATCACCAACTCTTTTTAACATTCCTTTACTAAAACTACTAAATAATCCAGCATATAATATCAAACTACAATAGTATAACGGCACATATGAATTAGGATTATTGATATTTCCAATTAATATATTAAATAAAATTTTTATAATTTCTAAAATCCATAAAAAGATAGTACAATTTTTTATTATTTGTTGTACTTCCTCTTTACTTTTTTTATTTGTATAATATAAAGCTATCAAAATACCTATTACCATAAATGTAAAAAGTACCATATGACCTTTAGTAAATATTCCACAAACTTCATATATTCCTGGCTTTGCAAAAAACATCATTTCCTACACCATTTTTCTTATCCTTTTTTATATAATATTAAAGAATTTCTTTAATATTCTTTATACATATAAGATCTTCTATTATATCTATAATTGAATATATAATCATTATTACTCCAACTGTTGCTATTATTGTCCCTTCATTCAATATAATATATATTCCACAAACAAACATTACTATTGAAAGAATTACACTATATATCCATGCTTTTGATTCTACTTGTTTTATTTTTAATGATAATGTAAGTTTTACAAATGAACTATAAATTATCCAAATTCCTATTATTATTCTCAATATAGTTTCAATTGTACTGCTATAATAAATTATTATGAAACCAAATACTACTGCCATTAAGCCATATATCAATTCATAATCATAAAATTCTATAAACTTTTTATTTATAGAAAAGTGTCCAATAATTTTTCCAGCTCCCATTACTATAAAAATTAAACCAAGTATTATTGAAATAATTTTTATTGCAGCTTCTGCTTTCCATATTAATATTCCACCTAATATAATAAATATTATGGATTCAAGTATTGAAATATATCCTGTTTTTTTCAACATTTTATCTAAATATTCCACAAAAATCCCTCCTTTTTTATATTTACTATCATAGAAAAATGAACTCAATATGAACACATTATTATTTTATCATTAATATTTATTTTATTCTAGTTATAATATGGAAAAAAGGCGCTTTTGCGCCTTTTCCTTTAGAAAATTATTTCTTTATTTTGAATGTTACTTTTCACCAAATTGTTTTTTACATATCTTATAATTCGTACAGTATTTACATACATCTTCGGAAAACTTATGTCTTCCTGCCATTACATCCATAAAAAGCATAATCTTATCTATATAGCTTATTTCTGTTTCAGCCTGTTTAGAATTAAGTCCTTCTACTGCATATTCAAGTCCCTCAATCGCTACTTTATATTCACGATCTGTTGGCTTTGATGTTACAAGAAACTGCATAAAAAAGAACTTTTCTTGAGGTATAAATAAAAATGCTATCATAATTACAGAAATCACTATAATATACGCCATTGGATTAGGCACTAATCTAGCAAGTGCAATAAGGAGCATTAATGTAAAATTCTTTATGCCTGATAATGAACCGCAGTTGTATGAATAATTCGAATAATTCCGAATTTCCTCTAAGGTTGGTATTCTTTTTAAATCGCTATATGCATTTATTGATGCATGCTCAGCAGAATGAAATCTTGCTATTCTTAAAACTTCTTTGTTTCCTATTATTCTCTCGATAAATAGTACTAATATTGAAGTATGGAAATAGCAATCCCACATAACCAAAAAAATTGCTGATATACTACTTGCAAAATTCATATTTATAAAGCAAATTACTATTGACATTATAAATGTGATTATTGCTGATTTTTTGAAGAACTTTTTATATTTTTGTTCTGTTTCTGCTATAGCTCTGTAAACTTTTTCCTGCTCTTCCTTAAACTCTTTTTCTCCTTCGCAAAAAATCTCTCCTTTCTCATTGATATGTGCAACTACACTGTTCTGAAGTAATGAAAAACTTCCATTAACTCTATGTGCTTTAAAACATATAGAATCAATTCCTGCATTCCCAGTAATTTGAATATTTCCAGTTTCTCTTACTATTTTCTTCATGTAACATTCCTCCTGTCTTTTTCTACATAAAATTATACCACAGGTTTACATATTTAGCAATTACTTCCAAGCCTTTATTTTACTAGAAAAATGTGATATAATTTTATTAATAATAGGTTATCTTTTTGGAGGTGATTTATTTGAAAAACTTAGTTTTTAAACAAAATGATTTTCTTTTAAAAAATAACTTTTCTACTATTTTAAAATCTGAAGTTAATAATATGGTATTTACTTACTTCAAAAATGAAGTTCTTGTACCACTTGATTCTGAAGTATTCGATAAAGAGATTAGTGATTTAATAATAAAATTGCAAGAAGAAATTGATGATTTAAAAAAGAAAAGAAAAATAAGTACTGTTAAATTAAATAAAAATGCAAAAAAATCATTTGCTAATAAAAAACATATTTATAAAAATCATGTATCTAACAAAGGAACTATTTATAAATATATCCGTGTGCAAACATATTTGAAATCTCCTAAAAAATTTATTAAATAAAACACGTTGTAAAGAAATCGCTTTTATTATATAATAAGAGTGATTTTTAAGCGATATGTATGATGATTTTTATAATCTTATATCATCAGTTCAAGAAGAACTTAATAAAAAAAACTGATAACGCAAAGTGTACATCTTCAGATAATAAATCTAAAAAATAAGCT
>Ga0073907_1004270_pt1 | contig 10219 bp, 10 predicted proteins | sample GluameincwithD2O_FD_65483 | JGI IMG/M metagenome (GOLD analysis project Ga0073907, IMG submission 65483) | Mouse cecum microbial communities from Vienna, Austria - Glucosamine amended microcosms incubated with D2O | ecosystem: Host-associated > Mammals > Digestive system > Large intestine >... | reverse complement strand
CCATGGGCGATATGACACCGTAGGAGGTGCATGATGAGCAGATCTGATCTTCACCTCGCGGCAGAGGAACTTAACGTCTGCGGTAGCCCGGACGAGCCTACGCAATGGGAATTTCATGTTCTGTGAAGAAGGAGGAATCGAAAATGAAAAAAGCAAATATCACGGTGGCGTTCGATGAGGAGAAGCTGGGCGCGCTGGAGTTCTCACTGAAGAAGGAGGGCTCCTCTGTGCAGGCGCGGCTGGAGCAGACGCTGGGACAGCTCTATGAGCACGCCGTGCCCGCGCCGGTGCAGGAGTACCTCGACAGCCGCGCCGCCCCCGCGCCCCGGCCCAAGCGTCCCCGGCCCGCGCCCAAGGAGCGGACCGTGCAGGCGGAAACGGAGGCGGATCATGGGTAAACGTGGTATCGTCCTGCACCTGGACAAACGTTGGTATGACGCGCTGTCCCGGCAGTTGAAAAAAGGGGACACGACCGTGGAGGAGAAGCTGGACGAGTACCTGGACACGCTGATTGGTCAGCTCCCGGAACGGGTGCGGGAGCGGATCAGCGGGGAGATCTGGAAGGAGGATCAGCAGCGGCGCGCGGAGGCGGAAGCGTCCCGCCATCTCTCTGTATTCCGCGTTACCCAGAACGGGCGAACCGACCACCTGGTAACGGAGTGCCGTATGCCGATAGATGTGCTCCATGCCGCCATGGCGCTGCGCTCCTACCTGCTGGCAAAGGGGAACAGCACCCAGCGGTTTGCGGAAAGCCTGCACAGTGTGACGGACATCGCCCCGGAGGTGTTCCAGGATTACGCTGACGAGTTCCTCCAGCGCACCGGGCGCGTGATCAGCGCGCTGGACATCGACCTGGACCGGGGCGAGTTCTCCGCCCTGGATACAGCGGACGGCTGGGAAACGTACACCATCCGGGATGTCTGCTCCGCGGCGTGGCACGCCAACCGCAATGACAGCCTAGACTGGGCGCAGCGGTTAGAAATTTTCGCCGGGCGGCTGGAGCATCTGGGAATTGCCCCGCCGGAGCGTCTCTCCAACGAAAAATTCGAGTTTCAGGAGCAGCCGGAAGCCGCCCCTTTTGAGCAGACCATGTGACCCATGGCGGGGCCGCTTCGCGTGTGCGGGGCGGCCCTCCCGCCGTTTTCCCCGTGTGGGCCCGTTTGAGGGCGTTTGCGGCCCTTCTGGGGAGTGGGCAGCGTCCCAGCCCCATCGGGTAGGTGAAACGCGGTGTCGCACCCCTGTGGCCCGGTTGTGGCGGTCGGCGGTTTTGGCCCCTCTGCTGGGGCCGCTTTCCGCCCGCCCGGAAGGGCAATGCAGACAGGGATTGGAGAGTAATCCAGACGTTCGATTTTTGTGCGGGATAAAGTGGTGGCTCACCGCTTGTCACACCGCCCCGCAATGCGGGTCGGACGGGACGAGGAACGGGCCATTTTGCACCGCTCCCGGTCTGTTTTCGGAAAGTTGGTGTGGCTCCGATTTTGGGACGCTGAGCCAGATATGGCTCCGAAACAGCAGAGCCCCCGCCGTTGAGCCATTTGAGCTGGCTCCGAGGTGGTTCTAACGGCCATTTTTTAGATTTTGGAGGAATGAAAATGTCAGAAGAAAAAATGCGCATCCACACCCGGGTGTCCCAGGAGATGGAGCGTAAGATCAACGCGGCAATGGAGAAAGACAACTGTCAGAGCCGCAACGAGTTTTTGGAAAAGGCGCTCAAGTTCTACTGCGACTACCTGGCCGCCGAGGATGTGGCGGAGTTCCTGCCGCCCATCTTCGTCCACGCCATGCGCGGCACCATCCAGTGCAGCGAGGACCGCATCGCCCGTCTGCTGTTCAAGTTGACGGTGGAGATCAGCATGATGATGCACGTGCTGGCGGCGGGGCTGGAGATCGACGCCAGCCAGCTGGATGCGCTGCGCTGGCGGTGCGTCCAGGATGTGAAAAAAACCAACGGCACGATCACGTTCAAGGACACGCTGACAAAAAATCAGGGCGAGGGATAGGCCGCAAAAATTTTGAGAGTCCGCCAAGGGAGCACTGCGTCCACACGCTGGCCCTAGCCCCGGTTCACCAGGGACCGTCCTGAACGTAGTCTCTCTAAGATTTTAGTTCAGAGAAAAGAACAGCTGGGAGGTGTCGCACAACGCCGCGCGTCATTTTCAAGTGCCCGCACATCAAGGGCGGCAGTGAAAAGTCCGCCGCTCACCTGGGCAACTACGTCAAGTACGCCGCCACCCGTGAGGGTGTGGAGCGCATTGATTCCGACAAGAGCGGCCTCCCCGTCACAGAGAAACAGGCCGCGCTGGTGGAACAGCTCATCCAGGAGTTCCCCTCCAGCCGTGGACTGTTCGAGTACGAGGACTACCAGGCCGCGCCCACCCGGGGGAATGCCTCCGAATTCATCACCCGCGCCATCGAGGACAACTACGAGAGCATCGCTAAACGGGAGAACTACGTGGACTACATCGCCAACCGTCCCCGTGCGCAGAAGCTGGGCACACACGGTCTGTTCACCGCCAGTGACAGTCCGCTGGTGCTGTCCCAGGTGGCGGACGAGGTTGCCCGCCACCCCGGCGTGGTGTGGCTGCCCATCATCTCCCTGCGCCGGGAGGACGCGGCACGGCTGGGCTACGACAGTGCCGAACGCTGGCGGAAGCTGCTGTCCTCCCGCGCCATGGACATGGCCGAGGCCATGAAGATCCCCTACGAGCAGTTCCGCTGGTACGCCGCCTTCCACGATGAGGCACATCACCCCCACGTCCATATGGTGTGCTACAGCGCCGACGCCAAGTCCGGCTTCCTCTCCAAGGAGGGAATCGCGCAGATCAAGTCCATGCTGGCGGAAGACATCTTCCGGCAGGACCTCACCGCCGTCTATCAGCGGCAGACCCAGCGGCGGGATGAGCTCACACAGAGCGCCGGGAAAATCATGGATCAGCTCGTCACCGAGATGCAGACCGGAACATCGGACAACGGTCACATCCAGCAGCTCATAGTAGAACTGGCCCAGCGCCTCCGGGACCGCCCCGGAAAAAAGCAGTACGGCTACCTGCCGCCCTCGCTGAAGTCTCTGGTAGACGAGGTCGTGAATGAGCTGGAGAAGGACCCCCGCGTGGCCGCCGCCTACGACCTGTGGTATCAGGAGCGGGAAGAAGTGCTGCGGACGTACAAGGATGATCTGCCAACCCGTGATCCGCTGGTCCGCCAGAAGGAGTTCAAACGGATCAAGAACATCGTCGTCCAGGAGGCGGCGCGGCTGGGGGACCTGATACCGTCCGGCCTCACGGACCAGACCGAGGAGGAGCCAACAGATGGACCCTCTGACGGCAGCTTGGCAGACGAGCCCAGCGATGCGGGCAGGGCTTCCTCCCCCACCTGGTGGACCCGCCGCTACCGCGCCACCCGCCAGCTCATGGCTGGCGATGCAAACAGCCCGCCTGATTTCGCCGCCGCCTTCGACCTGCTCACCGGGGAGGCTGACGCTGGCAACGCTCTGGCCATGGCCGACCTGGGCCGGATGTACGCGGACGGCCTGGGCCGGGAACCAGACCCTGAGCTGGCACAGGAGTGGTATGCCAAGGCGCTGGCCGCATTCCTGGAAGCGGAGAAAGAAGCGCCGGACCGATGCGTCCAGTACCGCATCGGAAAACTGTACGCCGCTGGGCTGGGCACAGAGCAGGACTATGAGGAGGCCGCCCGGTGGCTGGAGAAGGCCGCCGACGCCGGTTACAAATACGCCCAGTACACCCTGGCCGGGCTCTACCGGGACGGCAAAGGGGTGGAACAGGACTACGAAGCGGCACGGGAACTCTACACCAAGGCAGTCACGTTCCCCTATGCCGCCTATGAACTGGGGAAGCTGTACCGGGACGGGATGGGCTGTGAGGCAGACGAGGACCGCACCGCCCGGTACTTCCGGCAGGCGTTCCTGGGCTTTCAGTTCCTGGCCGACAGATCCCCGGACGATAAACTCCAGTACCGCATCGGCTGGATGCTCCTCCACGGGGTGGGCACGGAGCGGGACGAGGCGGCGGCGCTGGCCTGGCTGGAGAAGTCCGCCGCGGGCGGGAACCAGACGGCGAAATACCAGCTGGGAAAGCTCCTGCTCACCGGGGCGGACGGGGTGCCCAGGGACATGGACCGGGCGCTGGACCTGCTCACCCAGTGCGCCGAGGCGGGAAATCAGTATGCCCAGTACACCTTGGGCAAGGCATATCTGCTGGGCCGGGACATCCCCCAGGACCAGGAGCAGACCGTCCGCTGGCTGAGGCTGTCTGCCGAGCAGGGCAACCAATACGCAAAATATTTTCTGGACCGGGTCTACGGCTCCATCCTCTCCTCCGCCGCTTCGCTCCTCTACCATATGGGCCACATCTTCCAGGAGCAGCGCCAGCAGCCTGTGGCCGGGATGCGGCTGGCGGTGGACAGCAAGCTCAGGCGGAAGATCCGGGAGAAGAAGATTGCCATGGGCCATAAGCCGGACGACCACGAGGACCAGGAGCAGACGATGTAAGACCCGCTTGTGGAAGCCACAAGCGGGTCTCGCGGTCGCGCTTATCCGTTGTCCGCACTGTCCACATAGTGTTCGAGGAATCGTGCCGGGGTCAGTATCTCTGGGCGCTCCATATCCACATCGGAGAAATCCTTATCCCCGGTGATCAGCACGTCTACGTCCTCCCGGATGGCGGTATAGAGCACCGGGTAATCTTTCGCGTCCCGGATTTCGAACAGGTCGGGCTCCATCTGCTGGGGGGTGTACACAAGCTCAAAGCTCATCGCGGACAGGAGGCTGTCTACCGCTTTGAGTTTACCGGGAAATTTCCGCTTCACGACATAGGTCAGCTCTTCGACCACGAATGAGGACAGCACCAGGCGGTGTTCCTCAAAAATGGACCGCATCATCCGATCCATCCGTTCACCAGGAAACAGGAGCGCCGAGAGGAGCACGTTGGTATCCAGCATCACCCGCATCTCATTCTCCCCGGCGCTCACGGCGCAGCTCATTGACCAGGTCGGCCACATCCTGCTCATCGTCCAGTCCCAGCCGCTCCGCTTCCCCGGTAAACGCCGCTTGGGCCTTGCGCAGGGCTTCCATGGAGGAGTTCATCATAACGATCTTCCCCTGCTCCTCGATGAACAGGATCTTGTCTCCCTCTTTCACGCCAAGCCTGCGGCGGATATCGATGGGGATGGTGATCTGGCCTTTCGATGTGACCTTCGCGACTTCCATGACGGCAGCTCCTTTCAAAAACCGATTCCTTACTTTCCTTACCAACAGTATACCCGACTTGCAGGGAAAATGCAATAGCGAGGTGAAAAAGAATGCCCTACATCCATTTCACAGAAGAACAAAAGCTCCAGGCCAACACAGTGGACCTGGTGGAGTTCCTCCGCTTCAAGGGGGAGCCCCTGATCCGCTCCGGACCGGAGTTCCGCATGGCCAGCAACCACAGTGTCACTGTTCGGGGCAACGGGTGGTTCGACCACGCCGCTGAAAAGGGCGGCGGGCCGGTGTCCTTCCTCAAGGAGTTCTACGGGATGAATTATGCGCAGGCGGTGCTCACGCTACTGGACGAGGATATCGACCTCGCCGTGCCGCAAGTGGACACGCCCAGGGAAAAGGTGAAAAAAGAGTTTGCCCTGCCACCCGCCAACAAGGACAACCGGCGGGTGTTCGCCTATCTCCTCAAACAGCGCCACCTGGACCGGGAGGTCCTCACCACCTTCGTCAAGCTGGGGCTGGTCTACGAGGACCAGAAGTACCACAACGCCGTCTTCGTGGGCATGGACCAGGACAGCACTCCCCGCCACGCCCACAAACGCAGCACCAACAGCCAGGGCAAGTCCTTCCGCATGACGGTGGAGGGCAGCGACTTCCGGTACGCCTTCAACTGGCCCGGCACCAGCGAACAGCTCATGGTGTTTGAGGCGCCCATTGATATGCTGTCCTTTATCTCCAAGTTCCATGACAGCAATTGGTCCCGGCACAACTATGTGGCATTGTGCGGCACATCCTCTCAGGGGATGCTAGGGATGCTGGAGCGGCACCCGAATATCAGTACGGTCCACTTCTGCCTGGACAACGACCAGGCCGGACAGCTCGCCACAAGACGGCTGGCAGGGCTGGCGCGGGAGAAAGGACTGGCGGTGAATGCGCTGGTGCCTGTGCTGAAGGATTGGAACGAAGGTGCAGCGACACGTTGCTGCAAATAAACTTTAACTGGGCGAAATGCCTGGAAGGAGGTAAAAGCAGCAGGGAAAACGGAAGTTTTCCCTAACTGATATTCCGAGAAGTGGAATGATGGGGTAACGCCCTGAAACGCTTCCCCTGAGACTGCGTTGGAGGAAAGGGAGCGCAATCTCCCGGACTGACACAGCACGCCGAAGTCGGCTGAACACACTCGCCTTACACGAGGTAACAGACGGTAGGGCAAAAGCGAGCCAGAGGTGGCCGCGAGTGATAGGCCGGGGGTTCATAGCCGCATATGGCGAGAATTGCAGAAATGCTGACAAAATCCCGAATGTACAAGTCTAAATCCAGAGCGGTCAAAAAGGCCGCTGCCGTGAAAACGGCGTGTGTGAGGTGGAGTAAAACTCTTCGTTATGAAACACCTTATGGCGTTACAGGCGCCATCCAGCACACAGGCTTATAGGGAAACCTAAGTGCGGTTACAAAAGAATAGGAGTATCGGAACGTGGAAAGTTCCCGACGTGGAGCCATTGCGGGCAAAGAAGCGCTGAGGAGGAAAACCGTGTCGCCACTTACCGGAGGTGCGGTATAACTCATCTCAATCGGGGATGAAACAGCAGCCATGGTACCAATGAAACCGTGAAAAAAGTAAGCGGTGGAGGGACGGGCTGTAGTCAGGGTAAGATTGCAAGAAATTCATATTGTAAGCAAACTTCATAGGTTCGAGTAGGACTAAGAAAGGCTGAATCCAAACGGAAAGTAGGCCGACTATGGCAACAAAGGACAAGGCTCAAAAGAAAGGAAAACTGCGTCACGCGGAGTATTATGATTTTCAGGAAATCCAAGATGAGCTGTATGCGGATAGCTTGAAGGGACGGGAATTTAAACATCTGGTAGATATTATCTCGTTACCTGAAAATATACGTCTTGCATACCGCAACATCAAGGCAAATCGTGGGAGCAAAACCGCTGGCACAGATGGCAGAACAATCAGGGACTTGGAAAAACTTTCGGACGAAAAATTAGTTGCGCTGGTACAGCGCAAGCTCGACTGGTACGAACCGCAAAGTGTCCGCCGCGTGGAAATCCCGAAAGGCAATGACCCCACCAAAAAGCGGCCACTGGGGATACCAACGATACTGGACAGGCTGATCCAGCAGTGTGTGCTGCAAGTACTGGAACCAATCTGTGAAGCAAAATTCCACGACCACAGCTATGGGTTTCGCCCCAATCGGAGCCAGGAGCACGCAATCGCAGCAGTCTATAGAAACATCCAGATTTCCCACTACTATTTTGTGGTTGACGTTGACATCAAAGGGTTCTTCGACAACGTAAATCATGGAAAACTGCTCAAACAGATGTGGGCGCTGGGTATCCGGGATAAAAAGCTGCTCAGTATCATTTCAGCCATGCTAAAAGCAGAAGTGGCGGGAATCGGTTTCCCAGAAAAAGGCACCCCCCAAGGCGGCATCATTTCACCGCTCTTATCCAACATTGTTCTGAATGAGTTGGATTGGTGGATAGCCAGCCAGTGGGAGAAATTTCCTACCCATAGAAAGTATGCGGAAATTCATCTTGGCAACGGGAGTTCCTACGATGCTTCTAAATATGCAGCGCTTCGGAATAGCTCACGCCTGAAAGAAGTGACCTGTGTCCGCTATGCTGACGATTTTAAGCTGTTTGCCAAGAGTTATAAGCAGGCAAAGAAGCTGTTCTACGCAGTAACAGACTGGTTAAAGCATCGTTTATGTTTGGAAACCAGCCCGGAAAAATCAAAAATTGTAAACCTCAAAGAGAGATATTCGGAGTTTCTGGGCCTGCGCATCAAAGCGGCGAATCACGGCAGCGCAAAGAAGCCGAAGTTTGTGGTGGAAAGCCACATCAAAGAAAAGTCCCTGGAAAAAATCAAAAGCAACCTGGAAAGGCTGATTCACAACATCAAGTTCCACAGACGTGGAAAACGGGCGGAATATGAAGCGGTCTCCCGCTACAATTCCTACGTGATTGGTGTCCATAACTACTACAGCATGGCAACTATGGTGTGTGACGATTTAAAATTTATGGCCTTTTCTGTCCAAAAGAGCCTACGAGCAAGAATGGGCAAACGACTGAAAACTGCAAAACAAGCACGCAAACGAAAATTGGACTATGTAATTCCTGACTACATCAAAGAACGCTACGGGCAAAGTGAGCAGCTGCGGTTTGTAGATGGATACGCACTTGCGCCGATTGGCTATGTAAAGCACAGAAATCCTATGCACAAACGGCGCATTATCAACAACTACACGCCGGAAGGGCGGGAAGCGATTCACAAAGCGCTGGGGAAAAATATCAATACCGGCATCATGCACTATCTCATGCGCAACCCCATCCCCTACCGCTCAGTGGCCTATAACGACAACCGCATCTCACTATATTGTGCCCAATTTGGCAAATGTGCAGTAACTGGGGAAATGCTCAATATTGATGACATCCATTGCCATCATAAGCTGCCCAGGTACCTTGGCGGGACGGATGAGTATAAAAACTTAGTTATTGTCTGCGAGAACATCCACCGCCTGATTCATGCCACCAACCCCGAAACTATCAGGAAATACATGGAAACGCTGAAGCTCGCGCCCAAGCAGTTGAAGAAGTTAGAAAAGCTCAGAAGCCTTGCTCATGTTGAGAGTTGTTTGCAATTTGACGCAATCTAAATCTTGATGGCAAGCCGGATGAGGCGAAAGTCTCACGTCCGGTTTAGAGCGGGGGAAAATTCGGAGATAACATCAAAGGATTACCTATCGCTATACCTGTGCGCAAATTTTCAACAGACGATGGAGGAACAACAGAATGAACAGATATTATCGTAGCTATTGCAGGCAGGTGAGCCAAGTCATGTTCCTGCGCCCCTACTTTCCCCGATCCGTCTTGGATGACGCAGAGCTGGTCAGCGTCTACCAGGCCGCCCAGAGCAACGACCTGGACATCCTGCGGCAGACCGCCGCCGAGCTGTTCCCGGAGCGGTTCCCGGAGGATCACTCCCCGGAGGAGCAGGCTTTGGGCGAAGGGCATGGGGACTGTATTGCCATGGTCCATTTGTATTGAGAGGTGATCTGCCATGCCCCAACAATTCATCGTCCTCCTCTTCGCCGTCGTGGGCTTCGCCCTCATCGGCGGCATCGCCTATGCCTCCAGCCAGGGGTCGCTGGACAGCATCAAATCCAAGCCCGTGGGCGACGGCCAGCATGGCACCGCCCGCTGGGCCACCCCAAAGGAGATCGGCAAGACCTTCCACTGTGTCCCCTTCCACCCTGCCCAGTGGCGGCAGGGCAGGGAGTTGCCCAAGGTCCAGGGGCTGGTGCTGGGTTCTCAGGGCAAGAAGGGAAAGATCACCGCCCTGGTGGACAGCGACGACATCCACTGCCTCATGATCGGCGCGGCTGGCGTAGGCAAGACCGCCTTCTTCCTGTACCCAAACCTGGAATACGCCTGTGCCTGCGGGATGAGCTTTCTGGCCCTGGACACCAAGGGCGACCTGGCCCGGAACTATGGAGCCATCGCGGAAAAATATTACGGCTATCAAATCTCCATCATCAACCTGCGCAACCCCACCCGCTCGGACGGGTTCAATTTCCTGACCCTGGCCAACGCCTACATGGACCAAGCGGTGGAGCACCCCGAAGATCTAGCGGCGCGGGCCAAGGCGGAGAAGTACGCCAAGATCCTGTCCAAGACCATCATCAACCCCGAGGGGGAGAGCTTCGGACAGAACGCCTTTTTCGTGCGTCCGTAAGCGGTACGGCGGGTAGAAACCGTATCGCGCGGGCCTGTTTTTGGATACCGCCTTTAGCAAGCGGCAGGTAAAAGTATCAACGCGCACTCAAATCTAACTGGGGATTAGGAGGGCCCTTCATATGAGTATCGCAACCCGTCATCAACCAGTTTATCCGGCGGGGAAACCCAATGGGGAGTGTAGCATACTGGGAAAGGCACAAGTCAGTCAAACCGCACAGACTGCAACTTAGGGCTGGGGTTACGCCCAGTGCCACA
>Ga0073907_1004252_pt1 | contig 10272 bp, 9 predicted proteins | sample GluameincwithD2O_FD_65483 | JGI IMG/M metagenome (GOLD analysis project Ga0073907, IMG submission 65483) | Mouse cecum microbial communities from Vienna, Austria - Glucosamine amended microcosms incubated with D2O | ecosystem: Host-associated > Mammals > Digestive system > Large intestine > Cecum... | reverse complement strand
CACAACGAGTATCCATGACCTTTCAGAGACGGGGACGAGGATTCGCTGGCATGTCTTTATTGATGGACCCGCAGCCGAAATCCCTGCAATGGCTTTTCTCAATATCGTAACGTACACGGATTCGACCAACAGCCTGAATATGCTTCAAGCGCATATCCACAGCGATACGGTCGTATTCGATTATACGACCAAAGAGAGCAAACCGAGTGTATTCCAATTTCCGCTGGCTGGATTCAACGAGAAATATTTGGAGCAGTTCATATAGAAGATACGAGGACAGACTTTGACAAAGGGTCTATAAATAGACTGTTTGACAATGTTTGTCCTTGCCGTTTCAACAGAAACTAAAGCGACAAACCATTTTTTAAAGAGGAGAGGGGAAAGATTTTCTTGTGCCTTTTTCTCGACAAGTACGAGGACAGACCTTGCAAAGGGGTCTTAAATATACCCCTATTGCAAGGTTTGTCCTCTATTTTTCTATTCCGCATAATTCACTATCAATAAACTACTTAATCATTAACCTGCAAGCGATTGCGGGCAGCGATTGTTGGACATAATGTTGGACACCGCGTCTAAACGCCCGTTTCATCCCCTTTCTAATCATTGAATTTCAACAATTTGCATGATTAGCTCAGTGGTAGAGCACTTCCTTGGTAAGGAAGAGGTCGTGAGTTCAAGTCTCATAGACAGCTCAGAAACAGGTCGCAACCGGGTTGCGACCTGTTTTTTCATGCAGTACACCGAGTCTTTCCGAGGGAGGGTCGGCCGCTTCGTCCGCCGCGGCGGTCGCCGTACACATCTTCAATATAGGGTTCCGAAGGACCGGAGCCGTCCGCCGCGGGCCGCCCTGGCACAGGATTTGACGCTCGAAACGCCGAAACGCCCCCGCACGGGCGGCGGAAAGTAGAACCGATAAAAACCGATACGACGATGGTACCTGCAAGAAAGAACGACCGGAACTGGCTGCCCGGTATTTTCAACGAATTTTTCGGCAACGAATGGCTGGAGCGCTCGCGCTCGGCCGTGCCCGCCGTGAACATCAAGGAGAACGAGCGCGGATTCTGCGTGGAAGTGGCCGCTCCGGGCATGACCCGGGACGATTTTCGCGTGGACATCACGCCCGACAACGAACTGGTGGTGTCGGTGGAGAAGCGCGACGAGAAACGCGACGACGAGAATCCGGACAAGTGCACCTACCTGCGCCGCGAGTTTTCGTACAGCCGCTTCCAGCAGACGCTCCTGCTGCCCGACAACGTGGAGAAGGAGAAGATCACGGCCAAGGTCGAGAACGGCGTCATGACCATCGAGATTCCGAAGATGAAGGAGGCCGAGAAAGCCGCCGAATCGCGCCGCATCGAAGTGATGTAAGCACCGGACGCCGGCCATAGGGCGTCCGCAGGGGAACACCGCCGCACCGCGGGGTGTTCCCTTTTTTCGTGCCCGCAAGCGGAGCCGGCGGCCCGGAAAGGAGAGTCCGGAAACGCGGCGCAGAAACGGCAGAGCCGCTTCTCGGAGGCTACGAGCCCCCGGGCCTCAGCACGCCAGACGCAGGATCAGGAAGGGGAACAGGGCGGGAATACGGTCGTGCCGCTTCGGGGATGCAGCGAGATACCCGAGCCTCAGCGCTCCAGGTGCAGGATGGGAAACGGACGGCCCGCGGCGTCGCGTGCGACGTACAACGCCGTGCCGCTCAGTCCCGCGCGGACCTCGGGGCGCAGCGCCACTACGTCGCGGTCGTTCAGAAAGCCGTGCGTCGCACGCACCGAGGCCTCCCACAACGCTTCGTGCGCACGAAACTCCGACTCCGAGGGGTCGCAAAGCCGTTCGATCCTCATAACGAAAAGACATCGGGTTTGCGCTGCCGGAACAGACGCGACAGCACGGGCGCAAAGGGCGAGTCGTAGCTGCGCGCCGCCGCGGGACACCCCTTCACGCAGGCGCAGCAGCGGATGCAGCGCGCGGGATCGGTGTGCAGCTCGTCGCCCGGCACGATGGCCTCGGCGGGGCAGAGCGCGACGCAGCGGCCGCAGGCCGTGCAGCGTGCGGCGTCCGTCACGGGCAGAAGCGGCCGCGGATCGCGCTTGCGCGCACGGCGGTATCGCAGCACGAAGCGGGCGAAACGCAGCGTGGCGAGCAGCGGGTTGCGGGGCAGGCGAAGCGTGGCGCAATCGTACGCCGCGGGGTGCTCCGTGCGGGCGAGGAGGTCGGCCGTGCGGCAGCCGAAGGCCTCGGCGCGGGCCAGGTCGTCGGCATCGGGACGCCCCGCGGCAATCGGCCACCGGTGCGAGGAGTAGGAGTGTTCGCCGACGCAGGCCGCAGCCGCCACGGGCACGAAGCCGCGGCCGCACACCGCAGCCTCCAGCTCGCGGAGCGCCCGGCCCGCGGAGCGGTTGCCGTAGAGCACGACCAGCACGGCGGGGGTGCGGTCGCCCCTGAGCTGTCCCAGGCGCCGGAGGGCCGCAGGAGCCACCCGGCCCCCGTACACGGGCACGACGAAGAGCGCCGCGGACTCACGCGGCAGGGTGACGGGCGACGCCTCGCAGTGCGCGAGGTCGCAGTCGCAGCGGTTCGCAGCGCCGAGACCCCGGGCGATGGCGTCGGCCGTACGGCGCCCGGTGCCCGTGGGAGAGAAAACGAAGGTATGGAGCGTATCGTAAAGCATATTCCAGAGAATTATCGGCGTTTCGAACTCTTCGCACCGCGGCCGCCTGCTCTTTTCGGCGCCGCGGCCCGGCCCGGCTTCGGCCCCGCAGTCCGCGCAGTCCGCGCAGTCCGCGCACCGGAGGTTTGCGGTGCGGCATCGCGGCCCTGCTCCGAAGCGGCGGCACGGGCGGGCTCCACCACGCGCTCCCCGCGCGGGGCCTGCGGCTTCTTCCGCACCGACCACCCGAAGCGGCCGATCGCCCCGCCCAGGCCGAAATACTCGCCGTGGGAGTAGACCAGGGGCCGGGCACGCTCGAAGTCGAGGCGTCCGCCGGCGTCGAGGTAGCGTTCGTCGGCCTGCACATTGACCACCTCGGCCAGGAACATGTCGTGCGACCCGAGGGGCAGCACCTGGCGCACGCGGCACTCGATCGAGATGGGAGCCTCCTCCACCGTGGGGGCGGCCACCACGGCGCCGCGGCCCGGCGTGAGGCCCATTTCGGCGAACTTGTCGCAGTCGCGGCCCGAGCGCACGCCGCACCAGTCGGTGGCGCGCGCCAGCTCCTCGGTGGTGAGGTTGATGACGAATTCGCCCGTGCGGCGGATGATGTCGTACGAGTGGCGCTCGCGGCGGATCGACACGTAGCACATCGGCGGGTCGGTGCACACGGTGCCGGTCCAGGCCACGGTCAGCAGGTTGCGCAGGCCCGACGCGTCGCCGCAGCTGACCAGCACGGCAGGCAGCGGATAGATCATCGTTCCGGGTTTCCAGTTCTGTTTCATAATCGAAAAATCAACGGTTCACGATGCAAAGATAGCGCAATCCGCGCACACTTTTTGCCGGATTTCATTATCTTTGCAGGGATAACCCCCTCGGGGAAACAAAACGAAAACGATCATACGATGAAAGCATCCTATCTCGGCCTCGAACTCTCGGGCCCGGTAATCGTCAGCAGCTCGCCCTATACCTCCGACATGCGCCAGATCGAACTTTGCGCCCGCCACGGCGCCGGGGCCGTGGTGCTGAAGTCGATTTTCGAAGAACAGATCCTCCAGCACGCGGCGGCGCTGAGCGACGTGTCGGACTCGGTGTACGGCGATGCGGAGTTCTATCTCTTTCGCTACCTCGGCGACGACTACAAGAGCCGCTTCCTGCACCTGATCGGCGAAGCGAAGGAGGTTCTGCCGGTCATCGCCAGCATCAACTGCGTGGCCGGCAGCGACGAGTGGATCGACTACGCGCAGCAGATGGCCGGCGCAGGCGCCTCGGCCATCGAGCTGAACATCTTCCTCCAGCCCACCGACCGCCACGCCTCGACGCAGGAGATCGAACACGCCTACACCCAGATCGCGGGCCGCGTGGCCCACGCCGTGCAGGTGCCCGTGTCGGTCAAGATGCCGATGCGGCTGACCAACGTGCTGGCCGCGGGCGACGCCCTCCACGGCTGCGGCGTGCGCGGCCTGGTGCTCTTCAACCGCTTTTTCGAACCCGACGTGGACATCGAACGCATGGATTTCGTGGAGAGCTCGCCCTACAGCGACGCCTCCGAGATACGCAACGTACTGCGCACCACGGCGCTATGCTCGGCCGAACTGCCGCAGCTCGACCTCTCCGTATCGACGGGCGTGCACGACGGCGCCGCCGTGGTCAAGGCGCTGCTCTGCGGCGCCCGCGCAGCGCAGGTGTGCACCGCGATCCACCTCCACGGCTTCGAGGTCATCGGCGAAATGAACCGCTTCGTGGACGAATGGGCCGCGCGCCACGGCTTCGCCTCGATCGAGGACTTCCGCGGCCGCATGAACTTCCGCAACAGCGACTCGCCGCTCTTCCAGCGCGTGCAGTACATGAAGTATTTCCCCTCGTTCGCCCGCTGACCGCACACCCACCCCGCCGCCTCGGGCCCGGAATCGTTCCGGGCCCGAGGCGTTTTCGCACCGGATACGCCGGCACACCGACGCACGGCCACACCCGGCTCCCGGCCCGCACTCCGGCCCGCACTCCGGCCCGCACGCTCCGGCTTCGAACACTTCAGCCCATACACTCCGGCCCCGCGCCCTGCGCCCCGCATCCCGCGCTCCGCCGCATGCTTCCGGTGCGGCCCGGCAGCAGGTCCGCATCCCGTCCCGGCAGCACGTCTTCTCCTCGCCCCGCCCCGTATGCCCGCAGGGCCAGCGCTTCGAAAGCCGGAAAAATTCGCCGAATCATCGCCCGGGGGTTGCTTTTCGTCCGAAAAATTTCTAAATTTGTGAAATTCGGAAACAACCTTAAACTCGATATTCTATGGCAAACAAAGAACTGCTGCTCGGCGACGAGGCGCTTGCACAGGGCGCGCTCGACGCCGGTCTGTCGGGCGTCTATGCCTATCCGGGCACGCCTTCGACCGAAATCACGGAGTACATCCAGGGCCATCCGCTGACCGCCGAGCGCGGCATCCACAGCGCCTGGTCTACCAACGAAAAGACGGCCGTGGAGGCCGCACTCGGCATGTCGTTCGCGGGCAAGCGCTCGATGGTCTGCATGAAGCACGTGGGCCTGAACGTGGCGGCCGACGCCTTCGTCAATTCGGCCATGACGGGCGCCAACGGCGGCATGATCGTCGTGGCGGCCGACGACCCCTCGATGCACTCGTCGCAGAACGAGCAGGACTCGCGTTTCTACGGCAAATTCGCCCTCGTGCCCGTGTTCGAACCCTCGTCGCAGCAGGAGGCCTACGACATGGCCGCCGACGCCTTCGACCTTTCGGAGCGCTACCGCATACCGGTGCTGATGCGCCTGACCACCCGCATGGCCCACTCGCGCGCCGTGGTCACGCTGGGCGAGCGCCGCGCGCAGAACGAGCGCCGCAGCCCCGAGAACAAGCGTCAGTGGGTGCTGATGCCCGCCTCGTCGCGCGCACGCTACGACGTGCTGGTCGAGGACCACAAGCGTTTCGAGGCCGAGGCCGAGACGAGCCGCTACAACGGCTACACCGACGGTCCGGACCGCACGACGGGCATCATCGCCTGCGGCATCGCCTACAACTACCTCATGGAGAACTATCCCGACGGATGCCCCCACCCCGTGCTGAAGATCTCGCAGTATCCGCTGCCCAAGGCCCTCGTGCGCCGCATGGCCGAGGAGTGCGGCTCGATCCTGGTGATCGAGGAGGGCCAGCCCGTGGTGGAAGAAATGGTGCGCGGCGTGCTGCCCACGCCCGTAGCGGTCAAGGGCCGTCTCACAGGCGAACTGCCCCGCACGGGCGAGCTGACGCCCGACAGCGTGCGCGAGGCGCTCGGGCTGCCCCGCCACGAAGCGCACGCCGCCAGCGAGGTGACCGTGCCGCGTCCGCCCGCCCTCTGCCAGGGCTGCGGCCACCGCGACATGTACACCGTGCTGACCGAGGTCGTGCGCGAGTACCCCGACGCCAAGGTCTTCGGCGACATCGGCTGCTACACGCTGGGGTGGCTCGCACCCTTCCATGCGCTCGACACGGTGCTCGACATGGGCGCCTCGATCACCATGGCCAAAGGCGCCGCCGACGCGGGCCAGCACCCGGCCGTGGCCGTGATCGGCGACTCGACCTTCACCCACTCGGGCATGACGGGACTGCTGGACGCCGTGAACGCCAAGGCGCACATCACGGTGGTCATCTCCGACAACCTCACCACGGGCATGACCGGCGGCCAGGACTCGGCCGGCACCGGCCGCCTCGAACGCATCTGCGAAGGCCTGGGCGTGGAGCCCGGGCACATCCGCACGGTGGTGCCCCTGCCCAAGAACCACGACGAGATGCGGGCCATCCTCCGCGAAGAGCTCGAATACCCCGGCGTGTCGGTCATCATCCCGCGCCGCGAGTGCATCCAGACCGCAAAACGCCATAACGCAAAAAAATAAGAGCAGTTTCATGAAACGCGACATCATACTTTCGGGCGTCGGAGGACAAGGCATCCTCTCGATCGCCACCGTCATCGGCAAAGCCGCCCTCAACGAGGGACTCCACATCAAACAGGCCGAAGTCCACGGCATGAGCCAGCGCGGCGGCGACGTGCAGTCGAACCTGCGTCTGTCGTCGGCCCCCATCGCCTCGGACCTCATACCGCGCGGGTGTGCGGACATCATCCTCTCGCTCGAACCCATGGAGGCCCTGCGCTACCTGCCGTGGCTCTCGACCGAGGGCTGGATCGTGACGAACACCACGCCCTTCGTGAACATAGGCAACTACCCCGAGGCCGAGGCCCTCGACCGCGCGCTGCGGTCGCTGCCCCGCGTGATCGCCATCGACGTGGACACCATAGCCAAGGAGGCGGCATCGCCCCGCGCGGCCAACATCGTCCTGCTGGGCGCCGCGGCGCCGCTGCTCGACCTCGAAGCCGGCAAGCTCGAACAGGGCATCCGCGACATCTTCGCACGCAAGGGCGACGCCGTAGTCGAGAGCAACCTCGCGGCGTTCCGCGCGGGATACGAGTACGCACGCAAAAGCATGCAGCGATGAAGATGCCGATCGAAACCTCGCTCCTGAACGACATTCTTCGGGAGATGGACATCGCCGACATCGCACAGGCGACCATCCGCCAGTCGGGCGACATCGCACGCCGCATGGAGCAGCGCTCGGGTGCGGAGTTCCTCCACCTCGAAATGGGCATCCCGGGCCTCGCGCCCGAGCAGGTCGGCGTCGAGGCCGAATGCGCCGCGTTGCAGCGGGGCGTGGCCTCGATGTACCCCCCGATGCAGGGCATTCCGGCCCTGAAGGAGGCCGCCTCGAAGTTCATCCGCGCCTACCTCGACATCGAGCTGGCCCCCGCGGGCTGCATCCCCACCGTGGGCTCGATGCAGGGCAGCTTCACCACGTTCCTGCTCTGCTCGCAGCTCGACAAGCGGCGCGACACCATCCTCTTCATCGACCCCGGCTTCCCCGTGCAGCGCAGCCAGACCAACATCCTCGGCATCAAGAGCGCCTCGTTCGACATCTACGAATACCGCGACGACCGCCTGGGCGCCAAGCTCGAAAGCTACCTGCGCGAGGGCAACATCGCGGCCATCGTCTACTCGAACCCCAACAATCCGGCGTGGATCTGCCTCACGGAGGAGGAGCTGGCGACCATCGGCCGCCTGGCCACGCAGTACGACACGGTGGTGATCGAGGACCTGGCCTACCTGTGCATGGACTTCCGCAAGCCGCTCGGCCGCCCGGGCGAGGCCCCGTTCCAGGCCACCGTGGCACGCTACACCGACAACTACATCCTGATGCTTTCGGCCTCGAAGATCTTCAGCTACGCCGGACAGCGCATCGCCGTGGCCGCCATTTCGGACAAGCTCTACGGCCGCACCTATCCGGCGCTGCGCGAGCGATACAACATCGGGCGCCTGGGCGACGCCTACGTGCTGGGCATCCTCTACGGCGCCTCGTCGGGCACGAGCCATTCGGCGCAGTGCGCCCTGGCCGCGATGTTCGACGCCGCGGCCGAGGGACGCCTCGACTTCGTGGGCCACGCCTCGGAGTATGCGCGGCGCGCGGCGCGCAGCAAGGAGATCTTCCTGCGCCACGGCTTCCACATCGTCTACGACAAGGACCGCGACGAGCACGTCAGCGACGGCTTCTTCTACACGATCGGCCGCCGCGGCATGACCAGCGCCGAGCTGCTGCGCGAGCTGCTGCTCTACGGCATCTGCGCCATCTCGCTCACCTCCACCGGCAGCCACCAGGAGGGTATCCGCGTCTGCATCTCGCAGATGAACCGCCCCGAACAGTTCGACATGCTCGACGAGCGTCTGGCGCTCTTCGCACAAAACCACAAAGACTGACCATGGCAAACTACACCACAGCGGCCGAGGCCGTGAAACTGATCCGCCCGCACGACCACGTTTACATCCAGGGCAGCACCTCGATTCCCGAGGTGCTCGTGCAGGCGATGACCGACCGCGCGGCGGAGCTCACCGACGTCACGCTCTACTCGGCATTCGCCGTAGGCCGGGGCGACGCCCCCTACTGCAAGCCCGAATTCAAGGATACGTTCCTCGTGAACAGCCTCTTCGTGGCCAACAACATCCGCCGCTGGCTCGCACAGGGCTACGGCCAGACCATCCCGGCGTTCCTGGGCGAAATCCCGGGGCTCTTCCGCAGCGGGCTGCTGCCCGTGGACGTGGCGATCCTCAACGTCTCGCGGCCCAATGCCGACGGCTACTGCTCCTACGGCGTCTCGGCCGACCTGGCCGTGCCGGCCGTGGAGTGCGCCAAGACCGTCATCGCGCAGGTCAATGCCGCCATGCCCTTCTCGTACGGCGACGCGCTGATCCACATCTCGAAGATCGACGCCGCGGTCGAAGTGAACGAACCGCTGGTCGAACTGCCGACCTGCGTGCCCAACGAGATCGAGAGCCGCATCGGCCGCCACATCGCCGAGCTCATTCCCGACGGCGCAACGCTCCAGATCGGCGTGGGCGGCATTCCGAACGCCGTGCTCGCGGCGCTCACGAACCACAAGCACCTCGGACTGCACACCGAGGCCATGACCGACGGCGTGGTGCCCCTGATCGAGCGCGGCATCATCGACAACTCGCAGAAGAAAGTCCTGCCCCACAAGAACGTGGCGTCGCTGGCCCTCGGCTCGAAGCGGCTCTACGACTACATGGACTACTGCGAGGACCTCGAAATGCGCGACGTGGCCTGGACGAACGACCCCTTCCGCATCCGTCAGAATCCCAAGGTGATGGCGATCAACTCGGCGGTCGAAGTCGATCTCACGGGACAGATCTGCGCCGACTCGGTCGGCACGCGCATCATTTCGGGCGTGGGCGGACAGCACGACTTCATGTACGGCGGCGCCCTCTCCGAGGGCGGCAAGACCTTCATCGCCATCCCGTCGATGACCGAGAAGGGCCAGTCGAAGATCAACCCCGTGCTGGCGTCCGGCGCCGGCGTGGTGACGACCCGCCACATGATCCAGCACGTAGTCACGGAGTACGGCGTGGCCGACCTCCGGGGCAAGAACCTCGCGCAGCGGGCCCGTGCGCTGATCGGGATCGCGCACCCGCAGTTCCGCGAGGAGCTCGAACGCGCCGCGGCCGAACGCTACGGCTACTCGTTCCTGCGGCTGAAGTAGCGCGCTCCGGCACCTGCGGCCCCGCTGCGGGACCGTCGTGCCGGTCATGCAACGCGCCCCGTGATATACTCACGGGGCGCGTTTTTTTCGTCCGCAGGAGAGTTTATTCGACAAGCGGGTTCCGGTCGCAGGCAGCGGAAGTCTTGCGCGCCGCCGGACGCATGCCGAAAAGCCAGACCGACAGAAAGTCGCTTGACCGCAGAATGCCGCTCAGCAACAGGCACACGGCGACGATGCAAAGCGAGAGCGCCAGCGCCGCAAGCAGTTGCAGCAGCATCATCCCCTCGGGCGCCAGGAGTCCGCCGAGGAACGCAAGCGGCGGGATAAGGAAGTAATGAAGCATGTAGATGTCCAGCGTGCGCCGGCCGACCAGCCCCAGCCCCCGGGCCGCGACGCCGTTGCGCCGGAAATACCCCCGGGCGGAGTAAAAGAGCGTCACGACCATGCCGAGCCCCGCATACCTTGCCGCCACGTCGTGCACCATTCGGTATGCCACTCCGTTCCAGGCGCGAAAAGAATCGCTGTACCACAAACACATGCACGCCACAT
>Ga0073907_1004251_pt1 | contig 10274 bp, 9 predicted proteins | sample GluameincwithD2O_FD_65483 | JGI IMG/M metagenome (GOLD analysis project Ga0073907, IMG submission 65483) | Mouse cecum microbial communities from Vienna, Austria - Glucosamine amended microcosms incubated with D2O | ecosystem: Host-associated > Mammals > Digestive system > Large intestine > Cecum... | reverse complement strand
AACAAGCGGAACAAGGATGCCGATGAGCTGCCGCAGGTTAATCTGTCCATCTATCGCGATCAGTTCAAAGAGCTTGAAGATGAGAGAGCGCGCGGCGCGATTTCTCAGCATGAATTTGATGAGAGCCGCTCCGAGCTTGAGCGTCGTGTTTTGGAAGAGTCTGTTCCGGAACAGCTCGCTGAGAGTGGAAATTCCAAGATCGGCACATATACGGCGATTGGACTCTTCCTTTTGATTCCGCTTTTTGCCGCAAGTCTCTGGGCGGCTACGCAGCATATCGGCGATTTCCGTCTTGACGGAGGCCGCAACGAAGGAGTCGCGGACTACACCACCGGTCAGATGATTCGTCAGCCCGGTGAAATGCATGACATGAATTCTGCGCTTGAGAAACTGAAGGCGCATCTCAGAGAAAATCCCGGTGATCTCAACGGCTGGATGATGCTCGGCCGCAGCATGCTCACGATGAAGAACTACGGAGAGGCTGCCAGTGCGTTTGAGCGCGCCAATCAGATCGCTCCCGGAAACCCTGTCGTGATGACTGACCTTGCAGACGCGATCGCTATGGTTCAGGGTCAGGATCTGAGCGGCCGTCCCTGGGAGCTGATCAACGCGGTCCTTAAGAAGGATCCGACCAATTGGAAAGCTCTGATGATGGCCGGTTCCGATTACTTCAACCACGGCGACTACAGAAAAGCCGTGATGTATTGGGAGTTCCTGCTGAACAACATGCCGTCCAATGATGGACGTCGCGACGGTGTGATCGCAAGCATTCAGGAAGCGCGCCATCTGGGCAATATTGTCGGACCGGTTAAAAACACACTGGGTCTCGGCGCAGCTTCTGAAGACATGGAAAATCACATTCCTCTTATGAGCCAGATGACTAAGAACGGTACGGCGCCTCTCAGCCAGAGTCCGGTGCCTGCAAAGCAGGAAACGACAAAACCGACACATCGCATTTCCGGCGTAGTGGAAATTTCTGAAGCGCTGCATGAGAAGATGGGCGGCCTGGACACCCTGTATGTGACGGCTCGTCCCGCTAGCGGAGGCAGAATGCCGATCGCGCAGCTGAAGATAAAAGTGCTTAGCTTCCCGGTTCACTTCACTCTGGACAATACAATGCTCCCGCCGATGGACATGGGCGGTGGTACGCTCGATCAGCATGAAACAGTTATGGTGACTGCGCGCTTAGGAAAAGCCAATCAGACAATGCCCGCAAACGGAAACTTTGAAGGCAGCAGTGGTCAGCCGGTCAAAGTAGGCGATGAGAATGTCAAAATCACACTTGACTCTATCCTAGCCCGCTAATAAAGACGAGCATTGCAAAAACCAGGACGGCTTTACCTAAAGCTCTTCCAGTTTTATTATTCCTTATCTTCCGTTTTTTTATATTTTTTATTTTTTGCAGAGAGAAAAAATGCTTAGGAGAAAATTAATTCAAATCATCGGAGCTGGCGCTATTGCAGCCTCTCTGTATATGCCAAGTGCATTTGCGGCTCAACTGAGCACACCTTCTTTTACCATTGAGCTCAGTGGCGATTGGGAAAGCCAAAAGCTTCCCGCCAATATGGCTCAGCCTGGAGTTGAAACTTATCTGCTCGCAAGCAAAAAAGCCGGTGTCGGTATTCTCTTCAATATCATGAAATCCGATATGAAGCCAAAAGAAGCGATTCAGGTAATGGCAGACAATTTGAAAAAACAAGGAATGAGATTCACGATGAATCCGATCCAGCTTCCCGGTCAGGATGCCTACCAAATGGCTTACACCACCCGAAATGCCCGTATGAAGAGCACGGCTTATGTCGCCGGAAATGGAAAGCGTTTATCCAATATCACAATCATGGGACCGAAGCAGTCCGAAGGGCTTGAGGTTTTAAAGACATTGACGCCGAAAGAACAAGGCGTATTCCCGAAGTTCTAATTCGGAACTCTATAAAGAGGCAGGGTGCACAGGCGCTCTGCCTTTATTACTTAAGCTTGTACTGATAACGTACTTCCTGATAAATATTCATCGGCTCTACGCCTGTGGAGTGGGGTCTTTTGACGAGTCCGCTGCAGGCCTTGACCGCGTAGAGCGCGGCCTCGTCAAGTTTAGATGAGCCGGAACTCTTATAGAGCGAGGTATGTGTAAATACGCCGTTGGCGTCAACCTGAATTTTGTAGAGTGCGATACCGATAAGCCTTGCCGAATCCGGCATGAGAAATCGTCTCGCATGTATGCAGAGTGAAACGTCCTCTAGGTACTGTAGGTAAATCTCACGCTTCTTATCTGCAATTTTCTTTTCCGTCAGATTGTTTTCGGAGAGTGATTCCATTCCGATGGATTCGCCGCTTGGGGAAGCAGCGGCTGTAGAGGTTTCCAGTTTGACAATGACGTTCAGCGGCACATCTTCGGTCTCATATTTGGGAGAAGGAAAAAATATGAGGCCGAAACAATGTACGGCGATCGCGCAGGCGATACCGATCTTCAGAGTGTCGCTTGCCGTTTCATTCATTTTTCTGCCCTCGGAGCTGTGGCAACATGCAGTTTTTCTCCGCCGTGCTGACGCACTGTGTCCACAAGATAAATCATCTCGCCCGCAGGCGCTTTTGGATCAGCCATCAGAACGATCTGACCGGGTCTGGCTTTGAACTGCATAATAATTGAGGCGAGCCGTTCATCAAGTTCTTCTTTTTTCGTGGGAACGCCGTCACAGAGAAATGTTCCGTCCCGGTTGAGTCTGATTTCAACGACGCGTCCGGAAAGCGCTTTGGAAGTGCGGGCTGCCGGTAAATCAAAGTCAATAGAATGGACCGCGAAGCTAGCCGCGAGAATAAAGAAAATTAATAGAATGAAGACAACATCGATCAAAGAGGTGAGATCTGTTGTACCGTCCTGGTCCGCTTGCGGTTTAACTCGAAGCATAGAGTCCTCCTTGTCGTCTTCAGTCCTGTGATTCCTTAAGAAGGATCGCTGTGTTGGAGAGTCGATTGAAGAAATCCAAGCGTTCAGCTTCGATCGATAAGAAGACTCGGTAGCAGAGAATTGCGAGAATAGCGATGATGAGGCCTGTCGCGGTCGTGATGAGCGCCTGCCAAATTCCGTCAGCGAGCAGTTCCATGTCGATGCCGCTTCTTGACTGAGCGACCACTGCGAAAGTCTGGATCATGCCGATGATCGTGCCAAGCAGACCGAGAAGCGGAGAGACGCGTCCTAATGTGGCAAGAAGGGCGCAGCGCCTTTCTAAAAACGCGGCTATATCGGTGACGGCTTCCGTTAGGTATCCTTCGTAAAGAGCGGCTTTCTTTTCGCTTTGGAGCGCGTTTGCGTAGGATTTAAGCCAATCGGTTTCGCGGAGGATTTCAGCGGCCTGAGCGTTGTTTCCAGAGCGAACCGCTTCGGAGATTTTTTCGCGCTGAGTCTTATCCGGCATCGGATTCCAGATCAGTGTCAGAGAGCGGTCAATAATGAGCGCGAGCACAATAACAGAGATGAGAAGCAGCGGGATCATGACCCAGCCGCCGGCATAGATCAGAGACATTTTTGTTTCCTTATCGCGGTAGAACCGGCCTGAGGCTTAAGTCCTTTTCCAATAATAGTAAGCCAGCGGTCACATGCGAGTAAATCTTCTCGAGCTTCGCTTACCGTCAGCATCCCGTCCGTATACTGAACCTCGCAGCATCCTTTTTCGCGGACGTCAACAATTCCTTTGGCTCGGAAAATCTTTCGTCCGGACTGCCGAATGATGGTTTCTATTTGATCTAATTCCACGGGTTCGCCGAGCATGACGGAACAAGTTTCATAGACGCTCGCGCCCGGTTTCATCGCAAAGCCCGCGTTGCTGAGAAGCATGGTGTCTTCGCCGGGATTATGTTTTCTCGAAGTAAAGAGACCGTATTTTTTGTCAATCCAGAGATTGAAGAAATGATCGAGCGCGGCGAAGTTGGCGTTTCCGTTGGCGGAAATCACGGTGAGCGCTTTTTTATTCATTGCCCGAAGGCTGTGAACAAGGCCTTCAAGACTATCGTCACAAACCAAATCCGCTTTGCTGATTACGAGCACGTCGGCTCGTTCGATCTGGGCTTTTCTCAGTTTATCGCCGAGGTATTCCGGATGAGAAATCAGGTTTGGAGCGTCCGCGACGGAGACGACGAGACCAATCTTGCAAATGTCGGAGAGTTCTTCAAGTGAGTGCACCACGTTATCAGGATTAGCAAGTCCTGTGGTTTCAAGAATCATTTGATCTGCGGGTGTGCTTTCGATTAAGCGTAGGATGCCGGGACGAAGACTGTCCGACAGAGAGCAGCAGACGCAGCCGTCATTGAGTGCTTCTACACAGGTTTCGTCTCCGATCAGCGCGGTGTCCAGATCGATGTCGCCGAATTCATTTTGAATCACGCCGGTAAAGCGTTCACGGGTATGCAGAAAATTCAGCCAGTTCTGAAGAAATGTGGTTTTGCCGGAACCGAGAAATCCGCAAAGGATATGGATTAAAGGCTGTTCGGCTAAATCAATCTCATCGGGCCGATGGGACAGAGGAGGAGCTTTTAGAGAAATGAAGTCTGAGCCGGTATCCTCTTCTTCGTCTTCAAAGACGGAAAGCCCGAATTCGGCTTCGATGAAATAATTATTTCTATCCGGTGCCGCTCGGCTCTTTAAGACATGCAGCCGGCCTTCTGTCTTGAAGACTTCTGCAAAAGAATGGTACAGAGCGGCAAAAAGCGCTGACAGCATGCGTGCGGGACGCATGGGTCGTTCGGTAAAGCGCGGGTTGCGTTTTGCGGTCCGCATGGAAAGATTAAACCCTTCTTTGTCACGCCTGAAAATCAGGCTGAGTGTTCCGACTCGGAAATCTTCGAATTCTTCGACATATTTGGAAAGTTCCCGAATCTTTGGAATATGGGCGTCGTTTTCGTAAAGCGCTTTCATATCTTCGGTCAGATATGAAAGGGTAGTGTCTTCAACAGGGAAGGCGTATAAGGAGCATGTGGATGCGATCGCCTCATCGTCATACTCTTCTCCGTCGAAGACAATACCGTAGACAAGATCGCTGTTTGCCAGCCTCATGGTCCAGGAAAACTTCCCGGCGTTTGAAGGTAAAAAACCTCGCCATCCCAGACTTCTTGCAACTCTGCGTTCAAGGTGAATCTGCATGAAGAGGTTGTGAAGAAGCGTCGAACCTTCGTTTTGCGACGCAGGGGAAAGATCTCTTGGAATTAAGCAGTCTAACAGCATATTATTTTCTTTCCCCGCCCTCTGCGGGGCGGGTGTTTAAGTCAATCAGCTCGGGAAGACGAGGGTGTCTCCGTTGCCTAAGTAGTTAGTGGTCTTGGAGCGGAACCGAGCCGTGCCCTGCACAACCGGATAGCCGGCGTCCACGAACTTCTGGGCGGTGATGAGGCCGGTACAGTGGTTGCAGCCGACTTTCTCGAGTTCCCACTTCTTCAGACCGATAACAAGGTCGTCATACTTCGGATCCCAGTCATCGAACGGCGAGATGTGCAGACCGCCGTAGAGGCCGTAGAACTTGTCTTTTTCATAGGCAATTTCTTTGTAGGCCGTGTCCGCAAAGAGGATGATGCCCTGATGGCAGCATCCGGTGATGGATACCAGGCCGACATCCTTCACGTTGCAGTACATCGAGAGTTCGCCGTACACCTTGAAGATAATCGGGCATTCGAACTGATAAAGCGCGACACCTTCCTGGATCTTATGGAGTCCCTTCGGAACGTCTGTAACCTTGCCGACGTGACCGCAGTTGGCCATGTAGTGCTTGCCGGAAGGATAGAAAGTTGACGGGCGATAGACCGGGATGTTGGGGCCGTATTTAGCTACAACAGGGAATCCGAAGTAATGGTCCATGTGTTCGTGCGTGGAAATGAAGGCTGCGATCTCGTTGTTGGCGAGCATCTTGTCAATGCCCTCGCGCTTGAAGCACTGGTCCATCCACTGATAGTTCCAGCCGCAGTCAAAGAGATACTTTGTCTTTGTACCATCAAGCGCTTCAATTTCAACGAGGCAGGAATAACCGCCTGCATTGTCCGCGTGTTCGCTCAGTTCACGAGTGATTTCCCATGCTTTGTCCAGATCTTTGGGCAGATACGGAGCGATGTTTTTCATGCCTTCTTCATAGGTGCCTTTGCCCGGACCTTTGCCGTTGCCGAACGGCGGCCAGTTGTACGTGTACTGGTCCACCAGCAGGCCGCCTGAAGCGGTTACGTCCTGCATGAAGATACTGTTGTCGAACCAGCTGGTTTCGGAAATATTGGTGATTTTGACAGACTTGCATACGCCGATGTCTGCAGTGCCGCGATTCACATCGGGAAGGAACGCGGTACGAGCCGGAGAGTAGGAGTATGCGCCCATGGCACCGACTGTGCCAACGCCTGCTCCGAGCGCTAAGCCCTGGATAAAGTTACGTCGTTTCATAATGTGTTCCTTTCTTATTTAATCGACCAATGTGAAGATCTTGCTGCAGATCGGCAGTACCCAGACCACTGCGAAGTAGAACGCGATACCGCAGGCGATGCCGCATACGAGACCGGGGATCATGTCGCCTCTCCAGACAGCGCGTTCTTCAACTTCTTTTTCAAGCAGCTTCACTTCTTCAGCTGTGCGCATGGTTAACTTCCATCCCGGCCAACCGTCCATGAACCACCAGTTGATGAGCCAGATGTCGATGAGCCAAATCATCGGAATCATCGGGAACTGCTGCGGGTGAGAGAAGCCCTTCTGTGTTCCGAGGAAGAAATGACCGTACTTGTAGTACAGGCAGTAAATCGCGATACCGCCGAGCAGAACGATCGTGGAGCGAATCAGAACGTTGACGGGGGTGCTGAATTTACGAGGCCAGTTGCCGCAGTAGAACTGCAGGAAGAGCGCCGGAACGAGGAAGAAGATCGCTGTTTCGCCAACGTGCAGCCAGCGCCAGTCGGGAGCTGCGTCGCGTCTGTGACCGCGAATTGCTTCGCCCCAGGTCAGCTCCTGCATGTACCAGAAGAAGAAGCACAGAGCCCAGGAGATGGCGATGATGCCGAAGAAAAGGGCCAGTCTGCGCAGCCAAGGAGTCTTGATCATTGTGAAGGGATAGCGTTCCCAGATGCCTTCCATGAACCAAACGACGACGGTACAGCACATAATCCAGGCGACGTGGAAGTTTGCGGACACGGTCTGAGCAAATTCTTCCCAGTACGGAGGCGCGATAGAAGTGAAGTACTGCCACGGATAGTAAAGGATGCCCATGTGGTTGTGCATCGTCATGAAGTAAATGACGAAGCTCAGGCAGAATGTGCCGAGCCAAATGGAGAAGCCTCTTGCCGGCTGCTGAAGGTTCTGCCAGGGACGTCCTTCAAGGGCGACGACCCAAGCCGGGGAGATCCAGGAGGCGATCACGGCGAACATCATGCAGGCCTGAGCGGCGTATTCCGTCGCATAGAACTCTGTCAAGCCTTTGAGCTTAAGAAGCTGCTGAGGATTGAAGTACGCAAACGCGGTGTTGCCGAGTACGGCTTGGAAGAAGCCGTGAATCATCATGATCATGATGGCGACCGAGATGAAGGACAGCACCAGACCTTTCTGAAGCGGATGAGCTTTTTCGAGCCAATTGCGCTTGAAGGGCCAGAAGTCAAAAATGTAGGCCATCCAAATTAGGATGATCAGCCACCAGCGGCAGTAGTTATAACCCACATACGGTGTGTAAAAACGCATCACGCCCCGCGGATCCTGGAAGATCCACCAGGTGATGGCAAATATGATGAGAGTGAAGATGAGGTTAGCGATGGGAGCGATGGGACCCGACCACCGCTTGACTAGCTTTCGCTGCTCAAGATAAGGCAATGGATGTGTCATCTTATTTTCCCCTTAGGTTTTAGGTGAACGTACCGTTTAAGGAGACGGTTATTTTTATGTGAGAAGACACGAGCGAAAAAGCTGAAATGTCAGGTCAATAATAGGAGGTCCTACGAATAAATCGTCCCTTTTACTGAGTACACCCCCAGTCTACAAAGCGCACTTGGGTGGGGATATTAGCGTAAACACGCTAGGGAAAACACTTGAGTTTAGGGGATAAACGATTGGAACCGACAAGAATGCTCAAAAATCAGGGAATTCGAGAACGGGAAACTTGGATTTTTTTATCACATCCAAAAGGAAAAATAAAAAAGATATTGGGTGAATATCCTAAACAAATATTTTCATTTATTTACAAATGGGGAGGGGTGTGTTAGAATAAAAAGATATCTTTTGAAAATATGTAGTTAATATTCAAACAGATAAACCTCCTCTTGCTCATGGGCGTGTTCAATAATTATTTCGCCTTCGATTCAATTCTGCTTCCGCAAGATTTTCGGACAAAAGCGTTCTTGATACAAAAGAAATACCTTCCGGCGCAAAATGAAAAAGGCCCGGAAAACCGGGCCTGTCGGACAAATTAAAGCGCTAACGAAAATTATTCGTAAACAACCTTATTGTTCTTCATGAGGGACTGCAGATATTCCTGCTGCTTCTTTAATTCAAGACCTTCCTTTATTTGATTTTTGACGCTGTCAAAGTCGGGGAAGGAAGCGTTGCGAATGTCATTGACTTTGATAATGTGCCAGCCGAATTCGCTCTGAACGGGCTGCTTGCTGACTTCGCCTTTCTTCATGCCTTTAACCGCGTTGGCAAAGGAAGAGACAAACACGGCAGGACGGTTCCAGCCAAGCTCGCCGCCGTTGTCCTTAGCGCCCGGGTCAATTGAGTACTCTTTGGCAAGAGCAGCAAAGTCGCCGCCTTTAGCAAGTTTGTCCTCAATCATTTTCGCGGTCTTCTCGTCTTTGACAAGAATATGGCTTACGTCGAATTCCTGGCTGCCTAAAGCGGCTTTTTCCCGGTCATAACGGTCTTTAACTTCTTTGTCTGTGACCGGATGCTTTGCAAGTTCATCACGCAGAACCGCTTCCTGAAGAATACGGAAGCGAGCATAGTCAAGCGCGAACTGAACTTTCGGATCTTTGGTGATGCCGCGTTTATCCGCTTCCTGTTCTACCAGCGCGTTTGCGACTAGGTTTTCTGTGATCTGCTTGCGTGCCTCAGGAGTGTCTTTACCGCCGTTAGCAATGAGCTGAGCGATCCACTGATCCTGCAGGCTCTTTGGAATCGGTTTGCCGTTAACAGTTGCGATATTCTGAGCGGATACCGTAAATGCAGCACAAGCCAGCACAGAGGCAATAAAAAGTTTTGTTTTAATCATTTCAAGTTCACCGATGAATTAATAGCAACTCGATTCTAGGACGGTTGCAGGATAAATGCTGAGGAGTCATGCCCAAATAGGATTAACTATCAAATTATTTTCAGCAAATGACAATTTTTTTCATTTTTCTCGCCAACGAAACCGCAAAAGTTTGGCCGACTTCGGACGGAGATTGATTTGTTTGAGCTTCAGAGATGGAAGCCGGCAGGAGAGCGAAGTTTGTTCATTTGTCATTTTCTTTGAATAGCGATCTGTAGATGACCTCCAAGACGAACAGCATAGAAGAAATTTTTTAAGAGACGTAATGATCAGACAAATAGGAGGATATACATCTATTACTAAGGAGGTACCCGTCGGTTATTTGTGGGTATTCCTCTTTTCATTATTCAATTCTTACGAGAAACTTAAACCTGCAGTAGCCCCTTTTGTTGCATACATCCTAAGGCCTAACTATGAGAAAACTACAATTTCTACCCCTTGCGGCCGCCCTTTCACTGCTCGGTTTCTTTGGCAGCGCATACGCGGCTCCGGCAGCAGATGCCAACTGTACAGCATGTCATGCCAATATCGGCGCAATGCACAGCGGATCCAAACATGAACAGCTGGCCTGCACAACCTGCCATGATGGTACTGCCGAACATCTGAAGAATCAGAAACAGCATCCGACCGTTTCGATGAACCCGCAGCAGTGCGGCACCTGTCATCAGAACCAGTTCGATTCGATGTACAAAGTTAATTATCACCGCACTGCGCGTGACTCCAAGAAGAATTACGGCAACATCGCGCCGAACCCCTTCTTTGACGAAGCGCTCGGAGCGCACGGCTTTGTGAAGGAGCATGATCTGCCGAGATCTCATGCGTTTGCCGCCGTCGACCAGTTCATTTGCGACCGCGCTTTCGGCGGACGTTTTGAGCCCAAAGAAGGCTGGCTCTTCAGCGGTGACGAAGGCGGATTCTTCGGCGTATGGGAAAAGCTGAACGACACCGTCGAAGGCAACGCTCAGAAGCCGCATAAGCCCGGTACAGCCGCAGCCGCCAATCCCGTCTGCTGGACCTGTAAATCGACTG
>Ga0073907_1004247_pt1 | contig 10287 bp, 7 predicted proteins | sample GluameincwithD2O_FD_65483 | JGI IMG/M metagenome (GOLD analysis project Ga0073907, IMG submission 65483) | Mouse cecum microbial communities from Vienna, Austria - Glucosamine amended microcosms incubated with D2O | ecosystem: Host-associated > Mammals > Digestive system > Large intestine > Cecum... | reverse complement strand
CCATTTATTTTCTTTGTCTGACGGGAACGGTTAATATAAGAAACTTGCATCTCCATCCTGCCGCTCTTCCCCAGCATATCCTGTGCTGTCATCTCTTCCCCATCCAGTGTATAGCGGATCTGTACACTTACCGGAAGCTCCTTTGTGGTCTTTCCCTGATAATATATATCCTGCCCGGCCGTGCTCCATTCCACGGAATTACCTGACTGGGAAAACTTCTCGTCACCCTTTACGTTAGTAATATCGGTCAGGCCGGAACTGTCTTTCAATGTCCCCTTTGCCAGGCCGGAATCCTGCAGCCAGTCTGCCACTGTAACCTGTAAGATCTCCCCGTCTGCCCCGGCAGTGGCATATACGGATTCCTGCTTGCTTACCCTCTTCGCCTCTGTATACGTAGTATTGCACAAAACCATACCAAGTATCAGTGCCCCGCTGATCACCGTTTTTCCTATTCTCTTCCCATTTTTCTGATTCATAATAAATCCATCCTTTCTCTATTCTCTCTATCAATAGTCAATCTTACGCATATCCCATGTCGTCTTACAGATTATCTTATCAAATACAGTCAGCATCGCCGGCAGTAAAAGAATTACGATAATGGTACTGACCACCGCTCCTCTTGCCAGCAGGGTACAGATAGCCTTGATCATATCGATACTGGAGGATACTGTCACGCCAAAGGTTGCCGCAAATAGACACATACCACTGATCATAATGGACTTCACCGACGTCCTGTGCGCGATGGAGATGGCCTCCTTCTTCGTCTTACGCCGCTCTGTCCTCTCCTTGTGATACCGGCTCGTCATCAGGATGGCATAGTCCACTGTCGCCCCCAGCTGGATCGTTCCAATCACGATACCAGCCACAAAGGGAAGGGATTCCCCGGTATAAAACGGCACCGACATATTGAGGAAGATGGCAAATTCTATCACCGTTACAAGGATCACTGGAATGCTGATGGATTTGAAGGTCAGCATAATGATCAGGAAGATGGCGATAACGGATACATAATTTACATTGGCCAGATCAATATCCGTCGTATCCTGCAGATCCTTCATCAGGGGAGCTTCACCGATCACCATGGATTCGGGACTGTATTCCTTTACGATGCCGCTGAGGGAGGCAATCTGGGCATTCACCTCATCCGTCGCGGATTTATAATCAGAGCAGATAAACTGCAGCTCATATTCCTCGCACTGAAGCATCTCGCGGTATTCCTTCGGAACCATTTCCACAGGGAAATTGGCGCCCACAAAGGAATCCATACCCAGAACCCATTTCACGCCTTCTACGTCTTCCATTCTCTTCTGCATATCATTTTTATCCTTGGATGACAGCCCATTTTTCAGAAGAACGATATGCATATTATTCATATTAAACTCTTCCTGAAGCTTATTGTTTGCCACAGCGGAATCCAGTGTCTGAGGAAGTCCTGAGTCAATATTGTAATAGATGTCATAATTTTTATTTCCATAATATGCCGGTCCCATCAGCACCACAAACAGGATCAGCGCCACTGGCCAGAGTTTCACCACCCTCTTCGAAAATCCGTCCATATTGGGGATCAGATTTTTATGATTGGTTTTGTCGATAAGCTTATCAAAACATAGGATCAGCGCCGGAAGCAGTGTAATGCATACGATCACACCGATGATCACTCCCTTGGCCATAACTATGCCAAGATCCATACCCAGCTTAAAGGTCATGAAACACAGGGCGGCAAAGCCTGCAATGGTGGTTATGGAACTGCTGGTGACGGATTTGAATGTATTGGATATGGCATGCGCCATAGCGCGCTGCTTATCCCCCTCAAACCTCACTTTATTTGCCTCGTAGCTCTCCAACAGGAAAATGGAATAATCCATCGTGACACCAAGCTGCAGGATCGCTGTCAGCGCCTGCGTGATATACGATATCTCGCCAAAGAAAATATTGCTCCCCATATTGTAGACAATGGAAATACCTATCCCCATAAGGAAAATAAATGGGGTTACAAAAGAATCCATAGTCAGCAGCAGGACAAGCAGGGACAAGCCCGCTGCCACAGCCACATAAACCGGCATCTCCGCCAGGGCCAGATTTTTGATGTCCGTAACGACACCGGACATACCGCTGATAAACGCCTGTTTATCTACGACCCTGCGCATATCTGCGATGGCATCCATCGTAGTATCGGCAGAGGTGGTATCATCAAAGAGTGCGATCATCATCGTGGCGTCGCCATGGAACAGCGCATCCCTCAGCCTGTCGGGGATCATTTCTACAGGAATGGTAATATCTGCCACATCATCATACCAGATGACCTTCTCCACATGTTCCACTTCCTTCAACTTCTCTTTTAGCTCCGCCACCTCTTTGTTTTCCATATTTTCCACAACTACCATGGAAAACGCTCCCATGCCGAATTTATCCACCATGGTATCCTGCCCGGATACTGTTTCCAGGGAATCCGGAAGATAACTGAGCAGATCGTAGTTGATCCGTGTCTTTACATATCCAAAGACTGCAGGAATGAACAATACAACCGCAAATATAAGTATAAGAATCTTGTGTCTGGCAACCCATTTGCCGAACTTAATTGCCATCGTTTCAGCCTCCTTTACAAATCTTTTGAAAAAGTATGACCGGTGGTCATTTTCTACACTGTATGCAAGTGTAGCACAAAAATGACCATCGGTCAACCTTTTTTAAATAAAATTCATAAAAAAATACCCTGGGGAACTCTCCAGGGTACACAACTCATAACGCTATTTAATTTAATTCCAACCGGCGGTGCGGAACAGCTGCGCTCAGTGATGTCCCTCTCCATGATGGCCTTCATTCTGGTGATGTTCATCAATCAGGCCATGGATCTCTGTCATGGTCATATGACGGTAGTCGTCCACTGTTATGGATTCATCATAACGGGCCAGTTCCAGATAGGCAGAATACCTGCCCACCGATACCGCATATTCATGTGCCTTGGCCACAAGAGAAAGATCCGTGCTAAAGCTGCTGCTGTGATAACCTATCCGGCTTACACAGCTCTCCAGACCAGCTCTTCATATCCTCACTTTCCACCAATAGGTCAATGGCCTCCGTATACTTCTTCCCTTTCAGGGACAATTTCTCTATAATTCTTTTTCCCTCATCGTTGTAAGCGGCCACCGATATCACCTTGTCAAACCGATTCAGGGCCAGCTCGATGGATGGATTGACATCAATGCTTACATAGGAAACCGGCAGCTGGATCCAGGCGTATCCCCCCATCCCCATCAGCAGAAATAGGGCGGCACAGGCCGCTGCCAGCGCGATGCGGAGTCCCGGCCGGCATCTCATAAACCGTCTCCAATGAAACGACACTGCGCCGAAGCTTCGTTGTATGATGTTTTCCTGTCACCCTGCACCCCTTCATGATACTGCAGCGATGACTTTTGGCCTTTGCCTCTGCTGTCGTACAATCTGCCATCCCCGTCAGCAAAGACAGGGACAGAAGTCCGGCTGCTCCAAACATGATCACTTTTTTCATACTCTTTTCCTCCTGACACTTTCCTTATACTCCGCAGCATAGCAGCCAGACGGCGCCAGGCTGCCTCTCTCTGGTTTCACTTATAACACGAGCGGGCGGAGGAAATCCTTGCATCCAATTTATACTTTTTCAATTCTCTAATATTTCGTTCTCATTACTATATATCTCCCATTCCACCGGAGCTCCATCCGCTTCGTCCCGCCGGAGATGACAAACGGCATCCACATTGAGACAGGACTTCAGTCTGCCGCCGTGCCTGCCATGCTCCATATACCATATCACGGTGTCCCGCAGCTCTTCCATAAGAGAAAAAACCGAAACATTCATTTCCCATCTCTTCCAGATCAGGGGCAGAGAGTCACCTATAAGTTCACCCCCTTGACATGAGGTATCGCCGCCATGGGAAATTCCTCGTTCATACAGGGAGAGGGAGAAAATATTTCCCCGCCCCTGCTCCATGACAAAAAGGGGACGGCACAGACTCTGCGGGCAGGCCAGAATTCCATTTGCCCACCGGGCAAATTCAGTCATCCATCCCGCCCTGGTAAACCGCACAAAGACATCCACTGTGGTAATGCCGGGGCTGTACATGGATCTTCTCATATCCTCTTCACCAAAACAATATTCCAGCCTTTTACCCAGTCTGGAAAAACTCAGGCAGCCCCGATAGGTTTCCACTTCCGTAACCTTACTCAAATCAAACATTTTGGATAGCAGCGACGCCAGATTATCTGAGCGGTGCATCCGGAATACATCAAAATTATAATATGTACCGCTCTCGCCAATGGCAAAGGGGGACGGCTCAAAAGACTCCTTCGGCTCAATCGCATCGCCCCAGCCAAAGTTCCCAAGTATCTGATGTTTTTCCTTTATCTTCCGGGAGAGCTCCTTCCGGCGGAACTGGTATGACGCCTCAAAATCCCAATTATGATCCTCTGCCCGAAATGCATAGGGGTCAATTCCGCAGTACAGCATACGTTCCTTCTTTTTCTCCGGCCCGAAACGGAGGATACAGTAACTTTCCGTGAGAAAGCTTCCCTCTTTCTCAAAAATGCCCCCTGCCCCGCTGCCGGCATCCCACTCCCGGTCTCTCCTGCGGTATTCCTCATACTGACGCAGCGCCTCTAAAATCTTCGCCGCCTTCTCCTCGTTTCCCAGACCCTCCACTGAGATCCGGTTAAGAGAGACAGGCCGGGGCCTTTGCAGCTGTTCCAGAACCTCCTGAACCCGTTTATTTGCGCCGCCCTGCCCAGCCTGCAGCAGTCCGTTCTCTTCCGGCATCGGCAGCTCGTACCACCCAAACTCCCTCTGGTGATACAGACGGATCGACCGATCCGTCACCAAAACCCGAAAGCAGTAATCCTCCTGTTCCGTATAATAAACAGCCTGAACCATTTCCGTCTCCCCTTCTTCTATATCCGTTTCCCTGTCCGGTAACCGGGATACGCTGGCCGGAACCGCTTTTTCGCAATAGGAGGACACCCCCTCATAATGGGAGATCTGTACAGGCTCTTCTGTTTCCCCCACCAGCATGCGGGCTATAAGGGGCACGGTGGACGGGTATAGAACGAGACGCGCCAGCCATTCCTCCGCCAGCTCCTGTGCATCTGCCCTCTCATCGTCCCCAATGCCGGTTATGGCAAGAAGAAAGAAAAACTCCTGCGTCCTCTCTATCCCTGCTGCCATCCGGACGAAGTCTTGAAAGGAATAGGCCGGCCGGCACACAGATTTCCCATCCAGAAAATACAGACAGTAGTGCAGATGGAACTCCGTATAACACCTGTTCGATATCGGGATATTTCTTAAGAATTTCCTGCCGCAGGGGATGATAAATATATTTACTGCTGCTGTGCTCCACATTTTTTAGATTATACTCTTTATACATATACTCCAATACGCACGCCGGTACCTCTTCCTCCCGTACCCAGAATGTCATCAGCCGGATCAGACAGACACTCCTTGTCTCCTGGTAAATGTTCCGGCTCCCTTTCCCATTCTGCTCATACAAATGATTCACACAGCCGCACATCAATATCCTTTCCCAGTGATCCTGATTCTTCTTGGTCAGCAGGTGATTGCTGTTCAGGCTGCGCAGCCGTATATAGTCGGAAAAGGACCGGAGCCGCACAAGATTCTCCGGTTTTTTTAAAAGCCGGACAGGCAGATGACCGCACTCGGACTGCATATTCCAAAGGGACACCGCGCATTCTCTTCCATAAAAGCTTCCTCTGTCATTCACTCCAAAGGGGGTCTGACCAGAAGAAAAGCTGCCTGCCTCTGGTACCAGGGCATAGGCAATGGCAAGCTCCAGTAGAAAATTAGACGGGAGCGCATGGATATTATAATTTCCCTCCATGGACCACTCAGAAAGATACTTCATCATCCCTCTGGCAAACCCTTCCTCATACTGCTCTCTTAAAAAAACCCCGGACAGAAAGAAGTCCTTCCACAGAGCTGCCCTCGGCACCTTCCCGGATTCTCTGGCCGCCTGAAATATGGCGGTGAATTCTTGTAACGCCCCCTCTGCCATGCTCTCTTCTATCCGGATCTCCTCCTCCATCTGCAGCCGCTGCAGCAGGGAGGGGGCGGGAGCAGCATCCGATTCCGCGGGCGTGTCCGGGACCGGCGCTGTATCCTGCAGGGCTTTTGTCTCAATACCCAGATCCGGCAGTGCCCCCTCCTCCTTACCCCTGTGGGATTCCAGTGCATATTCCAGTGCCTCCTGGTATGCCTGGTTCAGCCTGGCAAATTCCTCGGGGTTCTCTTCCAGATGGCACTCCCGGGATCCAGCGGCATAGGCGGAACGGATTTTCCTTTTGTCATTGGTGGGTTCTATCCCAAGAATTTTCCAGCATTCACTCATTCTCTTCCCCTGCCTCCTCGTACTCTTCCATGTCAAATTTTAATTCCCCGTCAAACAAAAACTCTTCCTCCCCGGCTCTGGATTCCTCCCATGCGGCAAGCTGCCTTCGGATCTCCTGAATGGTTCTCCTTACAATATGCTGTCTGCCGCTCTGGATCCCCTCTATAAACCAATCAATCAGATACCCTGTCCGTTCCCGCTGCCTTCCTGTACATTTTTCATAATGCGCCGCCAGCCGGGCCAGCAGTTCCTGATTCTCCTCCCTCTGGATCGGGGGAATCAGAAGCTGTTCCATGTCCCTGCGGCAGCGTTCCAGTTCCGCCTTGGTCAGGTTCTGGTTGGCCAGCAGGATATGATTTCGCACATTCTGGGAATTCACCACCTCTACAAACAGGATGCCATTGATATCATAGGTAAAATATACATCGATTCCCTCCTGTCCCGCGGGCTTTGGTTCCACCGGGATCCGCACTTCACCAAGAAACAGATTATCGCTGGCATAATATTCCTCACCCTGATAGATTCGCACCAGTATCTCCTTCTGATAATCGGCCAGTGTCACCAGGTGCTGGCAGTGTGAGGACGGAAGTGTAGAATTGCGTTCAATCATGGGAAGCATATAGCCCTGCCGGTCTGTCCCCCGGTGCCAGCACTCCACGCCCAGGGTAAAAGGACAGACATCGGTGAGCATCATATCCCGGATATCCTCATTCCGGCGGCGGATGCCGGTATACACACCGGCGCCCACAGCCACCACCTTATCCGTATCCCCGGCCACTACCGGTTCTTTTCCCAAAAGCTCTGTCAGAAACCGGCTGACGATGGACAGCCGGGAAGAGCCGCCCACCATCACGAGCTCGTCCACATCGGATACCCTGGCCCCAGCGTCCTTCAAAAGGCGGAGAAACAGCTTCCTGATCTTTGCAAATAATGGCATGCAGATCTGAAAAAGGATATCGTGATCCAGTCTGGCCTGATACTCCCCGCCGCCGGCCGTCAGTCTCATCGTAACCTCCGGTTCGGACTCCAGCCGTATCTTGGCGGCCTCTGAGGCTCTTTTCAGCGACGTCTGTTCCTCTGGGGAAAGTCTGTCCCACTGCAGGCCGTTTTCCCGGCAGAAATATTCTGCCGCCAGCCGGTCAATATCGTCCCCGCCCAGATAATTGTCACCCGCCACCGCCACAATTTCTATAATATTGTCAAAACACTCCACATAAGAGAGATCCAGTGTTCCACCCCCAAAGTCAAATACAAGAAGCGTCCTGTCCTCTTCCCCATATTCCATCCGGTACGCCAGTGCGGCGGCAGATGGCTCATTGACCAGCCGCTCCACACGAAGGCCTGCAATCTTCGCCGCTTTCTTTGTATCGCTCCGCTGTTTGTCATTGAAATAGGCCGGGACTGTGATAATGGCCTCCTCAATCTCCTCCCCCAGGGCGAATTCTGCATTTCGGCGGATCCGTTCCAGCACCATGGCAGACAGCTCCATCGGTGTATAAGCGCTGCCACCCAGAATGTATTTCTTATCCGTCCCCATAAACCGTTTGAAGGAGCAGACCGTCTCCCCACTGTGTTCTGTCATACGTTCCTTTGCCGGCCGTCCGGCCGTCAGTCCCTCTCCCTCTATATAACCCACTACGCTGGGGAATAGAACCTGTCCCGTCTCGTCCCCGATCAACTGGACTTCCCCATCCTTCCAGTAAGAAGCCAGACTGTTTGTCGTTCCCAGATCAATGCCTATCATTGCCATATTAACACCTCCGTTTACAATGAACCCCGAACATCCCTTTCCCATAAAATAATAACAGATATATTTTCCGAACAGGGGGACAGCCAGCCATGAACCAGGTAAAAAGCACCGTGAACATCGGCAATACATACGACAGGGGATTAACCGGACACGGCATCGGGATCGCGGTGGTCGACACCGGGCTCTCCCCGCATCCTGACTACCGCGATCGGATTGCCGGCTGGTACGATCCTGTGAACCGCAGACGCTTTCCCTATGATGATTCTGGACACGGATCCCATGTGGCGGGCATCGCTGCCGGAAACGGCCACGCCTCCGGCGGCATTTATGCGGGTATCGCACCGGAAGCACACCTGGTGGGCATAAAAGTACTGAACAGCAAGGGCAACGGTACCATTGCCGATATTATGGATGGGCTCCAGTGGATCCTGCGCAATCACAGACGTTTCCGCATCCGCATCGTAAATATATCCATCGGCGCCAACGATCAGAAAGAGTTCCATGAAAAAAGCGATTTCGTAAGAAAGGTGGATGAACTCTGGGATCATGGCCTTGTAGTGACTGCCGCCGCCGGCAATAAGGGGCCGGAACGGCACACCATCAGCGCCCCCGGTAATTCCAGAAAAGTCATTACCGTAGGTTCTGTAGACTCCTTCCCCGCCGAAAAACGCCGGCCGGGGGAAAAAGAGCCCCGGGAAAACCACTCAGGAGCAGGGCCGACCTTTTCCTGTATTAAAAAACCGGATGTGGTGACTCCCGGCTCCCGCATCATCAGCTGCGCCAGCCTTCAGAATGTCCGTGCCGGCCATCCCTATTCCATTAAGAGCGGCACTTCGATGTCTACCCCCATCGTCAGCGGTGCCATTGCACTTCTTCTTTGCCGGTATCCGGAGATGACTCCCCGGGAGGTAAAGATCCGGCTGAAAAACACATGCACGGATCTGCATCTGCCCCATGAAAAACAGGGCTGGGGAATGCTGAACATCGAAGCGCTGCTAGGATTAAAGTAACACCGTTGGACTACTTCAATTTGCGAAAAAACCACTCCAGTTCCTCCTCCGTCACCGGCTCAGGGGAAAAGCCGGCCCTCTCCAGTATGGCTGCTGCCCTCTCAAACTCCTCCCGATCCGGCTGCCAGCTCCCCTGCATGGCAAACCACTCTAACTGTTCCCTATAATTGAGCCGGCCCGCCAGCTCTGGATTTCGTCTCTCCTGTTTCCTGACATAATTCTGATAGCGCATGATCAGCCGATCACTCAGCCCCGCGGTGCGATACCTGCCATACCACTTAACCCGGCGCGCCGTCATTCTTCCCACAAAAAACAGCAGCACAGCCGCCGCCGGAAAAGCAAGCCCCACACCTGCATATCGCCCAAACGCTGACAGCCTGCCGCCCCCCGTCACTGGGAGTTCTGGATCCTGACCGGCCTGCCCTGTCGATCCGCTGCCTCCGGCATCACGTACAAGGAAATCAAAGAACTGCTGAAGCAGACCGTTTCCGGCGCCCTCTGTCTCGGCAGCTGCCGGCGTCACATCCGCCACACGCCATCCCCGGGAAATATCATACACCTCCACCCAGGCATGGGCACCTGCATCCGTCACATCCACAGATACCACCGCCGTCTCTCCAATAGGGGAATATCCCTGATAATAGTACTCATACTTTTCCTCAGGCAGCACGGTGCCATCTCCGGACAGATCCGATGGATCGATGACATAGCCCTCCGCATACCGCGCCGTTATTCCCAGATGCCGGAAAACAAGTGTCGCCGCACTGGCAAAATGGGCGCAGTACCCCTTGCGGTTCTCTGTGAGAAAATAATTTATGAAATCCTTCTGGAAGGGCGTCGCCCCCGGGCGCAGCGTATAGGGAATGTTCCTCTGAAAATAATTTCGGAGCTGCCGGATAACAGCATCCAGCTCCATCCCCCTCTCCAATCCGGCCTCTTTACAGAATCGCGAAATGGTCTCCTGATTCTCTTCCGGTACCACCAGATTCTTCTCATGAAGATTGTCCCGGTATAATTTATATGCTTCTGCACTATCCGGAATGAGATCATGAGTATTTCCGTGAAATAGAAAATATTCATATTCCTCCATGTATCCGGGGGCAATGCTTTTGTCTGCATCCAGGGAATAGTAGGGCACGTACGCTTCCCTCGCTGC
>Ga0073907_1004245_pt1 | contig 10297 bp, 5 predicted proteins | sample GluameincwithD2O_FD_65483 | JGI IMG/M metagenome (GOLD analysis project Ga0073907, IMG submission 65483) | Mouse cecum microbial communities from Vienna, Austria - Glucosamine amended microcosms incubated with D2O | ecosystem: Host-associated > Mammals > Digestive system > Large intestine > Cecum... | reverse complement strand
GCCGAAGGGGCTATGAGCGCTATGCGGTTAAGCGTGGCTTCGGGAAAGAATGTATCGGCCACCTTTATTATCCCCTTTGTCCCCAACCGTTTACTCTCAAGGTTGTTACCTATGGTCAACTTGTGAGGCATCGTTTCAATGCCAAGGATTTTGACGCATTTGAAAAGCGCTTCAGAGGGGATGTGGTCAATCACCGTGCCGCACTGCAGGGCGGCTACCGCGAGTTCTCTTTTATCTGTAGCCATAGCTGGGTCAAATCTTTTCGGGTGAAATGCCGAGGGCGCGGCAAATAATTGCCTGACGGGCATAAAGGCCGTTGCGCGCCTGGTCGAAATAATAGGCTTTCGGATTGTCGTCGACATCCTGGTTGATTTCATTCACACGCGGCAGCGGATGCAGGATGCGCAGATTCTCTTTCGATGTGTCGAGCATCGAATTTCGGAGAGTGTATAGGTCTTTCACCTTCTCGTATTCCATTATGTCGGAGAAACGCTCGCGCTGCACACGGGTCATGTAGATTATGTCGCTCGAATCAATCACATCGCGTGAGAAATCAGTATGCTCTTCAAATGCGATGCCCTGCTTGCGGCAGAACTCGACATACTCGCGCGGCATCTTAAGCTCGTCGCACGCCACAAAACGGAACGTGGGGTTGAAATATTTCATCGCCATCAGCAACGAATGCACAGTGCGCCCGTATTTGAGGTCACCTACCATGGTTATGGTTAGGTTTTCAAGCGTTCCCTGGGTCTTGAGAATCGAATAGAGGTCGAGCATAGTCTGCGACGGGTGCTGGTTTGCTCCGTCGCCTGCATTGACAACAGGCACATCTGTCACTTCAGTGGCATATCGGGCAGCCCCTTCAAGATAATGGCGCATTATTATAAGGTCTACATAATTGCTGACCATCTTGATGGTATCCTTTAGGGTCTCCCCTTTCGAGGATGATGTTGTTGAAGCGTCGGAGAACCCTATTACGCGGCCGCCAAGGCGGTTGACCGCTGTCTCAAAACTCAATCTCGTGCGGGTGGAGGGTTCAAAAAAAAGCGTCGCAACCACTTTCCCGTCAAGAATTTTGTGGTTGGGATGCTCCTCGAAATAACGCGCCGTCTGCAGAAGGTCGAGAATCTGTTCCTTCGTCAGGCCGTCGATTGAAACCAGGCTGTTTGGATTCATCTGCTTTCTTGTTTGTTTAGTTCAATGCAAAGATAAACAAATTTGGAGACTGTCTAAAATTTTTCACAATGAAGTAATCTAAAAATTTTATACGTGTTCAACAAAAAAGCCGTTGCGTCGGCATATGCGACACAACGGCTATCTTTAATCAAGGCTCATTGCCTTAGAGTGTGTTTGGATTTAACATATTCACAATGAATAGGGCGATTGAATCATTTCAAATATTCCTTGAGCGGATTTGAGTTGAATTCAAACACACTCTTACTTCGCTTTTTTCAATGTTTTTTTATTGATTTTGGCTGGGAATTTCTGTTTCAATCCGGCCACCCATGCTTCTTCAAGCTCACCCTGGTAGTCTCCGGTAACTGCACCGCGCACATCGGCAGCCTCTTCGGGGGCGTTGAGAATCTTGCCACGATAGGGGAAATACCATGCCCACTTCCCTTTGGCCTCAGGCTTCTCAGCACCGAAACCAAGATAGTCGGTGATGTTGTTCTCACCCTGTGCGGCAATAACCTTTTCGATTTTCACATCTTTGCCGAACTTCTTGCGCAAATCGGTTGCAAGGGAATCGCCGGGTATGTCGGTCGATTCGAGATAGCCCTTTGCAAGCTGCATAATAGAATCGCTTGTGGCAAACACCACATATGATTTGAATTTGGGCTTTTCCCATTTATATTTGTCGCGATGGGTGCGGAAATAGTTCTCGAGCCCTTCTTTATCCTGTTTGGCTTTTGTCCACACCTTCCGGTCAGAAACCTCAAACAGCAGCATACCGTCGCGGTATTCGTTGAGCAGGTTGCGGTAGTCAGCATTATTGACCGCCAGATCCTGACGTTCTGCCTCTGTCACTGCATTATCAAGCGAAAGGTTTACACGCTCCTCAAACTGGGCGGCCTGACGCTCGGGAGTGCCGGCCAACGGGGCGCCGATTTCCGACACGACCTCTGAGAGCAGTATTTTCTGTTTGCCCATAGAGGCAACTTCCATCTCGCTGACGATATATTTTTCAATCAAAGCACTGTCGAGACCGCCGTTTTTCACGATTTCATTTTTCACCAGCGCCAGATTTGCCGCGTTGACACCGGCTTTGAATTTGCGGCGCAATTCAGCGATTTTCCGTTTGCGGGGCATCTGACCACGTTCATCACGCTGGATTACATTCTTAATCATCGGTTCCATGGTCTCGAATGAGTCAACAGGTTTCCAGTCGAGACGTTTCACGATGTGATAGCCATAAGAGGTCTTGAACGGGGCTGACACCTCACCGTTCTGCAGCGAGAAAGCGGCTTCTTCAAATTCAGGCACCATCTGCCCTGCACCGAACCAGTTGAGACGCCCGCCGTTACGCTGCGACCCGGGGTCTTCCGATTCTTTCTTGGCAATCTCCTCGAAATCGGCACCTGCAGCCAGCAGGGCGCCGATTGAATCGATTTCGGCTTTTTTCTTTGCGGCATCCTCCTCGCTCAGCCCCTGGGTGAGTTTCAGTATGTGCTGGGCAAGAACCTGGCCACGGGCCGGACGACGGGCATTCACTTTAACGATATGGAATCCGAAAGGAGTCTCAACAACAGGTGAGATCTCACCGGCTTTGGTGTTATAGGCGGCATCCTCGAAAGTGTAAGGCAGACGACCCACCGGGATGAAGCCCATGCGGCCACCGTTTTTCCGGGCTGCGCGGTCGATAGAATATTGGCGGGCGAGTGCCGCGAAATCAGCGCCGTTGAGAATTGCCGTGCGGATTGAATCGAGGGTGTGCTTCTGGGCTTCGGCATCAATTCCGGGGCCTTTGCTTGCCAGCATGATGTGGCTCACATCGACATCTTCCTGCATGTGGGAATATACCGCGCGGATAATGCTGTCTTCCATCTCCTTATTGCGGAGATACGGCTCGGCAAGCTCTCTGCGGTAGCCGTCGAACTCGTTTTTGAAAGCCTCCGTATTGTCGATTCCCTCAGATTCAGCATCAGCCACCTTCTGTTTATAGGTGACAAACATGTCGAGATATTCGTCGATAGTCTGAGGTGCGAGCTGCTGACTGTTGTTTTTGTGATAGAGATATTCAAATTCGCCAAGGGTCACAGCCTTGCCATTGATAGTCATCAGCTCCGGATCTTTAGAGCCTTTGGCCTGAACCACGGCAACCGATGCCAAGACCAGGGCCAGTGACAATAGTCCTTTTTTCATGAGTGGTTTATAGCTTATAAAGTTACAATTTCTTTCCAAATGAAGCCTTTACGGCCTCCAAGTGATAAACAGGTTCTACACTAAAAACACGTTTGAATTTAACTCAATATCACCCGATTAACTGTTAATGTGTTAAATTCAGACATATCCTAAGAGAATAACGCATTTCAAAGCCGTTTATTATCGCACCCCACAAAAAAAGCCGCTCCCATGACAGGGAGCGGTCTTTTACTTTATCAAACATAATGGCTATTCCAGCCTTGATTGCCTTTTTTCGGCTTTTGACAGCTTTTCTATTATCTCGAAGATGCGCTGTAGTTCGGAGCCTCGCTGGTGATTGCCACATCGTGGGGATGGCTTTCGGCCACACCGGCGTTGGTGATGCGGGTGAACTGGGCCTTATGGAGGGCATCGATGTCTTTCGCTCCGCAATAGCCCATTCCGGCACGCAGACCGCCGAGCATCTGATAGACAACCTCGTAGAGCGAACCCTTGTAAGGCACACGGGCGGCAATCCCTTCAGGCACAAGTTTCTTCGCGTCAGTCTCACCGGCCTGGAAATAGCGGTCTTTCGAGCCTTTCTCCATGGCTTCGAGAGAACCCATGCCACGGTATGATTTATACTTTCGTCCGTTGAAAATTATGGTCTCACCCGGCGATTCTTCCACACCGGCCAACATGCCGCCGAGCATCACGCTGCAGCCACCTGCGGCCAGCGCTTTCACAATGTCGCCGCTGTAGCGTATGCCGCCGTCGGCAATCAGGGGCACCCCTGTGCCTTCAAGAGCCTTAGCCACGTCATAGACAGCCGACAGCTGCGGCACTCCAACCCCGGCTATGATTCGGGTAGTGCAGATTGAACCCGGGCCTATGCCCACCTTAACACCGTCGGCACCGTTCTCGACAAGATAGCGGGCGGCATCGCCGGTGGCGATATTTCCCACAACAACGTCGATTTCGGGATATTTCTCTTTGACAGCGCGCAACACACCCACAACCCCCTTTGAATGGCCATGGGCGGTGTCAATCACTATCGCATCCGCTCCGGCGGCCACAAGGGCGTCGACACGCTGCATCGAATCAGCCGTCACCCCCACTCCGGCGGCAACGCGCAAACGGCCCAGGCGGTCTTTGCACGCATTGGGTTTGTCTTTCGCCTTGGTTATATCTTTATATGTCACAAGCCCTACCAGATGGCCTTCGCGGTCAACAACCGGCAGTTTCTCGATTTTGTGGCGTTGCAGAATCTCGGCGGCCTCTTCAAGATTGGTCGACTGCGAGGTGGTGATGATGTTCTCTGAAGTCATCACTTCGTCGACGGGGCGGTTGAGGTCGCGCTCAAACCGAAGGTCGCGGTTAGTGACTATACCTACCAGGAAATTGCCTTCGTCAACAACAGGTATGCCGCCGATATGATACTCTTCCATCATCTTCAAGGCATCGCCGACCGTGCTGCCCCGGAGTATGGTCACAGGATCATAAATCATGCCGTTTTCAGCACGCTTCACGGCATGTACCTGCCGGGCCTGTTCCTCAATCGACATGTTTTTGTGGATAACGCCGATGCCCCCCTCGCGGGCTATGGCAATGGCCATCTTGGCCTCTGTGACCGTGTCCATGGCCGCCGACACCAACGGAACATTCAACGCGATGTTGCGCGAAAACTTGGTTTTCAACTCCACGCTTCTCGGAAGCACCTCGGAATAAGCAGGTATGAGCAGAACGTCGTCGAAAGTCAGACCGTCCATCTTCACCCTGTCTGCAATAAATGATGACATATATTATATATAAGGAACGTTACTTTATTGCACGCAAAGATACAAAACTTTTTTCGCTTAGGCATAACAATTCGCACTTTCAGCGATTTTATTCGCCGGTTTTTCGCCTAAATAAGATTTTCTTGGAATATATCAGAACAGTTTAAGAATTTTTTTCGTAAATTTGCGGTAATTTTTGATATTTTCCATGTGGTGTATTATATCGATGCCTTATTTTAGCATTCATAAACTTAGAGGGCATCGCGCAACAACAGGTTTTCAAATTTTCAACAGTAAGAATATTAGTAATTAAACCAATAAGATGATGAAAAGATTGCTATTTGGGGCAATCGCTGCTACGGGACTGGTGATTTTACCGGCATGTAGCGACACTTTCAACCCCACAAGTGATTGCGAAGGCCGCATCTTGCCAACCGTAGGCGTCGACCCTTCGGTTGCCGCACCCTCGGCACCGGCCAAGGCTGCATCAAGAGCCTCCGGTCAGGCACTGGAAATCAGCGCCAACGATCTGACATTGAAACTTTCTGCCAACGACGGCTCTCTGGAGCGCAGTTGGGCATCCTTGACTGAATTCAACACTGCCGAGAACTTCCCCGTCGGAGCCTACACTTTCGAGGTTTCATATGGCGACCCGAAATTCGGAGGGTTCAACCAACCTTACTATTTCGGTTCAACCCCGCTGACTGTTCTCGAAAACAAAACCACCCCGGTCAACATCACCGCAAAGCTCTGCAACGCCATGGTGACGGTGCGCTACTCCGAGGCGATGAACCAGTATTTCACTGAATATTCCGGTGAAGTAACAGCCGGAACGTCGAGCTACGTCTATTCTCCCGAGGAGATGCGCACGCTCTATGTGGTGCCCGGCCGCGTTTCGCTCAACATCAACGTTACCAAACCCAACGGTGTGACAGGCAAACTCAACGCCATCGATTTCCAGGCCGAGGCCGCACATCATTACGTTATTGACGTCACAGTCAACAACGGCAACGTCGGTGGCGGAGCGCTCAATGTCACCTTCAACTCCGACGTGGTTGAGGAGACAGTCGATCTCGACATCAGCGACCAGGTTCTCTCAGCCGACGCCCCGACAATCTCCCCTATCGGCTTCACCCCCGGCGAACCTATCGATGTTATCGAAGGAGTGCAACTCTCAGACCTCGTGCGCATGTCGATAACAGCAGCCGGTTATGTCGAGACCGCCACTCTGACTGTATCTCAATCGCTTGTTGCCCGTGGTTGGCCCGAAACAGTCGATTTGGCCACTGCCGATGAAAACGTGCTGCTGCAGCTACGGAACTTCGGCATGGGGATGGTAGGCTTCGACGGCATTAAAAGCCAAATGGCATTCGTAGGATTCAACCGAATCCCCCGCTACCTGCAATATATCGATGGTGGCGACAATACTGTATCTTTTACTCTCGTGGCAAAAGACCGCAACTCGAAAATAAGTTCGCCTCTCACGCTCACCTATAATATCACTAAACTTGATTTAAGGCTGGAAAACTTCCAGCCTCTGAGAGTCGACGACTCTCAGCTGAGCTTTGATTTAATCTATAGTGGCAATGTTGAAAACATCGTGTTCGAGCGTAAAAACGAACAGGGAATTTTCAGACCAATTCCCGGGCCGGAAATCCAACAGGATGAAAACGACCCAAAACGCTACCATGTCACAGTCACAGTGCCTGAGAATGAATTGAATGTGATTATCCGCGCCAACTCAAACGATAACATGTATTCCGACGAATCTGTTATTGTGCGCAAAGGCGTTGCCACAACACTCTCAGATTTGAACGTCTTCGCCACAAAAGCGATGCTGACTGTAAGATGTGGTGAAGATCCGTCAACCCACCCTCACGACTCACAAGTACTACTTTCAACAGATGGCACAAACTACACGGAACATACCTCAAACACCACATCGGGTACCAACATAACATTGACCGGCCTGACACCGGCCACCACCTACTACGTTAAAGTCCAGGCTCACGAAGGAGAATCTACTCCTATCAGATTCACAACCGAAGCTGCCACACAGTTGCCTAATTCCGGCATGGAAGATTGGTTTACAAGTGCAAGTGAAAGCAATTGGGCATGTAAATATGCGGGGACGTCGTCCGATACACCATGGGGTACATACAACCCCATGACCACCAGCCAAGGACGTAACGTTGCCTATCAAAAAATATCAGGCACAATCGATTCTACAGACAAATACCCTAGTTCAAGTGGCTCAAAAGCTGCATTACTCCGCACTATAGGATGGGGGAGTGGAAATGCTGCCATTGGACAAATTTCCGATAAAAATCCAAAATACATTGATGTAGGAATGTTGCATTTAGGAAGTTCGGCATCAGTAAAAGGAGAAGAACTTCAGGAAGGCATGGAATTTAATTCGAGACCTATCAATCTGACATTCTTTTATAAATATATTCCTAAAAATAGTGCCGATTATGGCATGGTAGAAATTTGGATAAAAGATGCATCAGGAAACATAATAGCACAAGGTTCCAAACAGCTTGCATCAACAAATTATGAGCGCGCCATAATTCCATTGTCATACAGCATCAACACTCCCAAAGCGGCAATGATTTACGTGAAATTTGTATCAAGCGCAAATGAGGCTTGTCTGGCTCGCAATAAAAACAACTTTAATTGTCCCTCGGTTTTAAACTCAGCCACTTTCATGGGCAGCCAGCTGCTGATTGACGATATTTCTTTGACCTACTAAACTTTATATCACCTAAAGAAGAAAAGAAACAGATGATTATGAAGACCAACATATTATCATATATGGCATACGCGGCACTGGCGACCATTGCGGTTTCGTGCAGCGACAACTGGACGGCCGACGCCGAGGGGGAAGGCAAAGGGGAAGGACGCCTGAACACGGCCTCCATCCTGCCCACCGTCACCAACGAAGAGCTGTTTGTTGAAGAAATCAGAGGCGCGCAGAAAGCCCCCGCCAAAACGCAGTCACGCTCAACGATAGACCTCTCGAACTTCATCGTCGACGTTGCCAAAACCGACGGCACACCTGCGGCTTCATGGAAGCTCAACGCCATGCCGTCGCTCCCGACATTCCCGGTAGGCGACTACACAGTGACCGTCCGCTCCCACGATGTTGAACCTGCCGCCTGGAACGCCCCCTATTTCTTAGGGTCGCAATCTTTCTCGATTACCCAAGGGCAGCTCACAAGCGTGGAGACCGTTGTCTTCAAGCTGGCCAACATACGAGTGTCGGTAGATTTCGACAAAAAGCTCCTTGCGGCCTCAGGCAACAATGGCGCCGACTTCAAAATCACAGTTACATCCACTCCCGGCAACACATTGACCTTCACACCTGAAGAAAACCGCTCAGGCTACTTCGAGGCTACGGAAGGGCTTTCCACCATGTCGGTAGTTTTCACCGGAACGGTGTCAGGAAGTCTTGAAAACACCACAGCCGTGCTGACCAACGTTACCGCCGGACAGCACCGCCACATCACCATGGCGCTAAAAACCAACCCCAACCGCCCTGCCGATGAAACCGGCAATATCAAAGTAGACGGCGAAGGGGTCAACGTTGACTTCAGCGTGAAACAAGAGGATATGACCGCCAATCTTGAGGTTGAGGAAACTCCCGGCAACGCCGATGACCGCCCCGGCCAGGAGGTAGGCGGAGGCGACGAACCCACCCCCCCCACCCCATCTGAAGGAAAGGTTGAAATCTCCGGCGGCGAATCGTTCCCCGACTTCAACCGCACTTACAACTGTGATGAATACGGGCCTGAAACTAAACCTGCCATAATCAACATCACTGCCGAGAAAGGAATCAAGACACTCCATGTGACTATCGACTCAAGCACACTTTCTGCCGACGAACTCAGCGGCGTGGGTCTGGCAGCCAAATTCTATCTCGACACAGCCATGGGCTACAACGATGACACACACACATATGACATCGATCTCACCGAAGCCCTTACTAACCTGAAGTTTCCAATAAAAGAAAACGTTGTTGCTGAAACAGAGGTGGAATTCAACATCACCAACTTCATGCCGCTGCTTGTGATGCTGGGCGAAGGCAACCACAACTTCATCCTCACTGTTACCGATGCAGACGGCACAGTTGAGGAAGTAACACTCAAACTGAAATCTTAAACAGCAGTAAACTGAAATGAAAACGAAAAACATATTTTTCATCTGCGCAGCCACACTGGCATCGCTCTCTTTCAGCGGCTGCACCGATGACATAACCTACGATACCGGCGCGGGTGAGGGGCGCATACTCCTTGGCGCCACGCTCAACAACGATGTCAAAGCCACGTCGCGAGCCGCAGTAACCGACGATGCCCTGGCTGCCAATACCCTGATATGGATTTCAAACTCGAAAGGGGTCGTCAGGAAATATAACGGCATCAGCGAAATCCCGGCCAACGGTATCTGGCTGACATGCGACAACTACATCGCCGAGGCATGGGCCGGAGACTCCGTGCCGGCCGCTTTCGACAAAAAATATTTCAAAGGGCGGGAATCATTCTCAATCACCAACGGCCAGACAATGCAGGTCGACATAGAGTGTATGATTGCCAACGTTGTGGTGGAGATACGCTATGACGATGCCATCGACAATGCCCTGAGCGACTACACCGTCACTGTGAGCCACCAGGCCGGTTCGCTAACCTATGGCGACCGCAACAGCGGGCAGAAAACCGGCTACTTCATGATGCCTTCTTTCGACAAAGACCTGGCATACACCCTGGCGGGTAAAACGGCCGATGGTGGAGACGTGTCGTTTTCGGGCACTATCGCCAACGCCAAACCGGCCACGAAATATGTGATAAACGTCAAATACAACCCTACAACCGGTGAAAACCCCGAAATCGGAGCCGGTCAGATAAGTATAGAAGTTGATGAGACCGAGATTCTCATTGAAGACCGCGTTGAGATTGTGGCCGCACCGGTAATCACCGCGCTGAATTTTGAAAGCGACAAGCCTGTTACCGGCGAGCCGGGCAAACTCACTGAAAAGAAACTTTGGATTCAGAGCACCTCTCCGTTAAAGACAGTGCAAATCGACTGCTCTTCGTTTAACGAAGCCCTCGGCATCAAACCGATGATTGAGCTTCTCGGCATGGATCCGTCATTTGAGGCAACGCTCGAAACTAAAGGGTTCA
>Ga0073907_1004244_pt1 | contig 10300 bp, 7 predicted proteins | sample GluameincwithD2O_FD_65483 | JGI IMG/M metagenome (GOLD analysis project Ga0073907, IMG submission 65483) | Mouse cecum microbial communities from Vienna, Austria - Glucosamine amended microcosms incubated with D2O | ecosystem: Host-associated > Mammals > Digestive system > Large intestine > Cecum... | reverse complement strand
ATGAACATGGAACATCTCTGCCGGAATGGAGTGAGATGAGAATGAGTGGATCAAAGGAGACGGGTTGGTTCTAGACAGTAGTGAATAATACGCCTAGACACACTTTTTGAGACCTAACCCATCAGGCAGCCGCTTTCCGGTCCAGAGCAAAATCGCCGCCCCGAGGGGCGGCGATTCGTCATTTAAAATGGCGGGATGTACGAGACTCGAACTCGCGACCTCCGACGTGACAGGCCGGCGCTCTAACCAACTGAGCTAACACCCCGAATGGTGTGCCTCTAAAATGGCGGGATGTACGAGACTCGAACTCGCGACCTCCGACGTGACAGGCCGGCGCTCTAACCAACTGAGCTAACACCCCGCGTTTCAGCAGCCCGTATAGTATACGCACTACCCCATCCGCGCGCAAGACCAAATTCAAGAAATTTTTCCCGAATCCGGGTGCAGACGGAGCGAGGGGTGCCGAGCACCCCGATCCGCCCGCGCTCCTCTTAGGGCAAATCACCCGCGGCACGGACCTTAACGCGGTTGGTATGACCCGGATAATAGGCCAGGGGCACATCCTCCACGTCCACCACGACCACGGTCTCGGGCACAGCTCCGGCGGCCACGGCGGCCTCGATGGCGGCAGCGCGGGCGGCGGCGAGAGCCTCGTCGCGGGGCACGGCATCGTAGTCCACCAGCTCCTCGTAGGTACCGCTCACCTTCGACAGGGCCGAGCCGATGGCGTTGGCGCAGCCAGCGTGCTCGGGAGCGAATACCTGGCGCGTGCCGGCCAGGTCCCGGGGCAACACGATGGCCCCGCCGCCCACGAGCACCACATCGATGGGATCGCTCGACACCTTCATCACGTCGATGGCATCCTCCACCATGGCGCGGATGGTCTCCATAGCAGCCTCGGCATGAGCCAGGGGCAGCCCGGCCACAAGCGACGCATCACCCACCTCGGCCATCCCCAGGCGCACGGCTACGTCGGTGGCCGTGCACGTGTCACCGCCGAACACGAGCGCCCGCTCGGCGATCCGATAACCCACCGAATCGGGGCCCACCGTGGCGCTCACGGTGCCGTCGGCGCTCTCGCTCACGCGCACCACCGAACCGCCGCCGAGCCCGATGGATAGCACGTCGGGCATGCGGAAGTTCGTGCGCACGCCGCCGATGTTCACCGCCACCCCGCTCTCGCGCGGAAAACCGTTCGACAGGATGCCCAAATCGGTGGTGGTGCCGCCCACGTCGATGACGATGGCGTCGTCCACCCCGGTCAGGTAGCTCGCCCCGCGAATGGAGTTGGTGGGGCCGCAGGCGATGGTGAGGATGGGATAGCGCCGCGCGTGCTCCATGGTCATGAGGGTGCCGTCGTTCTGGGACAGGTACACCTCGGCTCCGGTGATGCCCTTGGCGGCTAGGCTCTCGGCGAAGCCCTCGGTAAACCGACGCGACACCTCGTTCAACGCCGCGTTCAGAATCGTCGCGTTCTCGCGCTCCACCAGGCCCATGGAACCGATCTCGCTGGACACCGAAAGGTGCACCTTATCGCCCAGCACCTCGCGGGCCACCTCGGCGGCGCGACGCTCGTCATCATCGCGCACCGTGGAGAACACGCAGGACAGGGCCACGGCGTCCACCTTGCCGCGCACTCCCTCGAAGAAGGCCCGGCAGGCCCCCTCGTCGAAGGCGGCCAGGCGACGGCCGTCGTACTCGAAGCCGCCCTCGATGATGGCCGACCCCCGGCTCACCGCGGCCAGGTCGTCGGCCCAGTCCACCATGGGCGGGATGCCCACCGAGGCCGGCGCGCCCACGCGTAGCACGGCCACATTTGCCAGGTTGCGGCGCTCCACGATGGCGTTGGTGCACTGGGTGGTGCCGAGCATGGCCCGGCCGATGAGGGCGCGGTCGGCCCCGCTGGCCTCCAGCACCGCATCCACCGCGTCCATGATGCCCGTGTAGATATCGTCGGATGTGGGCCGCTTCACCGCGGCCACCACCGCATCCTGCTCGTCGATGAGCACGGCGTCAGTGTTGGTGCCGCCCACGTCGATGCCGAGTTTGTACATGGCCCTATTCCCCCTTCTGCCCGCAGAGCTCTTCCACGGGCACGTAATCCACGTCGATGCCGAAATAGCGCGGCCCCACCAGATCGAGTCCGCGCGGAGTGCGCCACATATCGAAGCAAGTAAGCCCCACGGCCAGCACCCGCTTACCGTACTTGAGCGCATCAGTGGGCACGGGAATGAACGTCTCCGGGTCCACCAGGCAGATGAGGTCGGGCACCGTGGCGCGCACCTCGCCGTCCACCACGCACTGCAAGTTCTCGTTCTGGAAGTCGACGAAGGCGCGGCTGCCGCGGTACTCGCCGATGCCCTCGAGCACGGCTCGGCCAAAGTTGAAGGCCCCCCGCGTCTCGCGCAGCACATCGGCGATCTTGCCCTTGAACAGCTTGAACCCGCCGGTGAAGTGCAGGAAGTACTCCTCGGGGGTCATGCCGGCCGCCGCGGCGCCCTCTTTGGCGGTGCGGATGGCATGCCCCAGCTTCTGGGACCGCGTCACGATACCGTGGACGCCATAGGCCTTCACCGTGGGGGCATCCATGCAGTACAGGGCGATGGTCAGCGTGCCGCCGCAGGTGGTGGTGGCGGCCCGTGCGATGTCCTCGGTCCACTTGTTCGTCACCGTGGACAGCACCCCGGCGTTGCCCTTCTCGTCGATGAAGGCCATGGGGCTCGCGCTGGCCCCGCCGATGGCGAAGGTGGCCATCTGCAGCTCGGGGAAGGCGCGGCCCATGCCGTCGGCGTCCACCATGGGGATGCCGAGGCGCGCGGCGCAGGCGATGGGCAGCATGGAGTTCACGCCGCCGGCCTCGGCGGGCATGGTGGCGTAGACCGGGCGGTTGAAGAACATGCTCACCATGTCGAAGAGACGATGGAACTCGTGGGCCCCCACGCCCTTCTCGGTGAGGATGGTGGGCGCGCCCATGGATGCACTCGGCACCACGAAGGCGTCGTCGGGCAGCTCGTCGGCGCCGATAAGCCGCACCGGTCCGCACTCGCGCACGGCGGCCATGGCCGTCAGCTTGCCGATGTAGGGGTCGCCGCCCCCGCCGGCGCCCAGCAGCGTGGCGCCCAGGGCGATGTCCTCGATGTCGTTCAGGCCGATCTCTCTCATAAAGCCTCTCTCTCAGGTTCGAAGTCCGCAACGGTATCGCAGGCCGCGGCACGCTCGGCGCCGTGGGCCGTAGAGGTATCGGGGGTGCGCCAGCGCACCGGCCCCGTGAAGCGGCGCCGGCCCGTGGCGTAGTAGACCAGGGTATAGGAAAGTATCGAGGCTGCAAGCGCGTTTACCGGCCCCAGGAAGAAGGGCAAGCTGAGAAAGGCCAGCCCCGGCACTTCGACGAAGGCACCACCCGTGACCAGACCCACGATCACACCCGCCCCGAGGGCCGCCGCACCGGGCACCGAGAAGCCTTCGACGAGCTCCACGTTCTCGGGCCGCGCGCGGCGCACGATCCAGTAGTCGGCCACCACCGCGCCGGCCAGGGCCGGGGCCGTAGCCGACAGAAACGACAGGAACATCTCGAACTGCCCCAAGATGCCCCCCAAGGCCAGCGCGATGCCGGCGATGCCCGCCACGAGCGTCGTCACCTTGCTGCCGCTCTCGTCGCGGCCGAGCATGACGGCAAAGCCGAGACCGGCGGAGTACACGTTGCTCGCGTTCACCGTCCAGGCCGACAGTGCCAGGGCCAGAAGCCCCACCGCAGGAAGGCCGATGGAGTTCATGAGCACCGCCACGTCCCCCTCGCCGGTCACGATGGCCAAAGCCGCTGCGCAGGCGAGCGCCATCAGGGCCGCGGGCAGCACTCCCACCACGCAGGACAGCACCGCGTCGCGGCGCGTGCGGGCGAAGCGCGCGATGTCGCCGGCGGTGAACCCCGCGAAGGCGAACAGCCCGATGGCCAGGTTCACCCCGGTCAGAAAGCCGATGGCGTCGGCGGGCGCAGGGGCAAAAGCAACCAGGGGCCCCACCCCGCCCTCACCAGCCAAAGATGCGGCCACCCCGTAGAGGCAGACTGCCATGAGAAAGGGCGCCGCCACGGTGGACAGCCAGCGCAGCCCCGAGAAGCCGATCACCGCCGTGACCAGCATGAGCAGCCCCAGTCCCAAAGCGCAGGCCCATTCGGGAGCCGCGACAGTGAAGGTGGCCGCCAGCATAAGCGACAGCGACGCGCCGCACACGGCCGTCTGCACACCGAACCAACCCACGGTCACCACGCCCACGATGAGCGACACGACCCAGCGCGCCCCGCCAACACCGAGGGCCGGGGCCGCCAGCAGCGCCGTCGGCGCGCCGGTATCCGACGCCTGCATCGAGACGAAGCACATATATATGACGATGAAGCCGAAGCCCGCCAAGGTGGCCAAAGCCGAGCCGCCCAGGCCCAGGCCCAGCCCCAAAGCCGCTCCCACCATCAGCGTCGGGGCGCTGAACATGCCCCCGGCGCGGATGACGGCGATGGCCTTCCAACCCTTGCGGTCCGCCTCGTCGACGCACAGATCGGCGCCGAGTCCCTTCGATTCCATGGCGGGCGCATCCCCTTTCCAATCTCTTGCGCACCGTCCCCACGGCGCAAATCAAACTCCGCCAGCATACCATCGCGGCGCGGAAACCGCCGTTTAGCGACGGGTGGAACCAGGCAGACGGATTCCTTTCCCATTGGAAACACAAATGAAAAGCAAGCAAGATATTATTTCTCCATTCTGCATTCAGCAGAAGCACATGTATCGGCAGCGCCGGTCCGATGGGGAAAGACGCCGCGCCGCCGCATTTGAGAGAGAAGGATTGCCTATGACAACTGAAAAGCAATTCGAAGAGGCCGCCGAGGCTGAGAACCGCGACATCGATTACTCGCTGTCGCGCGTTCCCGCCAGCGCCAAGCAGCCGTTCTGGCGCATCCTCTTCATCCGTATCGGCGCCATCTGCTGCGTGTCCCAGCTGATGCTGGGCGCCGCCCTCGGCTACGGCATGACGTTCTTCGACGCCTTCGTCTGCACTATGCTCGGCTCGGTGCTGCTGCAGGTCGTCAGCTGGGCGCTCGGTACCGCCGCGGCTCGCGAGGGCCTGTCTACCAGCCTTCTTTCCCGTTGGTGCGGTCTGGGCAAGGGCGGAAGCGCCCTGTTCGGCGGCGTGGTCGCCATCTCCATGGTCGGCTGGTTCGGCGTGCAGAACTCGGTGTTCGGCCAGGGCATGGCCTCCATCGTGCCCTTCACCGACTTCCTCGGCACCGAGGAGATCATTCCCGGCGTGACCGGCGAGTACATCCTGTGGGCCATCATCACGGGCCTGTCCATCACCCTGCTCGTGGTGTTCGGCATCAAGGCCATCGCTAACTTCGCCACCATCTTCGTGCCGCTGTTCGTCATCGTGGTCATCGTGGCCGCCGCCATCGTGCTGCAGGGCCACTCCATCGGCGAGCTCATCGCCGCGGCTCCTCCGGGACCGGCTTTGTCGATCGGCGCTGGCACGACCATGGTCGCCGGTGGATTTATCGCCGGTGCCATCTGCACTCCCGACTACGCCCGCTTCCTGAAGAACGGCAACCAGGTGTTCTGGATGACGCTCATCGGCACCTTCCTGGGCGAGCTGGGCATGAATCTCTTGGCCGTGCTTCTGGCCAACGCCATGGGCACCGAGAACGTCGTCGACATCATGATGGGCACCTCCGGCATCATCGGCGTGATCATCGTGGTCGCCTCCACCGTGAAGCTGAACGACATCAACCTGTACTCGTCCAGCCTCGGCCTGGCCACCATGATCAACGCCCTGTTCAACAAGGTGTCCAACCGCAACGCCCTGGTGTGGGCCCTCGGCATCGTGGGCACCGTGCTGTCGGTGGTGGGCATCATCAACTACTTCACGAGCTTCCTCACCCTGCTCGGCGTGGCCATCCCGCCCGTGGCCGGCATCATGGTGGTGGACTACTTCTTCCTGCGCCGCAGCCGCGCCGTCCTGGAGGAGACCCGCAAGGAAGGCATCCTGCCCCGGCGCGTGGAGAACTGGAACCCCATCACCATCATCTGCTGGCTCGTGGGCTTCGGCATCGGCGAGGTGTCCAGCATCTATGCCATCGGCATCCCGGGCCTGAACTCGCTCATCCTGGCGGGCCTGCTGTACTGGGTCGTCATGGTGGTGGCCGCCCGCGTCAAGGGCGTGCAGAACATCACCTTCAAGGAGACCGACGAGGTGCTGTAAGCCGCAGCGCACCGCACGCGCAAAAAGGGCGCCGGAAGCATTTCCGGCGCCCTTTCTTTATGGGATGGGACAGAAAAACGAGTCGCTCGCCTAGGGCAGCAGCACGTCGTCGTAGAGCTCGGGGCGACGGTCGCGCAGGTAGGGCGGATAACGGCCGTCCATGCGGCCCGCGGCCACATCCGCCAGGTCGATGTCGGCGACAAGGACGCCCTCGGCCTCCCCCTCCAGCTCGGCGATGATGTGGCCGCGCGGATTGCTCACATAGGAATGGCCCGGCATCACCAGATCGTCCTCTACACCGTAGCGGTTCACGCAAGCCGCATACACCGTGTTCTCCAAAGCACGAGAGGGACCGTTGAGATACCAGCCGTCCATGTCCTCTTTGCACCAAGCGGCCAGGCACAGCACCAGATCGCACCCTTTCAGAGCCAGCATGCGGGCCGTCTCCGGGAAACCCATGTCGTAGCAGATCATGACGCCCACACGTCCGAAGTCGGTGTCGAACACGCCGCCGCCGTTGCCGCCGCGGAAGTAGAAGCGCTCGAGCGCCCACAGGTGCTGCTTGTCGTAGGTTCCCAGCAGGTTGCCCTCCCGATCGATGAACACCGAGCTGTTGTAGGGCACGGCGGTCAGCTCGCGGGTGAGGGCCACGCCGGCGGCCACGTAGCACCCGCCGGCCCGGGCCGCCTCCTGCAGCGCGCGCACCGTGGGGCCGTCCACCGGCTCCACCAGGTCGCCCAGGATGGGCCCGATGGCGTTCAGCTGGTAGCCCGTGGAGAACAGCTCGGGCAGCAGCACCAAATCGGCGCCGGCCTCGGCGGCCTCGGCGATCATCTGGCAGGCGCGCTCGGTGTTCTTGGCGGGGTTACCCAGCTCGGACTCGAACTGGATGAGGGCGAGACGCACTGGACGAGATTCAGTCATGGGGCCTCCTCACAGCATCAAATCGCCCACGGCCTTCACGCGGATGCACAGGGCATCGCCGAGGTAGGCCATGGGGATATCCTCGACTTCGATCACTTCCACCGTGGCCGGATCGGCGCCGGCGGCGATAGCCTCGTCGCAGGCGCGGCGCTTCGACTCCTCGATGGCCTGGGCGCGGGGCGTCTCGGACAGCGAGAACACCTTGGCGATCTGGCCCGACACCTGGGCGATGGCGCTGCCGATGGCGTTGGCCACACCGAAGTGCGGCGGACGCAGCACCGCGCTCGCCCCTTCCAGGGCCTCGGGCGCCAGGATGGAACCGCCGCCCACGAGCACCACCTTCACGTCGCCGGCCGAGGTCTTCATAGCGTCCACGGCATCCTCGATGATGCGGACGATCTCGGCATAGCCGCGCTCCACCAGATCGGCGTCGAGCGAGGATGTGAGCGACGCGTCGCCCACCTCGGGCGCCAACCCCCGGGCTGCCACGATGTCGGTGGCCGTGACCACATCACCCCCGAACACGAGCGCGTCGCGGGTCACGCGAAAGCCCACGGAATCGGGGCCCACGGTGACCGAGCCGTCCTCGGCACGGCGCACGATGGAGCCGCCGCCGAGCCCGACGCTCACCAGGTCGGGCATGCGGAAGTTCGTGCGCACATCGCCGATCTCCACGGCCACCATGGACTCGCGGGGAAAACCGTGGAACAGCACGCCCACATCCGTGGTGGTGCCGCCGATGTCCACGACGATGGCGTCCTTCTCCTGGGTGAGGAACGACGCTCCGCGGATGGAGTTGGTGGGACCGCAGGCGATGGTGAAGATGGGATAGCGCTTGGCGTAGTCCACCGACATGAGGGTGCCGTCGTTCTGGCCGAGATACACGGCCACATCCACGATACCCTCGGCGGCCAGCGCCTCCTCGAAGCTGTCGGCCGTGGTGCGGGCCACGTCCACCAGCGCGGCGTTCAGGATGGAGGCGTTCTCGCGCTCCAGAAAGCCGAGCGAGCCGATCTCGGAGGACACCGAGATGGGGAACTCCTCGCCGAGCTCGGCGCGCAGCACCTCCACGGCACGGCGCTCGTGGGCATCGGACACCGGCGAGAACACGCTCGTGACCGCCACGGACTCGAAGCCCTCCTCGCGCACCACGCGGGCCACCTCGCGGATCTCGTCCTCAATAAGCGCGCTGATCTCGCGGCCATCGAACTCGTGGCCGCCGTGCACCAGAAAGTCGCGCACGCGCATGGCGCTCTTCAGCTCCTCGGGCCAGTCGGCCATGCAGCTGATGGCCGTAGTGGCCGGGGCCCCGATGCGCAGGGCGGCCACCTTGTTCAGGCGGCGGCGCTCCACGATGGCGTTGGTGCAGTGGGTGGTGCCCAGCATGGCAAATCCAATGTTCGCCGCGGCCTCGAGGCCGATCTGGGAAACCACCTCGTGCATGGCGGCCTTGATGCCGCCCATGACGTCCTCGGTGGTGGGGCTCTTGGTAGAGGCGACCAGGTTCAGGTCGCCGTCGATGATCACGGCGTCGGTGTTGGTGCCGCCCACATCGATGCCCAAGCGCCAGGTGCGCTTCTCCTCTGCCATTATCGGCCTCCTTCCGTCGCCGCCAGTTCCTCGACGGGCACGTAGTCCAAGTCGTAGCCGAAGGCGCGCGGCCCCACGACCGCCAGGCCCTCGGGGGTGCGCCACTGATCGTCGCAGGGCATGCCCACCACCACGATGCGGGCGCCGTACTTCAGGCCCTCGGTGGTCACCGGCGTGCCGGATTCCATATCCAGTGACATGATGAGGTCCGGCGAGGTGCACAGGGCCCGGCCGTCGGCCCGGGCGATGATGTTCTCGTTCTGGAACTCGATGACCAGCTCGCGGCCCTTGTCGTCGTCCAGGCCGGCCACCACGGCCCGCCCGCGCACGAACATGCCGTCGGTGTTGCGCTCAACATCGACCACCTTGCCCTTGAACAGGCGGTGCCCGCGGGTGACCTCGAGCACGGCGGCGATGGGGTCGGCGTGCATCTCACGGGCCTCGCGCAGGGTGCGGCCGATCTTCTCGCACAGCGTGGGCGTGCCGGGAATGGCGAAGTCCTTCAGCTGACGGCCGGTGCACATGTAGGAGGCCAGAATGGTGTAACCGCCCATGACCGAGGTGGCCTGGCGGGCGATGCGCTCGAGCCAGCGATCGTCGATGGCGCGCACAGTGACGGTGTTGCCCTTCTCGTCGGCGAGCACCGCCGGCTGGCCCTTCACGCCGTTGATGCCCAGCGTGGTCATCTGCAGCTCGGGGAAGGCGCGGCCCATCAGATCGCAGTCCACCACGGGGATGCGGCGGGTGGCGCCGAGAATGAATGGGATGGTGGAGTTCACGCCGCCGGCCTCCACGGCGTAGATGGCGTAGGGCTCCACGCCCAGCTCCTTCACCATCTCGTCGTAAGTGGCCATGGGCTCCAGGCCGCTGCAGATTTTCTCCACCATGATGGTGGGGGCGCCCATCATCTGGGACACCACCACGACGGCATCGTCGGGCACCTCATCCGGCGTGATCAGTTCCACGTCGCCGTACTTGCGAATGGCCTCGATGGCCATAAGCTTGCCCACATACGGGTCTCCCCCGCCGCCGGCGCCCAGCACCGTGGCGCCCAGGGCCATATCCTCGATTTCATCGACTCCGATAAAGCGTCTCATAATGGCATGTCCCCTTCGGTCGTTACATACTTGAGTGAGATTGTAGTCGAAAAGCGCTGACCCGACGTTACCCTCTCGGCCGCGCAGCGTTAAAATGACGCACACGGTCATAACAGAAAGGGTTTCCCATGATTCTCAAGCAATTGATCGAGCTGTACGACCTGCTGGACTCCCCCGCCGCCAGCGGCGAGGCGGCCCTGGCCTATCTACGCTCCATCGATCCGGACTGCGACGCCGAGACCTACCCGCTCACCAGCGCCAAGGGCTCCACCGATATGATCCGCATCCGCATCCCCGGCACGAACGGTCGCGCCGTCGGCGGCAATGCCCCCACCATCGGTCTTCTAGGCCGCCTGGGCGGCCTGGGCGCGCGCCCGGAGCGCATCGGGTTCGTGTCCGACGGCGATGGGGCGCTCGTGGCCCTGGCCTGCGCGGCGAAGCTCTTG
>Ga0073907_1004237_pt1 | contig 10313 bp, 7 predicted proteins | sample GluameincwithD2O_FD_65483 | JGI IMG/M metagenome (GOLD analysis project Ga0073907, IMG submission 65483) | Mouse cecum microbial communities from Vienna, Austria - Glucosamine amended microcosms incubated with D2O | ecosystem: Host-associated > Mammals > Digestive system > Large intestine > Cecum... | reverse complement strand
AAATTAGCGAAAAAAAATGAAAAACGCGTCGTGATAACGCTTTATAACGCAAAAGCGTCCGTACCACAATCGGCACGGACGCTTTTTTATGCTGAATTAACAGTCCCTTTGGGATTAGTTTGCTTCTTCGATGGTAACGGCGCGGTCGATGGCGACACATTTTTCTCCGAGGTCGCTGAGGTTGCCGTCGTTGGTTGTGGCTGTGAGGCGTGATTCTTCTACGCCGTTCTTGACGAGAAGTTTCTGTACGCCTTCAACACGAGCCTTGCGGAGGCGCTTGTTGACATTGTCGGAGCCAGTGTAGTTGTCGGCCCAGCCGGTGAGGACATATTTGGTGTCGGGGTTGGCTTTCATGACTTCTGCGATAGCGCTGACTACGCGAGCGTTTTCGCGAGAGAGGCGGGAAACACCGATGGGGTAGTAAACGGTGGCAACAGGGCCGTTGTTTTCGACTTTTGTTTCAACAGGACGGTTGAGGCAGTCGCGGAGCTGAGCTTCGAGGTCGGCGATGCGTGCGTCGGCAGCAGCGAGGCGAGCGCGCAGAGCGTCGCAGTTTTCGGGTTCGGGGCATACGGGAACAACGGGAGCTTTCCATTCGCGCTGTTTGAAGAGGTATGTCACGCCGAGGTATGCCTGAAATGCCATGTAGTCTTCGTTCCAACCGGCGCCACCGAGGTTCTGGATGCCTTCAAGGCCGGTCCAGCGGAGGTCGAGAGAAAGAGCGACCTGCTTGCTTACGTTGAAAGAGTTGATAAGACCGGCGCGTACGTTCAGGATAGCGTCGTGAGCGTTTTTCCATCCGTCGGATTCGCCGTTGGCCTTGAATGTTTTCTCCATGGTGAAGTAGCCGCCTGCACCTACGTAGAATACAGCGTTGTATACGCGGTTGGGCTTGTAGCCGCACCACCAGTTGGTGAGGTTCACCATCAGGTCGAATACGGGACCTACTTCGTTGAAGCGCATTTTGGTGTATCCGTCGGGATGGTATTCGCCGGGACGTGAGCCGAGCCATCCGTCGCCGGTTCCGAGGCCTTTAAGACCCATGAAGTTTACACCGAAACGGCCTCCGAATACGGGAGAGAACCATTTGCCGGCATAGATTGAAGCCGCGGGTGTGAAGCGGTCGGCTGCGTCGCGATGGATTGATTTGTGTGCGAAATAGAAGGATGCACCGCCTTCAGCAGTGATGAACCAGTTGTCGCGCATGCGGTTCAGAAGCACGCCCTGGGTGGGATCGGACACGTATGTCACTTCCTGAGCGTTTTCTTGAGCAACGAGCGACTGTGCGCCGAATGCGATGGCGCAGGCACATGCCAGAAGAGTAGCTTTTTTCATTTGATTATTTTGTTTATGGTTGAATAATAGAGTTTCCGCGTCCTTAAAGTCACCTTTCCGATAATTGCGAATCGGAAAAGGCGACTTTTTCGGGTGCTAAATTACTGCTTTTTTTTATACTATAACTAAATTATGATAAAAAATGTTTCTACATTGTCATTTTTCTGTCATAATTTATCCGTTTCGGGTTTATTTCCCGAGAGTGCGGCGTACGCGGGCGAGTACTTGTTCCGGTGTGAATCCGAATTTTTCGTCAAGTATTTTGTAGGGGGCCGATGCTCCGAAGCGTTCAAGTCCGAATACTTCGCCATGGAATCCGTCGATCATACGCAGGGTTACGGGCAGTCCTGCCGTCAGTCCGAACTGTGGGATTCCCGAAGGCAGTACAGACAGCTTATAGGCTTCGTCCTGAATGTTGAACAGACCGGCCGATGGTGCTGAAACTACGGCGGCGCGTATGCCTTCGGCACCGAGTAGAGCGGCTACTTCGCATAGGAGCGATACTTCGGAACCGTCGGCCACCAGGATTATGTCGGGGCGGCCGTCGGGATTGATCACTGTGTAGGCTCCACGGCGTGCGCCTGCTGCCGCGGCGTCGAAGCGGGTGCTTCCTGCCGGAGCCGGAAGGTCTTTAATATCCTGACGCGACAGAATCAGGGCTGTCGGAGTGTGGGTGTTCTCCATTGCCATCTGCCATGCGACGGATGTTTCGGCGGCGTCGGCCGGACGTAGGACAAGCATTGACGGGCGTCCGCTGAAGTTGCGGATCTGTTCCATCAGGCGTATCTGTGCTTCCTGCTCTACGGGTTCGTGGGTGGGGCCGTCTTCGCCTACGCGGAATGCGTCGTGTGTCCAGATGTATTTGACGGGCAGTTCCATCAGCGCGGCCATGCGTGCGGCCGGTTTGATGTAGTCGGAGAATACGAAGAATGTGCCGCAGGCTCCTATACATCCGCCATGGAGTGCGATGCCGTTCATAATGGCTGCCATGGTGAGTTCGGCTACTCCGGCCTGGAGGAATGCTCCCGAGAAGTCGCCGGCGGTGAATGCATGTGTTTTCTTGAGGAAGCCGTCGGTCTTGTCGGAGTTTGCGAGGTCGGCTGAGCTGACAATCATGTTTCCGACTTTTTCGGCGAGTGTGCCGAGGACGTCGGCCGATGCCTGGCGGGTGGATATGTCTGCTTTATGTACGATGGCGCTGTAGTCGATTGCCGGAACATTTCCTGCCAGGTAGCCGCGCAGGAGTTCTGCGTCGGCGGGGTTGGCTTCGGCCCAGGCCTCGTGGGCTGCACGGCGTCCGGCCACTATCGCGCGCAGGGCTTCGCGGCGGGCGGCATACAGCTCTTCGGCTTCGGGGAATATACGGAAAGGTTGTTCCGGGTCGCCGCCGAGGTTGCAGACGGTCGCGGCGTAGTCGGCTCCCGATTTGCTCAGAGGTTGTCCGTGGGTGGAGCACTGACCTTCGAAGCATGTGCCGTCGGTGGTGACTGCTCCTTTGCCCATGGCTGTATGGCCTATGATAAGGGTCGGCCGTGCGGTTTCGGTATGTGCGGATTCGATGGCTGCGGCTATGGCTTCCGGGTCGTTGCCGTCGACTTCGAGCACGTTCCAGTGCCATGCGCGGTATTTAGCCGCAACGTCTTCACGGTCGACAGCGTCGACCATCGTGGATAGCTGGACGCGGTTGCTGTCGTAGAACATTATTAGTTTGGACAGTCCGAGGTAGCCTGCTATGCGTCCGGCACCCTGGGAGATTTCCTCCTGTATTCCGCCGTCGGAGATGAAGGCATAGGTGTAGTGGCTTACCGTGTCGCCGAAGCGGGCCTGGAGGAAGCGTTCGGCGATTGCTGATCCGACGGCCATTGTGTGGCCTTGTCCGAGCGGACCGGAGGTGTTTTCGACTCCGCGGGCCGGATCGACTTCGGGGTGGCCGGGAGTGGGCGAACCCCATTGGCGGAACTGTGACAGTTCGTCCATTGTATAGTGTCCGGCAAGTGCGAGGACGCTGTACAGCATCGGTGACATGTGGCCGGGATCAAGGAAGAAACGGTCGCGTGCGAACCATGTGCTGTCGTCGGGGTCTGTTATCAGAAAGCGGGAGTACAGGACGTTGACGAAGTCGGCTCCTCCCATCGCGCCACCGGGGTGGCCTGATTTGGCTTTTTCAACCATCGATGCGGCGAGAATACGGATATTGTCTGCCGCGCGGCGGGTTGCCTGTTTGTTGTCGCTCATATATTTTATTTATGGTGTTTCGTTATTTATCAGAGATTGCGGAGATCGGGAGTTTCCTCTTCGTCGACGGGGATGTCGGTGTTGACGTTCTTGGCTCCTGCCACGGCATAGAAAAAGAGGTAGGCGAGCATGGCCACAACGAGCCAGTAGGATGCCATGTAGCCGGCATTCTGAGCTATGCCTTGCTGTATCAGGGGCATTACGCCGCCGCCTACAACCATCATCATGAATATGCCGGAAGCCTGGGCTGTGTATTTGCCGAGTCCTTCGACTGCGATGTTGAATATGCCACCCCACATTACGGACGTGCACAGGCCGCAGAGAACAAGGAGGAATGCACTGACGGGTACGTGGGCGGTCATGCCGGCGGCGTCGGTGTAGATGAATGAGGGCACGGTGATAGTCGAGCTTTTAGGGATGAAGATCGCGAGAATGATAAGGAGCATCGCCACTGCCGAAACGACTGTAAGCTGCATGCGTGCGGATATTTTTCCGGAGATAGCGCTTGAAAGGCTACGGCCTATAAGCATGAGCAGCCAGTAGATCGCAACGATTGCGCCTGCTATTGCGGATGCGTCGCCGATTACGCCTGCGCCGGTTGCTTTCTGGTCGGCGAGGTAGAAATTGAGGGTGCCGGGGATGCCGATCTCAATGCCTACATAGAAGAATATGCCTATGACACCAAGTACGGTATGGCGGAAGTTCCATGCGCTGTGTGTGTATTTGACACGTTTGGCTCCTTTTTTTACCAGATTGGGTTCGGGAATGGAAACGCAGCTGATGATTATGAATGCAAGAGCGAATACACCCATGGCGATGAACAGCAGCGGTGTAACAGCCTGCATTGTTGTGCTTTTGCTCAGCTGTCCGATAAGGGCACCTACGAAGAATGGAGTAAGTGTGCCTGACAGAGAGTTGAGGGCGCCGCCGGTCTGGATGAGCTGGTTGCCTTTGTTGCCGCCGCCGCCGAGGATGTTGAGCATGGGGTTCACGACGGTGTTGAGCATGCACACGCAGAAACCGCAGATGAACGCGCCGAGCAGGTAGATGAAGAAGTTGAGGCATACGTTGAATTCTTTCACGACAGCCACGCCGTTTTCTTCGATGGTCGAAGACATGGTGAACATGCTTGTGTCGACTCCCACCGTGCTTGACAGGAACTGTATGAACAGGCCGACCACGCCTACAGCCATAGCCCAGAGGGCGGTTTTCTTATATCCGATTTTTTCGAGAAGTTTGCCTGCGGGGATACCCATGAAGAGATAGGCGAGGAAGTTCATCATGTTGCCCATCATTCCGAGGACGCTGTTGCCTTCGTAGGTGTTGCCCCAGATGGTGCCGATTGGCGCTGCGAGGTTGGTGACAAATGAAATCATCGCGAAAAGGAAGAACATCGTGATGATCGCGACGGTGGGCCGTTGCGCTTTTGCTGTTTGAGTCATGGTTCTAATTGGTGAAAAGTTTTGTTATTATTTAGTTTAAGTGTTCTTGGTTGATATGGTTTAGGGCTTATGATAATCTCTCTGCCCGAAGATGGCGGTTCCTACGCGCACCATTGTGCTGCCTGCGGCTATTGCCAGAGGGTAATCGTCGCTCATGCCCATTGATAAAGTATCGAACCCGCGCAGGTCGGGTGCGATGGTGAGGATTCTGTCGCGTAGTGCTGCGACCAGACGAAAGTCGTCGGCCACGCGGGTCCAGTCGTCGGTATTTGTTGCCATTCCCATAAGACCGCAGATGTGTACGGCTTTCAGGCGTTCGAAATCGCGGCGAGTGAAGAATCCGAGCAATTCGTCAGGGCTGAATCCGAATTTTGTTTCCTCGGCGGCGACATGGACCTGGAGTAATACGCGGCTGATTGTGCCGGCACGCAGCGATTCGCGGTCGACGGCATCGAGCAGCCTTTCGGAGTCTATGCTCTCGATAAGGTCGGCCTGTCCGACGAGCGCGCGTACCTTGTTGGTCTGCAGGTGCCCTATGAAATGCCAGCGTATGCCGTCGCGGCCGCTAAGCGCCTGCCGTTTGGCTATTAGTTCCTGCACACGGCTTTCGCCGAAAACGCGCTGGCCGGCGTCGTATGCTTCGGCTATCGATTCCGCCGGGTGGAATTTCGATACGGCCACCAGTTCAGTTCCGGCCGGCAGGGTGGAACGGATATCGGCAATGCGCTGTGCTATACCGCTCATGGCGTGTTCGGTGTCAGTCTACGACTTTCATCTTGTATACGTCCATCAGCGGGGTTTCGCTTATGGATACTATCTCGTAGTCGGCCATAGTGCCTTTCATTCCTTCGGTGAAGTTCTCGAAAGCTGAGCGGAAATCCGATGCCTGTACCAGAATGAGCGAGGTTGAACGCTTTTCGGCAGCGGTTTTTTCGTCGATGGTTATAAAGCCGACTTTGACCATGAACCAACGGTCGCCGCCTTCGTTCCAGAAAATTTCAGCTATCTTGGTGCGTTTCACCGCCGACACGGAGAATTCTCCGGATATGAACGGGCGTTGTTCTTCGGTTATGCGCGCTTCGGCTTCGGTGAACGACAGCGCGTCTACCAGATAGGGTTCATTTACTTTTTTTGCGGCTCCGTTTTCCTGGAGCTTATCATAGCGTATTTTGCATTCAAACCAGTTTGCCATTGCTGTGTGTATAGTTTTTTTTGACTAAAAGTCCGTTAATTTTATTTTCGAGCAACAAAGATACAAAACTTTCGCGGCACATGCCAAAAAAATGCCGTAGCTATGGCGTGTTCACATTATTTTATTATATTTAAGGAGTGCGGTGGACGAAATGGCAAATTTCTTTTCCAATCGGACTAATTTCGGCTGTGCAAAAATTGCTACCTTTGCGGGCATGAAAAATATGTTGTAAAACATGTTTTTGTGCATATCCTAATTATATAACGAAACAAACATCACATAATAAAAGAGAAATGAACATCAACACAAAAGGCTTAACAAGCATTATGCTGGGCGCGGCCGTATCAGCCGTGGTTCTCAGCTCGTGCGGTAACAAGCAGAATGCCGCTCCGCAGACCATGGCTCCCGAGATTGCCGTGATCACAGTAGAACCGACAAACATAGACATGTCCAGGAAATATCCCGCTACTATCAAGGGAAAAACCGATATTTCCATTCGCCCGCAGGTAACGGGATTCATTACTAAAGTGCACGTGGACGAAGGACAGCGGGTGTCGAAAGGGCAGGTGCTCTTTACTCTCGACCAGGTGCAGTTCCAGGCCGCGGTAGATCAGGCTGAGGCTGCCGTTAACTCGTCACGCACGGCTCTGTCCACAGCGCAGATTACCGAACAGAATAAAAAACGCCTCTACGACAAGAATATCATAAGCGAATACGAATGGCAGCTTGCCTCGAATCAGCTTATGCAGGCACGTGCGGCTCTCGCACAGGCTGAAGCCGCGCTGACTACAGCCCGCAAGAATCTGGCTTATACCACTGTTACATCGCCAAGCGACGGCGTGGTCGGTACGATTCCGAACCGCGAGGGTTCTCTTGCATCGCCTTCGTCGGCTCAGCCGCTCACCACAGTCAGCGACAATTCCGAGGTCTATGCCTATTTCTCGCTTACTGAGAAAGATCTGCTTGATCTCACCGAAGGCGGCAATGCCTCCATCACGCAGCGCATAGCTTCAATGCCTGAAGTCAATCTTGTGCTTGCCGACGGAACCAACTATCCGTTGACGGGCAAAGTCGCCACAGTTTCCGGTGTGATAGACAATGCGACCGGTTCGGCGTCGGTGCGTGCCCTCTTCAAGAATCCTTCGGGAATGCTCCGCAGCGGCAACACCGGTTCCGTATATATTCCCGTGCGTAGCGAGAACGTTATAACAATCCCGCAAAAGTCTACATTCGAGGTTCAGGATTTGCGCTACGTGTTCACATTGAACGATTCCAATATAACCCGTACCACACCGGTCAAGGTATTGCCTGAGAACGACGGCAAGATATTTGTCGTGACCGAGGGACTCAAGCCCGGCGACCGTGTCGTGACCGAGGGCATAGGTACTATCGTCCGCGACGGTATGCCGATACGTCCGAAACAGTCAGCCGCTCCCGCAGCCAACTGATTTCCTACCTTTCATACATAATATCTGAATTGAAAAAATGCGATTAGATACATTTATTAACCGTCCGGTGCTTTCGACGGTTATATCAATATTCATTGTCCTTTTGGGCCTTATCGGTCTTATGAGTCTGCCAATCACGCAGTACCCCGATCTGGCTCCTCCGACAATTTCGGTAAGCACCACATATAACGGAGCTAATGCCCAGGCCGTTCTCAATTCCGTGATCGCTCCTCTTGAGGAATCAATCAACGGAGCACAGGGCATGACATACATGGAGTCGACTGCCACAAACACGGGCAACGCCACCATCAATGTCTACTTCGAGCAGGGATTTGATCCGGATATGGCTGCTGTCGACGTGCAGAACCGTGTTTCTGCTGCTGCAAACCTTTTGCCGTCCGAGGTTAACCAGGTGGGTATACAGACCCGCAAGCGCCAGACGTCGATGCTTATCGGTGTCGCCGTCGTTGATACTACTGGTAACTACACTCAGGAGTTTCTTGACAACTACATGAAAATCAACGTTATTCCCGAACTTCAGCGTGTGCAGGGCGTGGGTGACGTGATGGCTTTCGGCGCCGACTATTCGATGCGCGTGTGGCTCAAACCCGATGTCATGGCTCAGTACAACCTTATGCCTTCCGATGTGGCTGCCGCTCTGGCAGAGCAGAATGTCGAGGCCGCTCCGGGTGCTTTCGGCGAGCAGGGAAAGCAGTCGTTCCAGTACATCATGCGTTACCGCGGACGTCTGTCAAAGCCTGAGGAATTCGGTAATATAGTTGTGCGGACAGGAGCCAACGGCGAAGTGCTTTATCTGCGCGATGTTGCCGATGTAGAGCTTGGCCGCGTGACCTACGGTTTCTCCAACAAGATGAACGGATATACTTCGTCGATGGCTATGGTGTTCCAGTCGCCGGGTTCGAATGCTACGGAAATTATCGAACGCTGTATCGCCCTTGTCGACAAGCTGAAGAAAGACCTTCCGAACGGTCTGGAATATACCATACCGATGAACAACAACGACTTCCTCTATGCTTCCATAAACAATGTGGTCCACACACTTATAGAGGCTTTCATCCTTGTGTTCTTTGTCGTGTATGTGTTCCTTCAGGACTTCCGCTCCACGCTTATTCCTGCAATAGCCATTCCGGTTGCTCTTGTCGGTACGTTCTTTGTGCTTAAACTGATAGGATTCTCGCTAAACCTTATCACGCTCTCAGCGCTTGTTCTTGCGATTGCTATTGTGGTCGACGATGCCATTGTGGTGGTCGAGGCCGTCCATGCCAAACTCGATGCGGGTTATAAATCGGCACGGCGCGCCTCTATCGACGCCATGAACGAAATCGCCGGCGCTCTTATCTCAATCACACTTGTGATGATGCTTGTGTTCATTCCTGTGTCGTTCATGCCGGGTACATCGGGCGTTTTCTATCAGCAGTTCGGTATCACCATGGCTGTGGCTATCGGCTTTTCGGCTGTCAACGCCCTGACGCTCTCTCCCGCCTTGTGTGCTCTCTTCCTTAAACCCAAAGACGACGAATCGACTCTAAAAGAGCGTATGGGCAAGGCTTACAGTGCCACCGGAGAAGTAGTAAAGCAGCGCTACGGTCGCCGTCTGAAGCTTGATCTGCATCCTTTGGTAACATTTGTGCTTCTTGTAGCCACAATAACATTTATGGTTCTCGGCTGGTATGGTTTCCATAATGTGGCTTTGAGCTGCATGGCATGGGCAGTCGCTATTGTCGCAGTGCTCGGGATTTTCAGCAAACGTTTCCATGACGCTTTCGAGCGCGGCTACGAACGGCTGCTCGGCAAATACAAAGGCGGCGTTTCATTCTTCGGCAAACATAAGGTGACATCTTTCGGCATCGTTGTAGCCGCTGTCGCCGTGCTCGTATGGCTTATGTCGTCAACGCCTACCGCACTTGTGCCTAATGAGGATACCGGCACTATTTTCGCAATGATCGACATGCCTGCAGGAACTTCGCAGGAACGCACTCTTGAGGTTCTTGACCAGGTCGATTCTCTTGCATCCACAATCCCCGGCATAGCCATGCGCCAGATGATCAACGGTTATAGCTTTATCGCCGGTCAGGGTCCGACTTACGGTGCATTCATCATGAAGCTCAAGGATTGGAGCGAACGCGACAAGAGCCAGAGTTCCGATGCTATCATCCAGCAGCTTTACGCTCTGACCGGGCAGCATGTGCGCGACGGACGTGTGATGATTTTCGCACCGCCTATGATTACGGGCTATTCGGCCACGAACGGTTTCGAGATGAAGATGCAGGACCGCACAGGCGGTGATATCAACCAGTTCTTTTCTGTGGTGCAGGGATTTCTGGCTCAGCTCAACGCCCGTCCTGAAATTCAGATGGCATACACTACTTTCAATCCCACATTCCCACAGTATCTTATCGATATAGATGCCGCCAAAGCCAAACAGGCAGGTATCAGTCCGACAACACTGCTCCAGACACTGCAGGGGTACTATGGCGGTATGTATGTTTCGAATTTCAACCGTTTCGGAAAGATTTACCGTGTCATGATGCAGGCAGCACCCGAGGCACGTGTGAATCTTGAAACGCTGAACAGCATCAAGGTGCGCAACGGATCGGAGATGGCCCCGATATCCAACTTCGTGAAACTTACGCGTGTCTA